>Ga0265798_10002058_pt1 | contig 30208 bp, 19 predicted proteins | sample P3T30metagenome_FD_192430 | JGI IMG/M metagenome (GOLD analysis project Ga0265798, IMG submission 192430) | Plant litter microbial communities from East Loma Ridge, Irvine, California - P3 T30 | ecosystem: Environmental > Terrestrial > Plant litter > Unclassified | place: USA: California...
CTTTCTGAAACAATGTCTGTGATTGATTTTTCATTGCCTGAATGATTTTTTTATTTGAACCGTTAAGATGTATTTAAGGTAAGTTTGAGTTAAGGAATATTTTAAATATTCAGCTTAGTGATTTGATGATGATTGGCTTGATATTCCTAACCTCTTAAATAGATCTGATGTTTTAATGATTAATTATTTAGAAAAATATTGTAATTGTTCTGCAATCGGGCCTAAGGTAAGTGCAGGGAAGAATGACAGTGCGGCAATCAGGAGAATCACGGCTAAAGTCATGAATCCGAAAGTAGCAGTATCTGTTTTCAGCGTTCCCGCACTTTCCGGGATGTATTTTTTCCCGGCCAGTAATCCTGCAATTGCAATCGGTCCGATAATCGGGATGAACCTTGAAAGCAGCAGCACAATTCCCGTTGAGATATTCCACCATGGAGTATTGTCGCCCAGGCCTTCAAACCCGGAACCGTTATTGGCGGAAGAGGAAGTGAATTCATACAGCATTTCACTGAACCCGTGGAACCCGGGATTGTTGAGCGTTTTGGCTCCGAATTCCGGCAGATACGCTGTTAACGCAGTCCCGACAAGGATCAGGAACGGATGAAATAAAGCGACAATCATGGCGATCTTCATTTCTTTGGCTTCGATTTTCTTGCCTAAGAACTCAGGCGTTCTTCCGACCATCAGGCCGCTCATAAATACAGCGAGGATGATGAAAATGAAATAGTTGAGAATCCCGACGCCACAGCCACCGTAGAAACAATTGATCATCATGGCCAGCAGCTGGTTCATTCCGGAAAGCGGCATGGTGCTGTCGTGCATAGCATTCACCGAACCTGTTGAGATCACCGTTGTGGCAATGCTCCAGTAGGCTGAAGCGGCACTTCCGAAACGGATTTCCTTCCCTTCCATAGCACCGAGATGAGAATCGGTTCCCATTTGGGTAATCAGCGGATTTCCGTTGGTTTCATTGATGACATTCGGAACCGTAAGTGCGAGAAATCCTACCGTCATGACCGTGAAAATGACCCATGAAAGTTTTCTTTTCTTCAAATAAAATCCAAGGGCGAAGACCAGTGCAAAGGGAATAATCATCTGGGTAACCATTTCGGTCATATTCGTCAGGTAATTCGGGTTTTCAAGCGGGTGTGCCGAGTTGGCTCCGAAAAATCCGCCACCGTTGGTTCCCAGGTGTTTAATGGCAATAAAGGCTGCCGCCGGACCTCTGGAAACCTCAATTTCCTGACCTTCCAGTGTCGTAATATGGTCTTTGCCTTCAAACGTCATCGGGCTGCCGTTGGCAGAAAGAATAAAGGCGACCACAATGCTGACCGGAACCAGGATTCTGATAATGGATTTGGTGAAAAAGTCGTAAAAATTACCCAGTTCCGTAGTGGTTCTGTCTTTAAATGCTTTGAACAGCACAGCCATTGCAGCCATGCCTGTTGCAGCGGTTACAAACTGCAGGAACATAAGATACAGCTGGCTGAGGTAACTCACCCCCGTTTCTCCGGAATAATGCTGTAAATTACAGTTGACCAGGAAAGAGATGGCGGTATTAAAGGCAAGATCCGGAGACATATCAGGATTACCGTCAGGATTGAGGGGAAGCCACGACTGGTTTGACAAGATGAAAAATCCCAGCACAAACCACACGGCATTGATCGTCAGCAGGGCATACATATTCTGCTTCCAGGTCATCTGCCTGTTGGGGTTGATCCCTGAGACTTTATAAATTAAATTTTCAACCGGCTGAAAAATCCGGTCTGTAAGGTTTATTTTATACCCATAAACATCAGCAATATATTTTCCTAAGAAAATACCGATGACCAATGTGATGGCAAACATGGCAATAATGCCTAAAATTTCTGTATTCATGATTGTTGGTTAAAATTTTTCAGGTTTCATCAGGACGTAGCAGATATACCCGAATGCAAGCAGGGAAAGAAAAAATAAACTCCACATAATTTTTATATTTGATCAAAGAATTCAACGGATTTGTATAAAAGCCAGAACATGCCTGCACACAGCAGGATTAAACCGATGGTCATCATACCGCTGTAATTAAAGTTAGAATGGTGAAGACTGCATACGAAACAATCAGCCGGCTGAATGCCGGGTGCTCCTGTTTTCTGAACGTTTTTCTTGAAACTGTCATTTTTTAAATATTTTATTCTGGACTGTTAATGCCAAAAAAAAGTCCATTGTGCTGCTGTTTTATATAAGTGGTTTATTGATAGTGAGTTATTTGGATTTTAAACAATGCCGGAAAACAAAAAAGCCTATCATTATGATAGGCCTGTTATTAAATTGATAGGATGTAATTTATCTCAGATGGTATTCTTCCAGTTTGCGGTACAGCGTGGCAATCCCGATTTCAAGTAACCGTGAAGCCTCGGCTTTATTGCCTTTGGTATACTGTAAAACTTTTAGGATATGTTCTTTTTCCAGGGACCGTATACTTAAAGAATCGTTTTCTGCAGTAGGTTTTTCAGAATAATGAGGAAGGCTTTCCGGGTCTAAAACATTGTCGTTCATTAAAATCAGGCTTCTTTCCACCGTATTGCGGAGTTCCCGGATGTTCCCTTTCCAGTCGTTTTTTTCCAGGATCTTATAATATTCCGGCAGTACCTGAACTGCCGGCAGGTGCATTTTTTCCGAAAACATACTGACAAAGCCTTTTGCCAGGGCTTTTATATCATCTTTTCTTTCACGGAGTGCAGGCAGCCTGATTTCAAAGATATTCAGCCTGAAATATAGATCTTCCCTGAAATTTCCGTTCCGGATTTCTTCTTCTAGGTTTCTGTTGGTCGCGGCAATCAACCGGAAATCTGATCTGGAAACTTTGGTTTCCCCCATTTTGATGAATTCCCTGGTTTCCAGCACACGGAGCAGCTTGGCCTGGAGTTCTACCGGCATTTCACCGATTTCATCCAGAAATAAAGTCCCTCCGTTGGCTTCTTCTACGAGGCCTTTCTTATCTTTTACCGCTCCTGTGAATGCCCCGGCTTTGTGCCCGAAAAGCTCGCTTTCCAGGATGTCTTTGCTGAAGGCGGAACAGTTGATGGCTACGAAGCTGTTTTTCTTCCGGTCGCTTCCTTCATGGATGGCATTGGCAAACACTTCTTTTCCGGTTCCGGTTTCTCCGGTCAGAAGAACGGTCGCATCCGTAAGTGCCACTCTTTCCGCCAGTTTTTTGGCCTGAAGAATCTGGGATGAAGTCCCGATAATACTTTCAAATCCTTTTTGGACGGTATTTTTCTGCATAATCCCGGATTTGTTATGCTTTACTTTTTCCAGTGCTTTGTATACCAACGGAATAATTTTCTCATTGTCGTCACCTTTTACCAGATAGTCATAGGCTCCGTTTTTCATCGCCTGGACGGCATCCGTGATATTTCCGAAGGCCGTCATTAAGATCACTTCCAGATAAGGATATTTCGCCTTGACAGATTTGACCAGATCGACCCCGAACGCATCGGGGAGGCGGACATCGCTTAAGACCACGTCAAATTCATACTGCTCCAGCATGGTCATTGCCGAGCGGGCCGTTGAAGCCTGTTTTACGTTAAAATCTTCCTGGGAAAGGATCATTCCCAAAAGTTTCAGGAGCTTGATTTCGTCATCAATGATCAGAATGGTTCCGGACATGGTGGGTGTGTTAGAAAACAGATGCAAACTTATTGAATTTATTCGGTAAGATGTGCCGGGCACTGCATATTTTTAAAATCTGCAGTGTTTATACCGGTCTTTCTTTCTTAGCCCGGATAGAAGCGGTTACCCCGCAGCCGGAAGGTTCATGCGGCGGCGCGAGGCGTATGAGCGGATAGCCGGAAACAGCTCCTGAAATAATTGACAATCAGTTTTAACGGGAACTTTAGTTTTATTTTTCACAAATGATGATTATAGACGCATTAGTTATAAAAACCATGACGATTCTCTTACGATTGCTTACATTTGTATACCTCAGGTTTCTGAGTACAATGAAATGATAATTATGACGAAAAAAAGATACCAGGAAACGGTCCATACTGATCCCAACACCTACGAATATATCACCGTCACCAATGACGAAAACCAGGTAAGAATCTACACCCTTAAAAACGGGCTGAAGGTTTTTCTTGCCCGGAATTCCGATGCGCCCAGAATTCAGACCTACATTCCGGTCAGAACGGGAAGCAATAATGATCCTGCTGACAATACCGGGCTTGCCCATTACCTGGAACATATGATGTTTAAGGGGACTTCCCGAATCGGAACCCAGGACTGGGAAAAGGAAAAAGTGCTGCTGAACCGGATTTCAGACCTGTATGAAGAGCACAAAGCGGAACCGGATGCTGCCAAAAAAAGAGACATTTACAAAAAAATAGATGAAGTTTCCCAGGAAGCCAGCCAATATGCGATTGCCAATGAATATGACAAGGTAATTTCTTCTCTGGGTGCGTCCGGGACCAATGCCCATACGTGGTTTGATGAAACGGTTTATAAAAACAACATCCCGAACAACGAGCTGGAAAAATGGCTGAAAATTGAGAAGGAAAGGTTTTCGGAGCTGGTGCTCCGCCTTTTCCATACAGAGCTGGAATCCGTGTATGAAGAATTCAACCGTGCCCAGGATAATGATTCCAGGCTCGTACAGTATGAAATGATGGACGCTTTGTTCCCGAACCATCCGAACGGGCAGCAGACGACCTTAGGAAAAGCGGAACATCTGAAAAACCCTTCCATGAAGGCAATCCATCAGTATTTTGATGATTATTATGTGCCCAACAATTTTGCTGTGGTTTTGGTAGGCGATCTTGAGTTTGAGAAAACAATCCAGTTGGTGGATCAGTATTTCGGAGAGCTTCCCTATAAAGAGCTTCCGGAAAAAACACCGGTCACAGAAGAGCCGATTATGGGAATTGTAAAAAGAACCGTAAAAAGCCCTACGACACCAAGAATCCAGCTGGCCTGGAGAACCGAAAGCTATGCAACCCGCGAAGCCATGCTTGCCGATATTGCCGCCAACATCTTAAGCAACAGAGGAGAGGCCGGACTGCTGGACCTGCATATCAACCAGACCCAAAAGATGCTGTGGGCACAGGCTTATTCGGTAGGCCTGAAGGAATACGGATATTTTTCCGTTGTGGCGGTCCCTAAAGAAAACCAGACACTGGAAGAAGCGGAAGATATGGTCATGAAAGAAATTGAACGGCTTAAAAGCGGCGATTTCCCGGACTGGATGCTTCCTGCCATCATCAATGATTTCAAGCTGCAGAGGATGAAATCTTTGGAAACCGCAGACGGACTGGCTACCAATCTGTACGATACCTACATCAAAGGCAGAACCTGGGAAGAGGAGCTGAATGAAATGGATGAATATGAAGAGTTTACCAAAGAGGATGTCATTGCTTTTGCCCGGGAATTTTTCAGGGATAATTATGTAGCAGTCTACAAGGAAAAAGGAGTTAACGACCAGCTGTTGCGTGTGGATAACCCCGGGATTACACCCATAAAAATCAACCGTGAAGCACAGTCTGATTTCCTGAAGGCGATCCTTGCTGAAAAAACAGCAGATATCGAGCCTGAGTTTATTGATTATGACAAAGAAATTCAGAGAGAAACCATTAAGGAGAAGCAGGTAAGTTTTGTTAAAAACAAGTACAATGATCTGGCCCAGGTCCATTTCATATTTCCTATGGGAAGTGACAATGATAAAAATCTGGTAATCGCCACGCAGCTTCTGCAGTATCTGGGGACTGAACAGTACTCACCCGAAGACCTGAAAAACGAGTTTTTTAAGATCGGCGTTAGCAATGACTTTAAAACTACGAGCGACCAGCTCCTGATTACCCTGAACGGTCTTGAGGAGCATATGGAGCAGGGAATAAAGCTGCTTCAGCACTGGATGCAGCAGGTAAAACCGGATCAGGAAATTTATAATCAGTTTGTAGAAAACGTCCTGGAAAACCGGACCGCCGTAAAGAAAGACAAAAACCGGATCATGACAGCGCTGACCAACTATACCAAGCTGGGTGCATTTTCAAGATTTACCGATGTTATCTCAAAAGACGAACTGGAAAACAGCGGACCGGAAGTATTCACCGACACAGTAAAATCTTTGTTTGAATATCCTTATCAGCTCTTTTTCTACGGAAAAGATTTTGGACATTTCAAGACTTATATCCCGGATTATATTGAGTCGGAAAGCCGTCAGATCTCTGAGCCGAGGCTATACCCTGAGCCGGAAACTGCGGGGAATGTTTATTTCACCGACTATGACATGGTCCAGATGGAAATGACCAAAGTAGGACGCGGAAATGAAGTGAATACGGGCAATTTCGGAAAGATCAATGTTTTCAATGAATATTTCGGAAGAGGGCTTTCGTCCATCGTATTCCAGGAAATCCGTGAAAGCAAAAGTCTCGCCTATTCTGCCTATGTTTCTTATGCGCCGAATGCAGAAAGGGGGCACCACGATTATATTACCACCTATATCGGGACACAGCCGGACAAGCTTCAGATTGCCGTAGATACGCTGGCTGAACTGATGGCTGAACTGCCGGATGTGCCCGCTCAGTTTGAGAATGCCCGGAATGCAGCCATGAAACAGATTGCCTCTACCCGCATTACCAGAACCAATGTATTCTTCAATACCTTAAGGCTGAAAAAACTGGGGATTGCATATGATTTCAGAAAGGATATTTATGAACAGATCAGGAACCTGAATTTTGAAGACCTGAAAGCATTTTACCATACGGAAATAAAATCCCTACAGTTCAATACTGCCATTATCGGGAAGAGGGAAAACCTCAACCGGGAAGCTGCCGGGAAGCTGGGAACTTTTAAGGAAGTCAGTCTGGAAGATATTTTCGGATATTAAATAAAAGCTTCGGCCGCTCCTTGGAGCGGCCGAAGCTTTATACATTAAAATATGATGAGGTTATTTTACCACTTTCATCTCGTCAATCAGCCATTTGGAATCGGCAAACTTATCAATAATGAACAGGATGTATTTTGTGTCCACCATGATGTTTCTGCTGAAGCGCGGGTCATAATTGATGTCACTCATTGTTCCTTCCCACTGTCTGTCGAAATTCAAGCCTACCAGGTTTCCGTTGGCATCCAGTGCAGGGCTTCCCGAGTTTCCTCCGGTTGTATGGTTGGTAGCGGTAAATCCTACCGGAACATCACCTGTTTTGTCTTTATAGTTCCCGAAATCTTTTTTCTGGTGCAGTTCAATCAGTTTTTTCGGTACATCAAACTCATAATCTCCCGGCACATATTTTTCTATTACACCGGCCAGGTGAGTCTGATAACTGTAAGATACGGCATCCCTCGGTGAAGAACCTTTTACTTTTCCATACGTTACCCGCAGTGTAGAATTGGCATCCGGGAAGAATTTGCGGTCTTTATCCGTAGCCATCTGCTGGGCCATATAGGTTTTCTGCAGGGCATCGATTTTGGTCTGCAAAGCGGTAAACTGAGGATCCGCTTTCTCCACATACGTTTCCTTCATGGTCATGAAAAGCTGGTAAACAGGATCTTTTTTCAGGGTTTTGATCAGCTTGTCCTGATTTGAGAAAGCTTTATCGATATCTTTGCTTAAAAATGCTCCGTTTACTTCAGACCTTCCGGAGATCACAGAGTTTTTAGACAGTTCTTCAATTTTCTGAAGGTTCTGTGCTTCATTTTTATACTGATCGAAGCCTGCCGGTAAAAACTGGGGTGCTGTTTTGTTGGCATATAAAGCCAGAAGCTTGGCCGTTACCTTGGCATCCAGTTCCGGATTATAGTCTTTGTAGAAAGATGTCAGCCTGTTTTTGAAAGAATTTGTGCTTTTTTCATCGATCCTTCCTGCTTCTACGGCCGTAATGTAATTGGAATAAAGGTTGGCCAGGGTAAGGGTCTCCGCATTTCTGAGTACTTCCGTATAATAGGCGTTGTTCAGTGCATAAGGCGCCTGGTCGTTATAAAGCTTGTTCAGCTGGTCCAGTGTGATTTTAACCTGGTTATTTTTAGAGGCTAAAGTATTTTCATAAGCCATCTTTTTAGCGACTGCATTGGATTTTTTCAGGCCTTCCACCTCACCGATCCATTTTTTCCAGTAGTTGGCTACAGAAGCATATTTGGAAGCATACTGGATGCGGGTGGCATCATCAGAACGCATTTTTTCGTCTAAAGTTTTCAGTGCGACATCCCTTACGGCAATCCGCGCCGGATCAATCTCTTTCATTATTTTGTCAACCGCAATGGCAGGAAGATATTCTGTAGTTCTTCCCGGGAACCCGAAAACGAAAGTAAAATCATTTTCATTTTTATCCTTGATGGAAACCGGAAGGTAATGTTTCGGAACATACGGAACATTGTCTTTGGAATATTCTGCCGGCTTGTTGTTTTTATCAGCATAAATACGGAACATGGAAAAATCTCCCGTGTGTCTCGGCCATACCCAGTTGTCCGTATCAGAACCGAATTTCCCGATACTTTGCGGCGGGGCACCTACCAGACGGATGTCTTTATAGGTTTCGATGGTAAACGCATAAAACTTATTGCCGTAATACATCGATCTTACGGAAACCGACTGATACGGTTCTGTTTTCTGGCTGTTTTTATACACTTCAATGTTGGAAGCAATCTTTTTTGAAAGATCAGGCTCGGTAAGGCGTTCCGTTCCGTCCAGGATCTGAGCGGTAACTTCCTTGATATCGACAATAAAATCAACGGTTACACCCGGGTTCGGTAATTCGCCGGTCATATTTTTAGCCCAGAAACCGTTGGTCAGCAGGTCGTTCTGAACAGTTGAATGATTCTGGATCTGTCCGTACCCGCAGTGGTGATTGGTAAGCAGCAATCCTTTAGGGGAAATAATTTCAGCCGTACATCCGCCGTTGAACTGTACCACAGCATCTTTAATACTGGGCTTCTGGGTATTGAAGATATCTTTTGCAGAGATTTTCATGCCCAGTTCTTTCATTTCTTTTTCATTCAGCTCCGTTGGGATCCACATTCCGCCATATTGCTGGGCAAAGGTCATCACAGCCGGCAAAAGGAATACGGATAGAAGTATCTTTTTGGTCATAATTAAAATTTTGGCCTAATTTACAAAGAAATTGTGAGTTTCAGGGTTTGGGATCTGAGTTTTAGGATTTATGCTGAAAGTAAGGAAGTTAACGTTATGGGTTTTACGTTCAGGATATTAACTTCAAGTTCCTGATTTGATCGTAAATTAAATCTTGACAGCTTTTAATTGAATGTTTCTGAATCATATAGCATTTAAGATTAGGTATTAAACCTGTGTTCGGAAGGAAGTTTACTGAGGTTGACGGCTTAATTTTTGTTTGATTAATTTAACACTTAATTATTAAATTACTTATCATGAACACGTTAAAATTGTTAGGTGTTGCAGCCATTTCCCTGATGATGTCATGCAACAAAGACAAGAAGCCGGAAGCCAATCCGAATTCCCGCACGGATGTCGCCGCCGTACAGAATTCCGGAAATGAATCAGGCACAGGAACTACTTCTTCAGAACATTCACAGGACTGGTACGGGACTTATGAAGCGGTGATTCCGTGTGCAGACTGTCCGGGAATCAAAACCACGCTAACCTTAAATGAAAACCGGTCTTTCAAGCTTGAAGAAGAATTTCTTGAAAGAGAAGCAAGAAATGAAGATCAGGGAACCTACAAATGGAATGCTGCCGGAAAAATGATCAGCCTGAACGGAAATACCTCCAAATACAATTATAAGGTAGGAAACAATACACTTATACAGCTTGATAACAACGGACAGCCCATGCAGGGACCCAATAAAAATGCATATGTATTTAAAAAGAAATAAAGGCCGTTAGCCTTTATTTCTTTTTATTTTAAAACTGGTAACCTATGATTTTCTCATCTTCCATCAGGCTTCTCATCAGTGATTCATGGCGGGCACCTTTTCCCGTAATAATCCATGACGTTGTCAGCGTTCCTTCTGAATACTGCTGTTTTGAAATGATGGATTTCAGATGATGCCTTTCAAACAGATGTTTACAGTAATCCATATCATGATGGTTGGCAACCGTTATCCTGTATTCGCGGATCTTATGTTCTCTATCAATCAGCCTTTCAAAAGAGGTGAGCGAACTTAAAATCAACAACACCAGAAGCGTTCCCAAAACAGCCAGGTATACATACCCTGAACCTACGGCCATCCCGATGGAAGCGGTTGCCCAGATGGTAGTTGCGGTGGTAATCCCGTCAATTTTATTGTCTCCTTTGAAAATTACGCCGGCACCCAGAAAACCGATTCCGGTGATGATGTTAGCCGCAATACGGTCCGGATCGTCCATGCCGATTTTCATGGACAGAATGGTGAACAGGCAGGTCCCGAAACATATTAGAATAAAGGTACGCAAACCGGCCGATTTATTCCGGTACTCCCGCTCTGTCCCAATCAGGATTCCCAGAATGACGGAAATAAAAATCAGCAGCAGTTCGTTCTGAATAGAATGATCATTTAAAAATTCCATTGTTTTCCATTTAAGTTTATCATAATAAATGTAAGCAAAAATATTTTTTGTCTTTATGCCCGGAGTCAGGTTTCAGAGGGTGCAGGCATAAAAAAGGCTGCCTTTTGGCAGCCTGTGATTATATTTCAGAATTCTATTGCTTCTCAATCAGGTCCAGAAACTGCTGCTCATCCAGGACTTCTATGGTCCCGATGCTCTGGGCTTTTTTCAGTTTGCTGCCGGCTTTTTCACCCACTACCAGGTAATTCAGGTTTTTGGAAACGGCTGAAATATTTTTTCCGCCGTGCTTTTCCACCATATCTTCGGCAGCTTCGCGGGTAAACAGGGACAATTTCCCGGTAAATAAAAATGTTTTCCCATCCAGGACATTGGAAACGAGTTCATTGGTATTTTCGCCTCTTTCAAGTTTTACACCGTATGATTTTAAGCGTTCGATCATTAAAATATTCTCGGAATTGGCAAAGAAATTGACAATGCTCACCGCGATTTTTGTTCCGATGTCTTCCACCTGGCAAAGCTCTTCTGCAGTGGCGTGAATCAGTTCATCAATAGTAGGGAAGTTTTTTACCAGCTTTTTAGCCACCGTTTCGCCCACATGCTTGATCCCGATTCCGTACAGTACTTTTTCAAATGGGATTTCTTTTGATTTTTCAATACCGGAAATAATATTCTGTGCCGATTTTTCCGCCATTCTTTCAAGAGGGAGGATCTGTTCTTTGGTCAGCACATAGAAATCGGCAGGGTTTTCAATCAGCCGTTCCCTGTAGAGCTGTTCAATGGTTTCGCTTCCCAGGTTTTCAATATTCAGGGCCTTCCGGGACACATAATGAATCATCCTTCCGACAACTTGTGGCGGACAGTGAAGCTCATTCGGGCAGAAATGAATCGCCTGGTCTTCTATTTTTACCAATTCAGTCCCGCATTCCGGACAGTTTTTAACGTACTCGATTTCTTTATTTTCCGGGTTTCTTTTTTCCGGGTTTACCGCAATAATTTTAGGGATGATCTCGCCGCCTTTTTCCACGTAGACAAAATCATGCTCATGAAGCCCGAGTTTTTTAATGATATCTTCATTGTGAAGCGATGCTCTTTTTACGATGGTCCCGGCCAGTAAAACAGGTTTCAAGTTGGCAACAGGCGTAATGGCTCCGGTTCTTCCCACCTGGTAGGAAACGCTCAGGAGTTCGGTTTCCACTTTTTCCGCCTTGAATTTATAAGCCATGGCCCAGCGTGGGGATTTTGCCGTATAGCCAAGCTGGCGCTGCTGTTTTAAGGAATTGACTTTTAAAACGATACCGTCTATTTCAAACGGCAAATTATGGCGTTCAAGATCCCAGAAGCTTATGAATTCTTTTACCTCATTCATTGTGGTGCAGAGACGGGTCTGCTGAGAGGTTTTAAAGCCCCAGGATTTTGCTTTTTCCAACAGTTCCCAATGGGTTTCTGCCGGTATTTCTTCGGAAATATACTGATAGAGCACTGAAGAGAGGCCTCGTTTCCGGACTTCACCGCTGTCCTGCATTTTTAAGCTTCCGCTGGCGGTATTTCTCGGGTTCATAAAAGGATCAAGACCGTCTTCTTCACGCTGTTTATTTATTTTGTCGAAATTTTTCCGGGTTAAGTAAATTTCGCCCCGCATAAAAAAGTGCTCCGGGAAATCCCCTTTCAGTTTTAAGGGAATGTCCGAAATCGTCCGGACATTGCCTGTAATTTCATCCCCCTGAAAACCGTCTCCGCGTGTAACCGCCTGTGCCAGCTTCCCGTTTTCATAGCGTATGGAAATAGAAGCACCGTCATATTTCAGCTCGGCTACAAATTCTACCGGATCATTGATGGTTTTGATGATCCTTTTTTCCCAGTCTTCAAGATCATCGAAATCATAAGAATTATCCAGTGAATACATCCTGAATTTATGCTGAATGGTCGGGAAAACTTTGGTAATTCCGCCACCTACGCGTACGGTAGGGGAGTTCTCATCATAAAACTCCGGATGTTTTGCCTCCAGGTCACGTAGTTCTTCAAGCAGCATGTCGAAATCATAATCTGAAATCGAGGGCGCATCCATAAGATAGTAATTTTCATTATGCTGATGAAGCTCTTTACGCAGGTCTTCTATTTTTTGTTGAATATTTTCTGGCATTGGATTTCTGTCTTTTCAGCAAAAATAATTAAAGTAATGCCAACTAAAAAATAACAGAATTAAATATCATGGGAAAGTTAATATTATGTAACACATTTCAAGCAGCTGGTTTTGTTCATGATAAATTTCCCGTTAAGATTCATTTAATATAAGGTTCTGAAATCGTTTAAGAAATGTTAAAATTTGCTTAAACGATTCTGCACATCTGTAAAAATACCTTTGCACAGTAATTTGAAAAAATGAGAAAAGTAAAAATTGTATTGGGATTATTGTTCCTGAGTTTCGGAACGTTTGCGTATGCACAGACTACACAGGCTTCCATTGTAGGGAAAATAACCGGTGTGAAAAATGCAGCACAGGAAAAAGTAAAAGTAACCATTGTAAATGAATCGACAGGGTTCAGAACCGAAACGGAAACAAACTCCAAAGGGGAATATATTTTTAAAGAAATCCCTTTAGGCGGGCCTTATACGGTAATGGTAAATGATGAGAAAAGAGAAGGGTACAGCGTGAACTTCGGCGACCAGGTAACGGTGAATGTAGACCTGGGAAGTGAAAAAGCAATAGAAGAAGTAGTGGTGGTAGGAAATCTGAAAAATAAAATCGGAAACCTGGGAGCAGCTACTGCCATTACGGCAAAAAATATCGGGATATTACCCGTGAACGGGAGGAGTTTTACCAACCTTACGGAATTGTCTCCTCTGAGCGGCAGAAACGGGAACCTTTCGGGACAGTTAGGCTCATCAACTAATTTTACCATTGACGGGATGACGGCAAAAAATCCTACTTCTGCCGGTTCTACCACCAGCCGGAGCGGAGCGCCGTTTTCCATATCCATTGAAGCGGTCCGCGAATTTAAAATTTCCACCAACCAGTATGATGTGACCTTAGGAAGAAGCGGAGGCGGAACGATAAGTGCCGTTACCAAATCCGGAACCAACAGGTTTTCCGGAAGTGCCTGGGAATATTTAAGGACCAACTGGCTTTCCAGCCCGTATGATATCCGCGGAAATAAAAGAGATAATGATTTCTCAACTTCTCAGTTCGGGTTTTCTTTGGGTGGACCTGTCATCAAAAACAAACTTCACTTTTTCGTGGCATGGGACCACCAGCTGGATTCAAGGCCGCTGCAGATTGCAGATATCAGGTCGCATGAGGATGAATTGAGGTTAAACACAACCACTGCTACCTTAAATAAGTTTTTAAATATCGCAAGAGAAAAATACGGCGTTGGAAATACTCCGCAGTTCGGGAGTTTTGACAAGGTAAGGAATTCTGATGCTGCATTTTTACGACTGGACTGGCAGATCAATGATAAAAACCTGCTGACTTTAAGAAATAACTTTACCTACGATGTAAATAAAAACGGATTAGTTGATAACACGGCGATTAATTTCTTCGAGTCTTACGGAAATGATAAAAACATGGACAACAGCCTGTTGCTGACCTTAAGATCAAACCTGAAACCTAACATGACCAATGAACTGAAAGTACAGCATCTGTATACATTTCAGGACAGCTATCAGAATAATGAACTGGGGCATCCGGTTCCGAGGGCTATTGTAGAAAATATTCTTTCCAATATTGATGGAAAAGACCGCGGTACCAATATCCAGATCGGGGGGCACCGTTTTGCACAGGAAAGTTTCAGGAATAATGTTTTCCAGATTGTTGATAATTTATACTATAATACCGATAAAATCAAATATACTTTAGGAGCAGATTTAATGTACACCAGAGCAAGGTCTGTGTACGGAAGTGAGGTGAACGGCAGGTTCCATTTCAGAGAAGTGGCTACCAATCCGGATAATTTGTTTAATTTCAGCAATTTTACCCCTTACAGGTTCTACAGGGAAGTTCCCCTGATGGATGACCCGTCTGTAAAATCCAGTATCTGGAACATCGGTCTGTACGGCCAGATCCAGACGAAAGTGGCCCGGGGCCTTGATTTAATGGCCGGTTTGAGATTGGATTACGGTGGTTACCCGAAAGCAGGGTTCAATCAGAAGCTTTTTGATGAAATGGGCATCAGGACGGATAACCAGATCAAATCTTTCATTATTCAGCCGAGGTTTCAGTTTGACTGGAATATCAACGAGGGCAGTAAGGATTTCCTGAAATTCGGGGCCGGTATTTTCTCGTCAGACATCAATAATTATATGGTGATTAATAACCTGGTATTTGACGGGCGGCATCTGGCAACAGTAGATGTCAATCCTTCACAGATAGGTCTTACACCGGATTTCAACAACTACAGAAATGATTACGGATCAGTACCTTCACTACCGCAGTATCAGCTTCCGACGATTAATTATACCGGCGAAGATGCGAAGATCCCGATTGTCTATAAAGCAAATATTTCCTACACGCACTTTTTCAATGAAAGATTCAGGGCGGGCATTGCAGGATATATGGCGCTGGGAAGGAACAATTATTTCTACTATGACAGAAACATGGCGGCCAATCCTTATTTTACTCTGGATAATGAAGGTGGAAGAGGCGTTTTTGTTCCGGTTGGTTCAGTGGCGGCCAACGGAAACATGAACTGGAAAGACGGCAGGATCAATAAAAATTTCGGAAGAGTCCTGGAATTGGTGAGTGATGGTAAAGTCAATCAGTTTTCCTTTGTAGTAGATACAAGTTACCGGTACTGGAAAGACGGAGAGATTACGGCAAGTTATACCTGGTCTGATATTAAGGACAATACATCTTACAATGGGAATGTAGCCAATTCTGCAACTTTATCTACCCTGGTTTCAAGTGATCCGAGAAACCTGAGAATGACTTATTCTGATAACCAGTTCAGAAATAAAGTAGTGTTGTACGGAAATTCACCTACCATTGCCGGATTTACTTTAGGGATCAGGTATGCAGGTATCGGAGGCACGCGTTTCTCTGTGACGGCAGGAGGAAACGTGAACGGCGACTTTGTAGATTCTAATGATCTGGCCTATATTTTCCCGGATCTTACGCAGGCTTTAATTGATAACCCTGAAGTAGGAACAGCATTGAAGGACTATATTACCGGTTATAATAACCAGATTGCAGAAAGAAATGGCGGAAAGAACGGCTTCTACGGGGTCTGGGATATCAGGGTGGCAAAAAAGATCAGGTTTGAAAAAATCGGGGCCTTTGAACTTTCGGTGGATATCTTTAACGTAGCCAATCTGCTTAATAAAGAAAAAGGAATCAACAGGTCTTACGGAAATACATCGCTTTACAGGATTACAGGATTTGATCCCGTTACCAAACAGCTTAAATACAGTCTGAACACAAGTGGTCTGGAGCCTTTGTCAGGAAATCCTTACCAGATCCAGATCGGAGCAAAGTACTCCTTTTAATCTTAAATTATTATCTTTATTTAAAAGTTGAAAAGCTTTAATAATACATATCTCTTATATTATGAAAAAAGTTATCTTAGGGTTAGCAGTTTTAAGCACCGTGATTATGCAGGCACAAACCCGGATTATTGCCCACAGAGGCTATTGGCAGACCCAGCCGCCGACCACCGAAAATTCTCTGAAAGCACTGGAGAATGCACAGAAATTAAAAATTTACGGTGCTGAATTCGATGTCAGAATGACCAAAGACGGCGTTTTGGTAATAAACCATGACGAGCACCATGCAAAAATGGAAATTTCAGAGACTGATTTTAAAGAGCTCAGAAAAGTAAAATTATCAAACGGCGAAAATTTCCCTACCCTTAAAGACTATTTGAAGAAAGGAAAAAAAGACGGTTCACTGAAACTTATTGTAGAAATCAAGCCTGATAAAACAAAGGAGAAAGAAGATGAACTGACGGCGAAAACGGTCAGAATGATTAAAGACATGAAGCTGGAATCCCAGAGTGAATTCATTTCTTTCAGCTTAAACATCTGTAAAGAAATTAAAAAACTGGAACCTTCTTTTAAAGTACAGTACCTGAAGGGCGAACTGTCTCCACAGCAGATCAAAGAGGAAGGACTGGACGGTATTGACTACCACTATAGTATCTTCCAGAAAAATCCAGGCTGGATTGCAGAAGCAACGGCACTGGGACTGATTACCAATGCATGGACGGTAAATGATATCGCCGTTTATGAAGAACTGAAAAAGCAGAACATCGGGTTTATTACCACCAATATCCCTGATCAGCTTAAAGACAAATAACATAAATCTATAGAATTAAAAACAGTCTGCTTCATTGAAGCAGACTGTTTTTTTTGCCTAAATACCGATTATAATTTAATCCGTAATCAATAATGGTATGCATAAGGTATCTTTTATTTTCTCATAAAAAGACAATAAAAGTAGGCATAAAAACAGACTTATGCATATTAAAAATCCGTAACTTTTTTAACCTGTTATTAACCAAATCTCTATGGTTTTCTGTTAAACATAAATTAATATTTCGTTTAATAATTATTTAATTAATGTTAAAACCTTGTTAAACCTTTAGTCATAATGTCGTTCTAATTTTGCGCAAACAAAAAGGATATGCGTAAAGAGACACAGAAGCTGGTTATTCTTTCGCTGTTAGGATTGGTAAGCGTCAATCTGGCAGCCCAGGAAAAAGCGAAGCGGGATACGATTAAGAATATTGACGAAGTTGTGGTAACAGCTTTGGGTATTAAAAGACAGGACAGGTCTTTAGGGTACGTGGCCGAAACCATTAAATCTGAAGATTTGCTGAGAACGCAGAACAACAACTGGTCCCAGGCACTGGAAGGGAAAGTGGCCGGACTGAAAATTCAGACTGCCGGAGCAGGCCCGCTCGGAAGTTCCCTTATCAAACTGAGAGGTGACATCTCTATGAACCCCAGCGAAAACAATGCCCTTATTGTAGTAGACGGCGTTCCGCTGAACAACAATACCACGGGAACAGGCTTCTCAGCATACGGAGCCGGATCCAAAGCAGATCTTCCTATCGACTACGGAAACGGGATCAACACCATTAATCCTGATGATATCGAATCCATTACCGTACTGAAAGGGGCTACTGCATCTGCGCTTTACGGGTCCAGAGGGGCAGGAGGCGCCATCATGATCACCACAAAATCCGGAAAAAGCAAAAAAGGAAAAGTACAGATCAGCTTAAATTCCTATTCAAGCTATGATTCTGTCCTGAAATGGCCGGATTACCAGTATGAATACGGACAGGGAACCATGCAGAAAGATACGAAAGGAAATTATTTCTATTCCTATCAGGCATCCCCGGACGGAGTGAATACGGGTTCTACCAGCAGTGCATTCGGGCCTAAGTTCGCCGGGCAGTATTATTTCCAGTATGATCCCGTAACCCAGGGACAGAGTGCAACAAGGCAGCTTTGGCAGCCTTACAAAGATAACATCAAAGGGTTCTGGGAAACCGGAACTACCTTTTCAAATAACATTGCCGTAGAAGCGTCTAACGAAAATACATCGTTCAGGTCATCTTTAACCTATTTAATGAATGAATGGATGATGCCCAACACCGGTTTCGACAGATTTACCGCCGCTTTTTCAGTAGATCACAAGCTGAGCGAGAAACTGAAGATGGGAATTAAATTAAATTACAGCAAGACGAAAAGTGATAACCTGCCGGCAACGGGATACAGCAACCAGTCTATTTCCTATTTCATGATCTTCCAGAACCCGAATGTTGATCTGTCATGGTACAGGCCTATCTGGAAAACCGGACAAGAACAGGTAGACCAGATTCATCCTTTCAGTTCATTCATTGATAACCCTTACCTCATTGCTTATGAAATGCTGAATGGGGTCGATAAAAACTTCATCACCGGAAATGTAAACCTCAATTATAAAATTACAAAGAACCTTGACGTAATGGTGAGGTCGGGAATGGAGCTTAACAACGAACTTCGTACCCAGAAAAGGCCTTGGAGTTCCGCCAATTACCTTCAGGGGATGTACAGGGAGCAGCACATCAGGTTAATGGACCTGAATAATGATGTTTTGTTTACCTACAAAAACCAGTTCAATGATTTTGATTTCAGTGTTTCAGCCGGAGGGAATATCCGTTACATGGAATACGTTATGAATGATTATCTGGCAGAAGGGCTCCTGAAACCGGGCGTATATACCATGCCTAACGGAATATCAAATATTTCAAAATTTGCAAGGCCTAACGATAAGCAGGTAAACAGTGCGTACGGCCTGGCTACCTTAAGTTATAAAAACAGGGTATTCCTTGACCTTACGGCAAGAAACGACTGGAGCAGCACGCTTCCGAAAGAAAACCGTTCCTATTTCTATCCTTCGGCATCAACATCATTCATCCTTTCAGATATTTTCAAACTGACTTCAGACCGGTTTAATTACTGGAAACTGAGAGCTTCATGGTCAAGGGTAGGAAATGATACCGATCCTTATCAGCTGATTAAATATTATAACAACAGTGATTTCAACGGATCTGTAGAATCCCCTTCACTGTATCCGAACCCGAACCTGAGGCCCAATATGATTACCAGTAAAGAGGCAGGAATGGAATTCAGTTTCCTTAAGAACAGGATCAGTTATACCGTTACCGCTTATCAGAACAACTCTAAGGATCAGATTGTAAGGGTGCCTGTGCTTTGGGAAACAGGTTACAGCACCAGAGTAATCAATACAGGGGAAGTAAGGAACAGAGGAATTGAAATGACCCTGAACACCTATCCTGTCAGGAATAAAAACTTTTCATGGAGCGTTAATGCCAACTGGTCTCTGAACAGGAATAAAATACTTTCTCTTCCTTCAGAATTCAACGGTGAGCCTTACACCATGGGGAGTGTAGGTGGAGTGGTGTACTTCAATGCGTTTGTAGGAGGTTCATTGGGAGATATGTACGGATATGGGCTGATGTATTCGCCTGACGGACAGGTGATCTTCAATGCCAATGACGGACTGACGGCGAAACCGACGCAGATGAAAAAAATCGGGAATGCCTATCCGGAGTGGAGGGCAGGGATCCAGAACGAATTCCGATACAAAGGGATTACGGTAAGCTTCTCTTTTGACGGTCAGTACAAAGGGATGGCCTATTCACAGTCGCACCACAAAATGTCGGAACAGGGAAAACTGGGGCATACCTTATACGGAAGGGAAAATCCGGGAGGCTTAATTGTCGGGAACGGAGTCGTACAGAATCCAGACGGTTCATTCTCTCCCAACACCAAAGGAATTCTGGTATCTGCTTATTATGCAGATTATTACAGGAGGGCAAACGTGGAAACCAATACATTTGATACTTCTTTCATCAAACTGAGGGACGCAAGGATTTCCTACACCTTCCCGAGAACCATAACCGAACAGCTTAAAATAACAGACCTTACGCTGGCATTATTCGGGAGAAACCTTTGGATGTGGACCAAATTCCCGCTCTTTGATCCGGAAGCAGCCACATTGAACGACAGCCAGATCACTCCGGGAGTGGAAGTAGGGCAGCTGCCGACGGCGAGAACGGTAGGTATTCAGCTTAATGTTAAATTCTAAAATTTAAAATCATGAAAAAATTACTTTTAAATACATTATTAATCGCCGGGCTGGGCCTGGTTCCGGTTTCGTGCAGCAGGAACTTAGATGAGGTAAATGTGGATACCAGCAGGATCAATGAGCCGGTAGCTTCAAAATTACTGGTTCCGGTACAGTACAATATGTCAGCGGTAAATTACATGAGAGCCAATGATTTCACCTTTGATATCATGCAGGTTTCTCTTGATTTCCCTAATGAAGGAAATACCCTGAGCCGGTACAACATTACCGAGAACACCGGGGCAGGCTTCTGGAACAACAGCTACAAGTGGCTTAAGCAGGTAAAGGATATGAAATTTGCCGCCGAAAGGGACAATGACCCGAATTACCTGGCCATCTCAATGGTTCTGAATGCGTGGATTTATTCCAACCTTACCGATACGTACGGGGATGTTCCTTTTTCTGAAGCATCCATTCTGGATGAAGGCATTACCCAGCCGAAATTTGACAGGCAGAAAGATATTTACGTTAAGCTGCTGGATGATTTAAAAACGGCAAACTCGCTTTTCGTGACTACGAAAACCCTTAGCGGGACAGATATTTTTTATAAAGCTGAAAGCGATGCCAACGGGATTGCCAACTGGAAAAAGTTCTGTAATTCACTTTCTTTACGGTTGCTGACCAGGATTTTAAGCAAGAACGGAGAGGTTAACGTGCATCAGAGGATCACTGAGATCATCAGCAATCCTACGGTTTACCCGATCTTCCAAAGCAATGCAGAAACCGCAAAGGTAAACGTAACAGGGGTGGCACCTCTTCTTCCGCCGATCACAAGGCCGCAGGATTTCACAACGGGAAGAGCCGCTTCAACATTCTTTGTGGAAACTTTAAAAGCCAACAATGACCCGAGAATGGCTATGTTTTTCGGACAGGCGAAAAGTATCCCTGCCAATGCGAACATCGGGTATAAAGGTGCTCCTTCAGGCTATGCGTACGGAACGACCTTCGATTACCAGCCTTCCAACATGAACCAGAATTTAGCCAAAGCACCTCTGAACATCCTGATCTATCCGTATGCGGAGCTGCAGTTTATCCTTTCGGAGCTGGCATTCAAAGGAGTTATCCCCGGAAATGCACAGACCTATTATGAAAACGGCGTAAAGGCAACCATTGAACAGTGGGGTTCCGTAATGCCTGCCAATTATTTTACCAATCCCAATGTTGCCTATAACGGGACATTAGAAAGGATCATGCTCCAGAAATACATCGCATTATTCTTTGTAGACCAGCAGCAGTGGTTTGAAAAAAGAAGGACGGGGTTCCCGGTACTTCCCAATAACGGAGGCCTTTTAAATAACGGGATCATGCCTTCAAGGCTGATGTATCCGCCGAATCCAAGGGTGTTAAACACAAGCAATTACCAGGCAGCGGTTCAGCAGATGGGCGGTGACAATATCAACGTAAAAGTCTGGTGGAATAAATAATCAACATCAATAAATTAAGAAAGAGCAATGAATATAAAATTTTTAATGCCGTGCCTGTTAATTTCAGCAATGGCGTTCTCACAGGCTTCTGTTTCAGGATATGTGTATGAAGACAGCAACAAAAACCAGAAGAAGGAAAACAGGGAAAAAGGAATTGCGGGAGTTGCAGTGTCCAATGGGGTCCAGGTTATATTAACCGATAAAAACGGGAGGTACAGCCTTCCGGTTCAGGACGGGCAGACGGTTTTTGTGATCAAGCCTTCAGGATACATGACGCCGGTCAACGCAAATAATCTTCCCCAGTATTATTATCAGTACAAGCCGAATGGCTCACCGGCAGATTTCAAATACAAAGGAACGGCACCGACAGGAGCGCTCCCTAAAGAACTGAACTTTGCCCTGCATAAGCAGAACGAAAGCAAAAACTTTGATATCCTGGTTTTCGGGGATCCCCAGCCTTACACAGAGAAACAGCTGGATTATTTTAAAAGAGCCATCGTAAACGAAGTTAAAAATACTAGGAAAAATGCGGTACTGGGAATCAGCCTCGGAGATCTGGTAGGCGATAACTTAAGCCTGCAGAAACCTTATGCAGATGTGATGAAAGAAGTAGGCCTGCCGTGGTACAATGTAATGGGGAACCATGATATGAACTACGATGCCAAAGAGGACCTTTTATCAGATGAAACCTTTGAATCCAATTTCGGGCCTGCCAATTATTCTTTCAATTACGGGAATGTTCACTTTATTATTCTGGATGATATCCTGTATCCGGATCCGCGAGACGGAAAAGGATATTGGGGAGGCTTCCGCGAAGACCAGCTGAAATTTGTTGAAAACGACCTGAAGCTGGTGGATAAAAATAAACTGATTGTTGTTTCTTTCCATATTCCGCTGGAACATAAAAATGAAGATAATTTCAGGAATTCAGACCGTCAGAAACTGTTTGATTATCTGGCTCCGTTCAGGAATGCACTGATGTTGTCGGCACACACGCATATCCAGCAGCAGCTTTTTTACGGTAAGGAAGCAGGATGGAACGGGTCCAAAGACCTGCACGAATATAACGTAGGGACTACCTGCGGCGACTGGTGGTCCGGAACATCCGATGATTTGGGATTGCCGACCTCCACCATGAGGGACGGGACTGCAAAAGGATATTCTTTCATCAGTTTTAATGATGACCAGTATAAAGTGAAGTACAAAACTGCCGGAAAGCCGGATGACTACCAGATCAACCTGTACGTTCCGAAAGTGGTTCCGTATCCTGTAAAAACCTCTGCGAAAATCCTGGCCAATTTCTTCATGGGAAGCAGAAAGGATAAAGTGGAATACAGGATAGACGGTGAAAAGTGGGAGGCGATGCAGTATGACGAAACGGTAGATCCGAGTTTTGCCGTGTCGGTTTTCAAATGGGATGCTACGCAGACTCTTTTCCCGGGAAGAAGACCTTCCAACCCGGAAATTTCAAAACACATCTGGACAGGGGATTTTTCCAAAAAACTATCTCTTGGGAAACACAAGGTTGAGGTAAGGGCTTCAGATATGTACGGAAACCAGTTTACCGCTTCAGAAGAATTTGAGGTTCAGAACCAGATTCTTATTCCTTAAGCTTTTTATTTTTTACTATACTTTCAATTGAAACCGGGTCTGAAAAGAGCCGGTTTTGTTTTGCGGATTACAGGCCTTCACAAAGATTCAAGCCTGTTAAATATATTTATACGGATTAAATCCATATTCAATAAGCACCTGTCAGATCTCAGATTTTTACAAAATTTACATAGACGCTTTAAATAGGTACGTTTACGAAAAACATTCGCGTTAGTTCTAATTAAAAAAATACCTTTTGTAAATTTGCCTCTTAATAATTAAACCATAATAAAATGAACATAGACGGAAAGAATGCCGTGATTACCGGTGGAGGAAGAGGATTGGGAAAAGCAGTGGCACTGGCATTGGCTAATGAAGGCGTGAATATCGGGATCACCGGAAGAAATGAAGAGAACCTTAAAATGGCAGTTGATGAAATCCGCAGGCTGGGTGTAAATGCAGCATATGCCGTTTTCAGCATAGACAATGAAATCCATGTGAAATCCGGAATAGAATCGCTGGCAGAACAGCTGGGAGGAATTGATATTTTAATCAACAACGCAGGCATCGGTGATTTCGGGTCTATTGAAGAAATGCCTTCAGAAACCTGGGAGCAGGTCATCAAAACCAATCTTTTCGGAGTGTATTATACCGCAAAAGCAGTCCATCCTTTCATGAAAGAAAAAGGGGAGGGCGATATCATCAATGTAGCCTCAACAGCCGGACTGAAAGGCGGACCGAATATGTCAGCCTATGCCGCGTCAAAGGCAGCCGTGGTTTCACTGTCGCAATCCATGATGGCGGAATGGAGAAAACAGAACATCCGTGTGGTTACGCTGACCCCGAGCACCATTGCTTCAGATATGTCAATCCAGGGAGGCCTCACAGACGGTGATCCTGAAAAAGTGCTTCAGCCGGAAGATTTTGCAGAATGGGTGCGGGATATCCTGAAAATGAACAGAAGGGCATTAATCGCCAACGGGTCTATTTTCTCTACAAATCCATAGAAATCAGTTTAAAATAATAATCAGAGCGGACTTCGGTTCGCTTTTTTTATGGATAATTTTAAGGAGCTGTTTCCCGCTTTCCACTGCAATCTTTTTTTTTCAAAAAAGGATTTTCGTTTCAATCGGGGCTAGGCTTTTGCCGGTATTCTCACTGTCTGTTCTTTCATAAAGGTATCACAACGAGGCAATATAAAATATCAAAACAATAGTAAACACAAAATTTGTTATTCCGTAGAAATCTAAGCCGATTTATAAGAGTGTATCCGAAAAGATTTGAATCGGGGTTCTTACGGAATGACAAAAATAACGGCAAATCAAAAAAGTAGTTTTATTTTTGCAGCAAATTATTCATATGCAACATTATTTAGAATTCGATTTCAAAATTTCTCCGCTTCAGCCGTGGAATGAAATCCTGATGGCAGAGCTTATCGAAATAGGTTTCGACAGTTTTACAGAAGAACTGGAGGGGATCTTAGGGTATATTCAGAAAGAGGTTCTGAATGAAGAAGAATTAAAAGCACTTCCGATTTTCCATAATGAAAACGTAAAAATTGAATACACCTTCCAGGAAATGCCGAACATCAACTGGAATGAGGAATGGGAAAAGAATTTTGAGCCGATTAATATTGATGATAAAGTCATGATCCGTGCAGAATTCCATGAGTCGGTTCCCGGAATGCACGAAATTATCATTCAGCCCAAAATGTCTTTCGGCACGGGGCATCACCCGACGACCCATCTGATGATCCAGCAGATGATGGCTGTTGATTTCAACGGTAAACAGGTCCTGGATATGGGCTGCGGGACTTCTGTGCTGGCCATTTATGCAAAACAGCAGGGAGCCGGCCATACCAAAGCCATTGATATTGATGAATGGTCTGTAGAAAACTCAAAGGAAAATGCAGCAAGGAACGGTGTGGAACTGGATATTGAACAGGGAACCGCTGACAATCTGGGGCAAGAGCATTATGATGTTATTGTGGCCAATATCAACCGGAATATCCTGATCTCTGATATTCCAACCTACGTGAATGTATTGAACGGAGGCGGACAGCTGCTGCTTTCGGGATTGTGCTTCTTCGATGTGGATGATATCCTGGAAGTCTGCAGAGAAAGCGGGCTGCAGCTGAAAAAACAGCTTCAGCGTGAAGAATGGGTAAGCTTACTGCTTAAAAAATAGAAATATGAAAACGGCATTTATTTTTTTATTTCTCTGTATTGCTCAGGCTTTTTCCGCACAGGAAGAAGAATCCGTCTATGCGAACGGCGTTTTTAATTTTGAAGAGAATAAGCCTCAGAAAATATTCACCGCCTGGGCCCGGATCAGGCAGTCTCCCGATGTTAAAGGCCGGGTTTCAGATTCTTTACAGTCCAACCAGCAGGTTCTGGTTCTTCACAAGGAAGATGTCCTGTTAAAATTAGGAGAAAGGGCTGCAAACTGGTATAAAATATCCTATCAGAAAGATCATCAGACAAAAGAAGGCTATATCTGGGGCGGAAACCTTGCAGCAGGATACAGAAATAAAAACGGACTTGATTTTCTATTCGGGCTCTCCAAAACCGTTGACAAAAAAGATAAAGAGTTCAATCAGGTCTACCCACAGAATATTGCCGGCGTTAAAGTGCTGGAAGGGAATAGGCTGATTGATGAAGTGTTTTTTGATACCGGATCCGGGGAAAGCCTGAGTTATGCCGCCTTTACCGTTGAAAGCGACCATAAGCTTAAAGACGTGGAATTTACCTTAAAAGCAACCGTTTCAGGAGAAGCGTGCGGAATTGCAGGATACGATCAGTATATTCTGTTCAGGAAAGATCAAAAGCTGACTGCACTTCCTCAGTTGATGAATGTAGGTGATGCCGATGTCTATTATCACAGCGAAAAATTTATTTTTCCCAATGACAAAGGCGGAATTCCCAATGCTTTTATCCTGAAAATGGAAGAAATGGAAAGGGATGACAAAGACCGGGAAAAGAAAAAAAATTCCTCAAAAACCTATCTCTGGGACGGAAATTCATATCGCTTAAAATAAAAGAAAATTCTTGATATTTATAAAACCACTGTATATTTACGGTGGTTTTTGATTATCAAATAAAATCCGAGTAGAAAATAATAACAGTGTAAAAGTTCTGAGATTTAAGCGCTGTTAATTAAGGCGAAAACGAATTTTTTACTCAGTTTAAATCTGATATATAGGATTATTGATCTGATTACTAGTATCTTTAAAATATGATGTTCAATATTTAATTAACCTGAATACATAATCCCGGCCAACTGTATGAAACAAGATAAAGCAAATGAAGATTCTCTTTCACGATCTGAAATAAAATCTGGACATACCGGTATGCCTGAACATCTTAAGTCGGGTATAGAAAATCTTTCCGGCTATTCCCTGGTTGATGTAAATGTACATGACAATGCTCAGATTCCTGAACAGTTAAAAGACCATAAATATGCACAGGATAAAAGTCAGGAAGCTGCAGACGGGAATGAAAGTTTATCCCATGAATCCCGGCATGCCATTCAGCAGGAAAATGAAAAAATACTCCCTTTCCCTATATTGGCTACAGAAAGATTGATATTAAGACAGTTTCAGGAAACAGATATTGAACCGGTATATTACGGACTTTCTCATCCTGATGTAATAAAGCATTATGGCGTACATTATGACAGTTTATCGGCTACCCGGGAACAGATTGCCTGGTTTAAAAAGATAGAAAAAGAAGAAACCGGGATATGGTGGGCTGTTTGTAACAGCCATGATCATACTTTTCTCGGAGCAGTGGGATTTAATAACCGGAATAAAGAACACCGGAAGATTGAAATGGGGTATTGGCTGCTGCCGGAGTTTTGGGGCTCAGGGATCATGAAGGAAGCGGCGCAAATGGCCTGTAATTATGCCTTTGAAACCATGCGTGTTCATAGGATTGAAGCTTTTGTGGAAGTAGAAAATAAAAACAGCAGAAAGGTATTGAATCAACTCGGTTTTCAGCTTGAAGGAATAATGAGGGACTGCGAAATAAAGGATGAACAGTTTATCAGTCTTGAAATCTATGCAAAGCTGAATACTGAATAAAATGGATAATGCAACTTCTTAAGCAGATGCTCTATTCAGATGGGTTTGAGCGGTATTAAGATTGCAGATTTGCTTCATGATACCTGTAAAAATTAATGCCTATAAAAACTGACAAGAAATTTTGAGTTTACACAGTGAACCCAGCAGGATTAATAGTTACAATACCTGCGCAGTAAACAGTGTAATCAATAGAATTAACCTCATTATATCAAGTACGGTACAACCGGAGAGTCTTAAACTTACATGTCTGTGAGCAAAGGACTTGTTCATTATTTTAGTTTTGTAAATCAGATGTAACACTTTTGATTTGCAAGTTGTCTTATAAGTGTTAGAAAAATGTATATCATTTATTCACTGAACTAATAGAATTAAAAAATGTTTAAAAATCTTATTATTATCGTTACTTTATTTAGTGGTTTTTGTAATGTATTCGGAGTCGGTAATGCCACGGGCGAAACCCTTACGCTACATTTGAAGCCATTATATGACAGCTTTGGAAAAGCAAACAGCATTCACGTTTCTTACGAAGTTGTTTTTGAGGACAATCTGCGTTCTGATCATACGCTAAACCTGCATTTTGATCTGATGCAGAATCATGGAAGAAAAGCCGATCAGATTTATGATCTTATGGTTAAAGATCAAGATGGAGTGGTAAAAATTAATCTTCCTAAAAAAGACGCTGAGAATAATGTGATAGTATACGAAGCTGCCAGAAAGGTAAACGGGAAAGTAACCGTAGAATATACCATCACGGCAGCAAGTCCCAATCGTAAAGGTGGAGCAAACATTGATATGCAGGCAAGCGGAGGTGGGCTTACCGGCTCACTTATCAGTATTCTGCTCCTGCAGCCTTTTGAAAAAGATGTTTTTGTTAAATTAGACTGGGAGCTTGCTGAAGGAAATACAGCAGTTTCGAGTTTTGGAGTAGGAAATAAAACTTCCCTCGTTAAACTTTCTTACGGCAGTTTGCAGTATACACAGTTTATTATCGGTCGTCTGACCATGTATCCTTCTCCCTTGCCTGAGAAAGGATTCAGCGTGGCGGGGTTAGGCTTACCGGAAGAAAGTATTGGAAATTCATTGCCGCAGTTTGAGAATGTTTATGAGTATTTAAGAACTCAATTTCAGGGGTCACCTGATTTAGCATTCAGATTTTTCTTCCGGTCTTATCCGGAACTGCCGTCCTCGTCTGGTTCGGCAGTACAGGGAGATGGGTATGGCTCCTTTCTTGTCTGTATCCCGCAAGCTGAGAAGCTCCGTGATAACGAAGATATGTTTGCGCTTGTAAACCATGAAATGCTGCATGTATTTATAACAGGTTTAAGCAAGGAATGGTACAGGGAGGGAATTGCCGAATATTTGTCTACCATATTGCCCTATAAAGGAAAGTATTATTCTGATGCATTTTATTTAAAATCGATCAATGAAAAAGCAGCAAATTACTATACTAATAGTTTAAGATTGCTGCCGGATTCTGCTGGTGGCAAACTGAAGTTTTCTTCTGCCAATTCCTGGATTGTACCTTATAGCCGCGGTTTCCTCTATTTTGCTAATCTCGATGCTAAACTGAAAATTCTGAAAAAAGGAAGTCAGACAAGTGTTCTTTCGCTAGCCATGGAGATGGAAAAACTAAAAAGAACTCAGGCAAATGATGAAAATACCTGGGTGGAATTAATCAGAAAAGAGGCCGGAGAATGGGCGGTGAAAGATTGGCAGGATATGAAAAGCGGAAAATTGATTATTCCGATCCCCGGTGCATTTGGAGATGACATTATTCCGGAAAAGCTGAAGACTGGTATTTTTGACCTTGGCTTTAATAAATCCGGTAAGATTGTAAAAGGGGACATCATAAAAGATTTGATAAAGGATTCCAATGCTGCGAAAGCTGGAATTAAAGAAGGGGATGAGGTTGTTGAGTCTGTTGATTTATATCCCTTGTTCGGAAGTTTCGACAAGACGTTAACGGTAAAGATTAAGAGAAATAAGGAAATTCTAAGCTTCTCTTTTATACCAAGACGTGGATCTGTAGAAGGTTATCATTGGGTTTCTGCAAAAAGCAAACTTTAATTATGAAAAGGATGTAGAAATGAAAAAAAATATAGATTACATTATTAAAGATGAGAAACTCAGATTGATTTATGAGCATGGCAAAGGTGCCTGGACATACCATTTACGCATCCCCAACTCAGAACATATAGAGGGAAAATGGGGTGATATAAAAGTATCAGGAACTATTGATCATTATAAGATAGAATCAAAAAACCTTGCTCCAATAAAAGGCGAGGACAAAATGCTTTCGATTAACAGAGAAATAAGAACAGCGATTAACAAAAATGCCGGAGATACTGTGACGGTATCACTTTATCTCATTTCCAGCAAAGAACAAATAACTGAAAAGCAGATTGTAGAAACTTTTAAAGAGTCCAAAGTCCTGGATGCCTTTGAAAAACTCAGCAAAACGGAGAAAAAGGATATTTTAGACCGTATTATATCTGAAAAAACCGAAACGAAACAAATACAATTGATAATAAGATCTATAGATCAGTTAAGTAATTAAATTACAAAGTATCATATCCTCCGGATGTCTGCTGTAGTCACTATAAAAATCATCTTTGAGCGTGAAAGGATTCGAACCTTTGACCGTCCCGATTACAATCGGGATGCTCTATCCGGCTGTACTTTGAATTAATATGAGCTTCGGTAAGCATTAAGATATCAGATCTTTTATCGTACACATGAAAATAGGAATACCCACAAATAAAAAAACTCACAAGAAATTGTGAGCTTAATATGTGAGCGCGAAAGGATTCGAACCTTTGACCGTCCCGATTACAATCGGGATGCTCTATCCGGCTGTACTTTGAATTGATATGAGTTTCGGTAAGCATCAAGATATCTGATCTTTTATCGTACACATGAAAATAGGAATACCCATAAACAAAAAAACTCACAATAAAAATTGTGAGTTTTGTACAAGTGAGCGC
>Ga0265798_10002059_pt1 | contig 30201 bp, 33 predicted proteins | sample P3T30metagenome_FD_192430 | JGI IMG/M metagenome (GOLD analysis project Ga0265798, IMG submission 192430) | Plant litter microbial communities from East Loma Ridge, Irvine, California - P3 T30 | ecosystem: Environmental > Terrestrial > Plant litter > Unclassified | place: USA: California...
ACCGCGGCAGGGATCAGGACCGGCGGGAACGACCGCGGCCGCGGCCCAGGCCGCGCAACCGCGGCTCAGGCCGTGTGACCCTGGTCGAGCGTGTCGCGCAGGCGCGGCGCCCAGAGCAGCGCGACGAGGCAGAGCACTGCGATGACGGCGAGGCCGCCGAGCGCGATCGGTGCGAGGCCGATGCTGTTGCCGATCCCACCGAAGAGCGGCATCGTCACGGCCGCGGCCCCATAGGTGACGGCCGAGAACAGGGAGCTCAGCGCGCCCTGGCGGGCCGGCTCGGCGCCGCGGGTCAGCGCGACGAGGCCGGTGCGGGCGGCGACGCCGAGGCCCGCGCCGAGCACGGCGAAGCCGACGAGGGCGAGCGGGGCGGATGCGGCGACCGCGCCGAGCACGACGCCGGCGGCCCCCAGCGCGCTCGCCACGAGTCCGCTCATCCAGGGCGCGATGCGAGCGAGCACGGGGCTCGCCAACTGCGCCGCAGCGCTCGTGCCGAGCATGAGCGCGGGGCCGACGGCCCGCACGACCGGCTGGTCGAGGTCGGCGAAGAGGGTGGCGCCGAAGACGATGGCGATGCTGAGGCCCACCCAGACGATGCAGCCGGTGACGAGGATGCGCGCGGCCGAGCCGTCGAGGCGCAGCCGGGCCGTGCCGCTCGAGGTCGCGGCCAGGGCCTCGCGGTTGGCGCGGCGGCGCGCGACCAGCACCACGGCGCCGGCGACGAGCACGACGGTCACGAGCGCGGCGTGGCCGAGGGTGACGAGCTGCGGCGCCGCGGCGGGCAGCGAGGAGACGATGAGCTGCGAGCCCGCGGTGCCGATGACGGCGCCGACGAGGTTGCCGGTGGCGGCGAGCGCTCGGCCCGGCGCGCCGATCGCGGCCACCACGAGCGCCGCGGCGGCGCCGGTGCCGAGGCCGCCGGCGACGCCTGCGACGCCGCGGCCCAGCAGGATCGACCACTCCTCGGCGTGCGCGAGCAGCAGGTCCGAGCCGATGGCCACGACGAGCCCGACGAGCAGCAGCGGCACGGCGTGCCGGGTGAATCGCGGGTTCGCGAGCAGCAGCAGCACCGCCACGAGCGGGATCACGTAGCAGACGAAGGTCAGCGAGAGCAGCAGCGCGTCGAGCCCGAGGAGGTCGCGGTAGACCGGCAGCAGCGGGTTGACGGCGTTGGTGCCGATGAAGAGCAGCGAGAAGGATGCGGCGACGATCGCGGCCTGCGCGATCGCCCCGGCGCCCTTATTCATCCAGCGCGAGCTCCTTGGGCAGCTCGAGCTCCTTCGAGCTCAGCTCCTCGACGTTGACGTCCTTGAAGGTCAGCACGCGCACGCTCTTGACGAAGCGGTCGGAGCGGTACACGTCCCACACCCACACGTCGCTCATCGTGAGCTCGAAGTAGAAGTCGTGCTCGGTGTCCTTGCGCACGAGCTCGACCTCGTTGGCGAGGTAGAAGCGACGCTCGGTCTCCACCACGTAGCGGAACATGCTGACGACGTCGCGGTATTCGCGGTACAGCGCCAGCTCGACCTCGCGGTCGTAGTCTTCGAAGTCGTCGTCATCCATCCGCTTCATCCTACGGCGACCGCGCGGTCCTCCTCGCCCGCCGAGAGCGAACGGGGCTCGACCGGCGCTGTGGAGGAGCGCATCGGCTCCGACCAGCGCAGGCCGTGCCGCCGCGACACCCAGGCGCAGAGCCCGATCGTCACCCCGAGCACGAGCGGCAGATCGACGAGCAGCCAGATCGGGTCGACGGCTCCCTGCTGCATCGAGGAGGGGCTGAACGGCGAGAACGCGAAGAGCACCATGTTGTTGGCGGTGTGCAGCAGGATGGCGAGCTCGAGCCCGCCCGTCTTCCAGACGAGCACCCCGGTCGCGAGCGCGAAGACCCCGATCGCCACCTGGCCGGCCCAGTCGTAGCCGTGGCCGAGCACGAAGAGCGGCACCGGCAGCAGGATGCCCCACCAGGGCGAGCGCAGCCAGGTGCCGAGCAGCTGCTGCGGCAGACCGCGGAACACGTACTCCTCGGCCGCGCACTGCAGCGGCCCGAGCAGCAGGATGAGCACGGCGACGAGCAGCAGGTTCGCGTCGAGCGGCGGCCACCGGAAGTCGGCGGACGGGACGAGCAGCGCCTGGCCCCCGAGCACGACGATGTAGAGCGGCAGCACGACGGCCGCGGCGCGCAGCATGAGGCCCCAGCGGAAGCGCCCGGCGACCGAGTGGATCGTGCCGCGGCGCCGACCGCCCCAGCGCACGCCGAGCAGCACCGCCGGCAGCATGATCGCCAGCAGGCCCAAGGTGAGCAGCCAGTCGATCGGGTTCAGCGGGTCGTCGAGGAACGTGCTCGGCATCGGCAGTCCCGGCGCGAAGGCCCAGATCAGCCCGACAACGAGCAGCACCGCGAGCATCGCCGCGTAGAGCCCGGACGCGACGCCGAGCGTGCTCAGCGGCGTCCACCAGCGCGCGCTGCGCTGGTCGAGCAGGGCGAGGCGGTGGTACGGCACGGCGGCCTCGGTGCGGAGCATGGGCCCCTCCTCTCGTCCGCTCCAGCCTGACGCGGTCGGGCGCTGCGCGCATCCGACCTCCGTATCGAGGCGAGCGGATGCGCGACCGCGTCAGAAGAGGCCGGGCTGCTTGATCCAGCTGCGGCGGTGCAGCTCGGTGGCGCCGAACTCGGCGATGGCCGCCATGTGCGCGGGGCTGCCGTAGCCCTTGTTGCCGTCCCAGCCGTAGCCGGGGTGCGACTCGTGGGCCGCGGCCATGAGCGCGTCGCGGTGCACCTTGGCGACGACGCTGGCCGCGGCGACGGAGGCGCAGTCGCGGTCGGCCTTGATGCGGGTGACGATGGTGAGCGGCGACGCGAGGTGCGGGCTCAGCCAGTCGTGGTGGCCGTCGAGCAGCACGGTGCTGGAGGCGACGTCGGCGCCCAGCTCGTGCAGCCCGGCGAGGGCCCGCTTGGCCGCGAGCGCCAGGCAGTGCGTGATGCCGAGCTCGTCGACCTCGGCGGGGCTCGCCATGCCGACCGCCGAGAACAGCGCCCAGGCGCGGGTGAGCGGCTCGAGCAGCTCGCGCTTGGCCTGGCTGAGCATCTTGCTGTCGCGCAGGCCGACGGGCATCGGGCCGCAGTCCGGAGAGAGCAGGCTCGCGCCCACCGCGACGGGGCCGGCCATCGCGCCGCGACCGACCTCGTCCATGCCGATGACGGCCGGGGCGCCAGCGGCCCAGAGCTGCTGCTCGACCTCGAGGGTCGGGTCGGCGACGGCCATCACCGCACCGCCCGTCGCCGGGAGCGCGCGGGCGTCATGGCGGCGCTGCGGTCGAGCCGGCAGCGCTGCGAGCGGGCGGTCGTCACCGGACGGCGGCGGCGTCCGACGACTCCGAGCGCGGCACGGCCGCGAAGGTCTCGGGGTAGTTGTCGAGCCAGCCGAAGCGGTCGAAGGGGAAGGTGATCAGGATCGCGCGGCCCACGACGTCGTCGATCGGCACGAAGCCGCCGCCCGCCTCGTCGAGGTGCGCCCGGGAGTCCGCGGAGTTCTCGCGGTTGTCGCCCATCACCCAGATGGAGTCCTCGGGCACGGTCACCGAGAACTCGCCAGGGATGCTGCCGACCTGCGGCGATGCCCCGGCGTCGGGGTTCTTGAGGTACGGCTCGTCGATGGGCTCGCCGTTGACGATCAGGCGGCCCTGCTCGTCGCAGCACTCCACCGTGTCGCCGGGCAGGCCGATGACGCGCTTGATGAGGTGCTCGTCGCTGTCGGGGGCCGGCGCGAGGCCGATGAACGAGAGCACCGTCTCGATGCCGTCGAGCAGCGGGCCCTGCGAGACGCGGGGCTGCGAGGGCAGCCAGCCGTCGGGGTCCTTGAACACGACCACGTCGCCGTGGCTGATCGCGAAGAAGCGCGGCTCGAGCTGGTTGACGATGATGCGGTCGTTCACGAGCAGCGTGCTCTCCATCGATCCGGAGGGGATGAAGAACGAGCGCACCAGGAAGGTCTTGATGAGGAACGAGATCAGCAGCGCGGCGACGACGATGACCGCGATGTCGCGGAGGAACACCGCCACGCCCTTGTTGCGGCGCTTGCGCTCCTTGTCGAGGCGGGAGCGCCGCTCGTGCTCGTCGTTCTCCGTCGTCATGCCTCCGCCGTTCGTCGGTTCAGTCTAGGGCGCGGGTGCCGTTCAGCACCGGCCGCGGCGCGCTCGCGGGCGCTGGGGATCCGGTGCGAGCGGATGCGCGGAGGGCGGCCGCCCGCATCCGCTGGGCCGCATCCGCATCCGCCGATTAAATGCAGGACGCCCGGCCGGAGAACCGGCCGGGCGCCCTCGGAGGGCACGACTCAGTCGCGCTTCTCCTTGATCTTCGCCTTCTTGCCGCGCAGCTCGCGCAGGTAGTAGAGCTTGGCGCGGCGCACGTCGCCGCGGGTCACGATCTCGATCTTCTCGATGATCGGGGAGTGCACGGGGAAGGTGCGCTCGACGCCGACCTGGAAGCTGACCTTGCGGACCGCGAAGGTCTCGCGCACCGAGTCGCCCGAGCGGCCGATGACGACGCCCTGGAAGACCTGCACACGCGAGCGGCTGCCCTCGATGATGTTGACGTGCACCTTGACGGTGTCGCCGGCGCGGAAGGCCGGGACGTCGGTGCGCAGGCTGGACGCGTCCAGCGCTGCGAGACGGTTGCTCATAGTGTTCGCTCTCTGTCACCGCACGCAGGTCGACGACGGGGTTCTGAAGAAAAGTGGAGGTGTTCGTGCCCGTGAACGCGGACCCCCCTGCGGCAGGGTCGTGCGAGGCACAAACGGTCATTCTGCCATAACCGCGATCGGCGCGGCAATGGCGGTCGGTCAGCCCTCGGTCGAGTCCTCGCGGACCGGCGCCGAGGTGACGCCGTTCGAGGAGGCGCGACGCGAGCGCGAGCGGCCCTGGCCGGGCTGCTTGGGCTCGGGCAGCGCGTCGAGCACGGAGCCGAGCAGGTCGTCGGCTGCCTTGCCCGTGACGCGCTTGCCGCGGGGCTGCTCGGCGCGGGCGACCGGGATGTCGAGGATCGCCACGGCGGCCTCGGCGGCCTTCTCGATGCGCGGCTCGAAGACGACCTTGGCGGCCTGCTCCGGCGCCGACTCCGACTTGGCCGCGGGAGCGGACTCGTCGTGCGGGATCGTGCTCGCGGCGATCTGCGCGAGGGCGCTCTTCACGTCCTCCGTGATCGCGTGCGTGCCGTTGCCGCCACCGTTGCCGTTGCCGTTGCCGTTGCTACCGCCGTTGCCGTTCTGCGCGGGCTGGCTGGGCGCCGCGGCGCCCTTCTTGCCGCGACGGCTCGAGCGCTGCGACTGCTGGCCGCCGTCGCTCGAGCGGTTGCCGCCGCCGTTGCCGCCGTTGCTGCCGTTGCCGCCGCCGTTGCCCGTGGGCTGCTCGGTGAACGACTCGGCGAGGCCGAGGCCGATCTTCTTGCGGGTCATCTGCACGAGGCCGAGGCTCGTCACCTCCGCCACCTGGTGCTTGGTGCGGTCGCGGCTGAGGCACTCGATCATGCGGCGCAGCACGAGGTCGCGGTTGGTCTCGAGCACCATGTCGATGAAGTCGACGACGATGATGCCGCCGATGTCGCGCAGGCGCAGCTGGCGCACGATCTCCTCGGCGGCCTCGAGGTTGTTCTTCGTTACCGTCTCCTCGAGGTTGCCGCCGCTGCCGACGAACTTGCCCGTGTTGACGTCGACGACGGTCATCGCCTCGGTGCGGTCGATCACCAGCGAGCCGCCCGAGGGCAGCCAGACCTTGCGGTCCAGCGCCTTCTGGATCTGCTCCTGGATGCGGAACTCGCTGAAGACGTCCGCCTGGCCCGTGTACTGCTCGACCCGGTCGAGCAGGTCGGGGGCGACCGCGGAGAGGTACTGCTCGATCGTGCGGTGCGCGTCGGCGCCGGCGATGATGAGCTTCTGGAAGTCCTCGTTGAAGACGTCGCGGATGATCTTGGTCAGCAGGTCGGGCTCGGCGTGCAGCACCGCGGGCGCGTTGCCGGACTCGACCTTCTTCTGGATGTCCTCCCACTGCGCCTTGAGGCGGGTGACGTCGCGGGTCAGCTGCTCCTCGGTGGCGCCCTCGGCGGCCGTGCGCACGATCACGCCGGCGCTCTCGGGCAGCACCTCCTTGAGGATCTTCTTGAGGCGCGCGCGCTCCGTGTCGGGCAGCTTGCGGCTGATGCCGTTCATCGAGCCGTTGGGCACGTAGACGAGGTAGCGGCCCGGCAGGCTCACCTGGCTCGTCAGACGGGCGCCCTTGTGGCCGACCGGGTCCTTCGTGACCTGCACGAGCACGCGGTCGCCGCTCTTGAGCGCGAGCTCGATGCGGCGGGGCTGGTTCTTGGTGTCGCTGCCGGCCTGCGCGGCATCCCAGTCGACCTCGCCCGAGTAGAGCACGGCGTTGCGGCCGCGGCCGATGTCGACGAAGGCGGCCTCCATCGAGGGCAGCACGTTCTGCACGCGGCCGAGGTAGACGTTGCCCTGCAGCGAGACGTTCTGGTTCTTGGTGACGTAGTGCTCGGCGAGCACCTTGTCCTCGAGCACCGCGATCTCGATGCGGTCGCCCTGGGCGCGCACGATCATCTGGCGGTCGACGGCCTCGCGGCGGGCGAGGAACTCGCTCTCCGTGACGACCGTGCGGCGGCGGCCGGCGTCGCGGCCATCGCGGCGGCGCTGCTTCTTCGCCTCGAGACGGGTCGAGCCCTTGATGCGCTGCGGCTCGGTGATGAGCGCCGGCTCGGGGCGCGGCTGGCGCACCTTGACGACCGTGTTCGGGTCGTTGCTCTGCTGCTGGCCGCCGCCATCGTCGCCGCTGCGGCGACGGTTGCGCCGGCGCACGTTCGAGCTGGAGCCCTCGTGGTCGCGGTCATCGCGGTCATCGCGATCGCTGCGGTCGTCGTCGTGGAAGTCGATGCGCTCGTTACGGCCCGGGGCCGGGCGCAGCAGGTGCGCCGGGATGTCGGGGGCGTGGAAGAGCAGGGAGGTGGTGGTCTCGGCCTTGAGCACGACGGGCTGCTTGGCGGGAGCGGACTCGGCCTCGGGCAGCTGCTCGGCCTCGGCGTCGGGCTGCTCGGGCGCCTGCTCGGCGCTCGCGCCGGCGGCCTGATCGGCCTGGGCGGCCTTCGGGGAGCGGGAGCCGCGGCGGTTGCGAGCGGCGGGAGCCTGCTCGGCCGGGGCCTCGTCGGCGACGGCCGGTGCATCCGCTGCGGCGGAGTCGCTCTGCTGGGTCTCAGCGTGCCGGGTCTCGGCCTGCTGGACCAGGTCGGGGCCGTCCTGCACGGCCGCGGTCGCGCGGCGGGGCGCGGTGCGCTTGCGCGCGGCGGGGCGCTGCTCGGGGGCCGGCTGCTCGGCCGGGGCCTGCTGCTCGGGGGCGCCCTGCTCGGGCGACGCCTCGACGGGCGCCTGCTCGGGCACGGCGCCGGCGGGCTGCTCGGGCGCGGTCTCAGCGGGCACGGCGGCCTGCTGCTCCGGTGCGCTCGACTGCTCGACGGGCGCGGCCGGGGCTGCGGCGCCAGGCGCCGGCTCGGTCTCGGGTGCGGCGACCTGGGGCGTCTGCTCGGCGCTGGCCGGGGCCGGCGCTCCTGCGGCGCTGGACGCGCGGCGCCGCGAGCCGAAGAGGCCCCTGCGCTTGCGTCCCGTTCCCTCGTCGTTGCTGTTCGTGTTCTGCGTGTTCTCCACCATCGCTGGCGTGCTCCTCGCCGGTTCGGGGCAACCGCGCCGCCCCTCCGGGTGCTCTCCAGGGACCTCGTTCTCGAGGTCCTCTCGATGAAACTCTGTCTTCGCGACCGGCACTCGGCTCTGGTCGCAGCGCTCTCTCACAACGCCTCGGAACTGGCTATCCGACTCCGCTGCGACGATCCCCGTCGCAGACCTGGCCCGGACGCTGCCCGGTAAGCCCTCATTGGCGTCGTCCGAACGCGGTGCGGACGACTGCCACCCAGTATCGCATGCGCCGGGCCTCCGCGAGGCGCCCGACGCACAGGCAGCGGGTGGCAGGATCGTGCCCGTGAGCACGCTGCACCCCACGAAGCGCCCGATCGGGCTCGCCCTGCTGCTGATCGTCGGCGGTGCGCTCGGCTGGATCGCGGCCCTCGACCTCTCCATCGAGAAGGTGCGGGTGCTCGCGGATCCGAACTACATCCCGAGCTGCAGCATCAACCCCTTCGTCGACTGCGGCGTCTCGATGGGCAGCGCGCAGGGGGCGTTGTTCGGGTTCCCGAACCCCTTCCTCGGCGTCGCGGCCTTCGTCGCCCCGATCGTGGTCGGCATGGCGCTGCTCGCCGGCGCGCGGTTGCAGCGCTGGTTCTGGATGCTCTTCACCGCCGGACTGCTGGCCGGCTGGGTCTTCGTCACCTGGCTCGCCGTGCAGGCGATCTTCGTGCTCGGTTCGCTCTGCCCCTGGTGCATGCTCGTCTGGGCCGTGCAGATCCCGATGTTCTGGACCGTGCTCACCTGGGGCGCCTCGTCCGGCGCGCTGCCCGCCCCCGCCGGCATCCGCCGCGGCCTGCGCGCGGCCGGTCCCTACCTCTGGCTGCTGCCCGCGGCCAACATCGTGCTCATCGTCGTGGTGATCCTCGTGCGCTTCCCGAGCCTGCCGGGACTGCTGCTGGGCTGAGGCGGCTGGGCGCACATCCGCTCGTCCCATTGCCCGGCCCGACCCGCCCTGCCCGCCCCGAGCCCGACCGCGCCTCGGTCCGGCCCCAGACCCGACCCAAATGCAGTCACTGCTGCGCCCGACCCCGGATTCTCGCGTCAGCCGCAGGCCTTCTCCGGCCCATTGACTGCATTCGGGTCGCGTTCGACGCGAGCGGATGCGAGATCGAGCGGATGCGCGGACGCCAAGCGCCGGAGGCGGCTGTCAGCAACCGCCGGGCAGGCGGCGGCGGTCAGGCCCCGCCGGGCAGGCGGCGGCGGTCAGGCCGCGGGGGCGAGGTGCTGCTGCAGGGCCTCGGCGAAGGCCTCGGGGTCGTCGAACGAGCCGGTGTACTGCTCGCCATCGATGAGCACCGTGGGCGCCGCGAGCACGGGCGAGCCGAGCTCCGCGATGGGCTGCGTGCGGGCGCGGCGGGTCGTGTCGCTCACCCAGTGGTCGAACTCGCCGTCGCCGATGCAGGCCGCGACCTGGCTGGTGGCGGGGGCTCCCGAGGCGGTGGCCAGGGCCGTGAGCTGCTCGTCGTCGAGCGACGTGCCGATGTGCTGCAGCAGCTCGTGGTGGTAGGCGAGGTAGGCGTTCGGGGCGAGGTCGGCGACGCAGGCCGCGGCGTTGCCCGCGGCGACCGAGTCGGCGCCGAGCCAGCCCAGCGGGTGGATCTCGAGCACGATGGCGCCCTCGTCGGCGAGCTCGGCGAGCAGCTCGCCGTTGGCCGCGTCGAACTGGCCGCAGTGCACGCAGCGGTAGTCCACGTAGAGACGCACGTCGACCGTGCCGTCGTCGGAGGTGAGCTGCATCGCGGGCTCCCCCGCCGCCAGCGCCTTGGTGGGCTCAGCGCGCAGGTCGGCGCTGATGCGGATGCCGTCGCTGCCCATGTTGCGGGGTCCGTCGCCCGGCGCGGTCATCGCCGCGACGAGGATCACGAGCGCGGCCACGACCAGCATCGCCGCCCCGGTGCCGCCGACGACGCGGGCCACCGGCGTGCGGTGGCGCACGGGGGCGTCGCTGGGCTCGACGGGGTTGGGCAAGGCTCTTCCGTTCTCACCGCTCGGGCGCGGTGTCGGGTGGGACGGAGGGAGTCTAAGAACGCGATCTGGGAGCGTGCTGCCCTTCACCTCCGAGATGCTCGACACGCGTCGGGCGAGCGGATGCGCCCCCGGACGCGCGGGAGGCCCGGTCCATCAGGACCGGGCCTCCCGTCTGTCAGCGGATGCGCTCAGGCGAACCAGAGGGCGAGCTCGCGGGCTGCCGACTCGGTGGAGTCGGAGCCGTGCACGAGGTTCTTCTGCACCTTCTCGCCCCAGTCGCGGCCGAGGTCGCCGCGGATGGTGCCGGCGGCCGCGATGGTCGGGTCGCTGACCCCGGCCATGGCGCGGAAGCCCTCGATGACGCGGTTGCCGGCGACGCGCGCGGCGACGACCGGGCCGGAGAGCATGAACTCGACGAGCGGCTCGAAGAAGGGCTTGCCCTCGTGCTCGGCGTAGTGCTCGGCGAGCAGCGCGCGCTCGGGCTGCACGAGCTTGAGGTCGACGAGCGTGTAGCCCTTCGCCTCGATGCGGGCGAGGATCTCGCCGGTCAGGTTGCGGGCGACGCCATCGGGCTTGATCAGGACGAGGGTCTCTTCGACCGACATGGGGCTCCTTAGAAGTGGGTGGTGTCAGGCGGCGGCGAGCGCCGCGTTGCGCCGGTCGATGCGGGTGCCCATGATCACGGCGTAGAGCCAGAACGCGAGGAACCCGCCGCCGACCAGGAACAGGATGGGCTCGAGCAGTCCCGACAGTACCGCGACCACCTGAAGCGATCCGCTCAGGGCGATGGCCCAGGTGTACCGGGCGCGGCCTGCCGCGACGAGGGCGAACAGGATGAAGACGCCGCCGCCCACATAGGCCGTGACCGGCTCGAGCGCGCCCAGCCCGGCGAGGCCGATCGCGACGAGGAACGCCACGAACACCTCGCAGCCCATCACGATCGAGACGAGGCTCTCGCGCAGGCTGCGGCGGCGCTTGAGCTTCATCCGCTGGCCCTGGGCGTTGACGATCTCGCCGGCCTCGTTGCGGGAGAGGCCCTCCGGCAGCTGCTCCTGCGAGCTCACTTCGCCCATCCGCTCTGCTTCGCCGCGGCGAGCACCTCGCCGAGGATCGTGATCGAGCCGGTGACGAGCACGCCGCGGCCGGTGCCCTCATCCGCCCACTCGCGGGCCAGCTCGACGGCCTCGACCGGGTCGCTGACCGCGATGACGCGGTCGGGGTCGGTGGCCTGCTCGGCGCGCTCGGCCAGTTCATCCGCTTCGATGGCGCGGTCGGATGCGGATGCGGTCACGTAGAAGCGCGTCGCGATCCTGGCGAGCGGGGCGAGGATGCCGTCCACGTCCTTGTCGTCGAGCACGCCGACGACGACCGCGATCTCCTCGAAGTTGAAGTTCGCGCGCACCGCCTCGACGAGCGCGGTGGCGCCGTGCGGGTTGTGGGCGGCGTCGATGAGCACGGTGGGCTCGATGCCGAGCAGCTGCAGGCGGCCGGGCGAGGTGGCCTCGCCGAGGCCCTGCGCGAGCAGGTCGGCGTCGAGCGCGACGCTGCCGTCGCCGAGGAACGACTCGACCGCGGCGATCGCGAGCGCGGCGTTGTGCGCCTGGTGCTCGCCGTAGATCGGCAGGAACACCTCCTCGTAGCGGCCGGCGCGGCCCTGCACGGTGATGAGCTGGCCGCCCACGCCGGGCACCGACTTCTGCAGACCGAAGTCCTCGCCCTCCGCGTGGATCGTGGCGCCGTGGGCGACGGCGGCCTCGACGAGGCGGGCCGCCGCATCCGCTCGCTGCTGCGCGCTGACGACGATGGCGCCGTCCTTGATGATGCCGCTCTTGGTGCGGGCGATCTCGTCGACGGTGTCGCCGAGGCGCCGGGTGTGGTCGAGGTCGATGGGGGTGAAGACCGCCACGGAGCCGTCGGCCACGTTGGTGCTGTCCCACTCGCCGCCCATGCCGACCTCGATCACGGCGACGTCGACGGGGGCGTCGGCGAAGATCGCGAAGGAGAGCACGGTGAGCGCCTCGAAGAAGGTGAGCGCGGGCTCGTCCTTCGTCGCGAGCTCGGCGTCGACCATCTCGATGAACGGCTTGACGTCGTCCCAGCCGTCGGCGAAGCGCTGGTCGTCGACGGGCTCGCCGTCGATGACGATGCGCTCGTTGACGCGCTCGAGGTGCGGGCTCGTCACGAGGCCGGTGCGCAGGCCGGTGGCGCGCAGGATCGACTCGATGATGCGGCTCGTCGAGGTCTTCCCGTTCGTGCCGGTCACATGGATGATCGGGTACGCCCGGTGCGGGTCGCCGAGCAGCTCCACGGCCTTGCGGGTGGCGTCGAGACGGGGCTGCGGGTTCGACTCGCCGGTGCGCGCCCACATCTCCTGGTACGCCGCATCCGCTCGCTCGCGCGCTTCCTCGGCGTCGAACAGGTCTTCCACGGTCAGATCGCTCATGCCTTCACCACTCCGATCACGACGGACGAGCCGTCTCCCACGGGGACGCCGCCGATGGCGACCCCGATCGTCACATCCAGGGCCAGCGTCTCCGCGGCGATGAGCTCGCGGTGGCGCTCGATGGCCATGCGGCCCTCGTCGTCGGAGCCGAGGGAGAGCAGGATGCGGTCGCTCACGTCGAGGTCCGCCTCCTTGCGCGCCTGCTGCACGGCCCGGATCACGTCGCGGGCCAGGCCCTCGGCCTCGAGCTCGGGCGTGGTCGCGGTGTCGAGCAGCACGAAGCCGCCGGACGAGAGGAAGCCGATGGCCGCGGCCGGGTCGGATGCGGCGAGGTCGAGCTCGTACTCGTGCGGCTCGAGCGCGATGCCGCCGGCCACGACCTGACCGCCGTCGGCGGACCAGTCCCCCGACTTCGAGGCCTTGATGGCCGCCTGCACCTGCTTGCCGATGCGCGGGCCCGCGGCGCGCGCGTTGACGCGCAGGGTGCGGGTGATGCCGAAGCGCTCGAGACTGTCCTCCTCGAGGGCCTCGAGCACGACCTGCTTGACGTTGAGCTCGTCGCCGATGATGCCGGCGAAGGGCTCGAGCGCGGCCGGGTCGCTGGTCACGACGGTGAGCGCGGCGAGCGGCAGGCGCACGCGGCGGCTGGTCGCCTTGCGCAGCGCCAGGCCGGAGGAGGCGACCTCGCGCACGCCGTCCATCGCGGTGACGAGCGCCTCGTCCGCCGGGAAACCGGTGACGTCGGGCCAGTCCTCGAGGTGCACGCTGCGGCCGCCGGTGAGGTTCTTCCAGAGGTGCTCGCTGACGAGCGGCGCGAGCGGCGCGGCCGCGCGCAGCACGGTCTCGAGCACGGTGAACAGCGTGTTCACAGCATGCTGGTCGCCCTCCCAGAAGCGGTCGCGGCTGCGGCGCACGTACCAGTTGGTGAGCACGTCGGCGAAGTCGCGCAGGCGCAGCGCACCCGTGGTGCTGTCGAGCGACTCGAGGTCGTGCTGCAGGGCCTCGACCATGCTGCGGGTCTTGGCCAGCAGGTAGCGGTCGAGCACATCCGTCGACCCGGTCGAGAACTCGGCCGTCCTGCCGGAAGCGTTGGCGTAGAGCGTGAAGAAGTAGGTGGTGCTCCAGATCGGCAGCAGGAACTGGCGCACGCCCTCGCGGATGCCCTCCTCCGTGACGACGAGGTTGCCGCCGCGGATGACGGGGCTCGACATCAGGAACCAGCGCATCGCATCCGAGCCGTCGCGGTCGAAGACCTCGCTGACGTCGGGGTAGTTGCGCAGGCTCTTCGACATCTTCTGGCCGTCGCTGCCGAGCACGATGCCGTGGCTGATGACGTTGCTGAACGCCGGGCGGTCGAAGAGCGCGGTGGCGAGCACGTGCATCACGTAGAACCAGCCGCGGGTCTGGCCGATGTATTCGACGATGAAGTCGGCGGGGTTGTGCTGCTCGAAGAACTCGGCGTTCTCGAACGGGTAGTGCACCTGCGCGAAGGGCATCGAGCCGCTGTCGAACCACACGTCGAAGACGTCCTCGATGCGGCGCATCGTCGACTGCCCGGTGGGGTCGTCGGGGTTCGGACGCGTGAGGTCGTCGATGAAGGGACGGTGCAGGTTCGGCTTGCCGTCGGCGCCGAGCGGCAGGCGGCCGAAGTCGCGCTCGAGCTCCTCCAGCGAGCCGTAGACGTCGACGCGCGGGTACTCGGGGTCGTCGCTCTTCCACACCGGGATCGGCGAGCCCCAGTAGCGGTTGCGCGAGATCGACCAGTCGCGGGCGTTCTCGACCCACTTGCCGAACTGGCCGTGCTTGACGTTCTCGGGCACCCAGGTGATCTGCTCGTTGAGCTCGACCATGCGGTCCTTGATCTCGGTGACGCGCACGAACCAGCTCGAGACGGCCTTGTAGATGAGGGGGTTGCGGCAGCGCCAGCAGTGCGGGTAGCTGTGCTCGTAGCTGGCCTGGCGCAGCAGGCGCCCGTTCTCCTTGAGCGCCTTCGTGATCGGCTTGTTCGCATCCGACCAGAGCTGGCCCGCGAAGTCGGGCACGTTCGGCAGGAAGAGCCCGCCGTCGTCGAGGCTGATGATGGTGGGGATGCCGGCGGCGTCGCTGAGCTTCTGGTCCTCCTCGCCGTAGGCGGGGGCCTGGTGCACGATGCCGGTGCCGTCGCTCGTGGTGACGTAGTCGGCCACGAGGATGCGCCAGGCATTCTGCGTCTTGTAGGTCTCGACGTCGGCGTAGTAGTCGAAGAGGCGGGCGTACTCGACGCCCTCGAGCTCGGCGCCCACGATCGTGCGGCTCACGGCAGCCTTAGCCTCGTCGGCGCTCGCGTAGCCGAGCTCCTTCGCGTAGTTGCCGAGCAGAGCGGATGCGATCAGGAAGTCGCCGGGTAGCACCGCGTCCGCTCCGGCCGGCACGACCGAGTACTCGATCTCGGGCCCGACGGCGAGGGCGAGGTTGGTGGGCAGGGTCCAGGGCGTCGTCGTCCAGGCGAGGGCCTGCACGTTCTCCAATCCGAGGGCCGCGGCCTTCTCGCCCTTGAGCGGGAAGGTGACGGTGACGGTCTGGTCCTGGCGCATCTTGTAGACGTCGTCGTCCATGCGCAGCTCGTGGTTGCTGAGCGGCGTCTGGTCGCGCCAGCAGTAAGGAAGGACGCGGTAGCCCTCGTAGGCGAGGCCCTTGTCGTGCAGGGTCTTGAAGGCCCAGAGCACCGACTCCATGAAGGTGATGTCGAGGGTCTTGTAGTCGTTGTCGAAGTCGACCCAGCGCGCCTGGCGGGTGACGTACTCCTGCCACTCCTGCGTGTAGGCGAGCACCGACTCCTGCGCCTTGGCGTTGAACGCCTCGACGCCCATGGCCTCGATCTCGCTCTTCTCGGTGATGCCGAGCTGCTTCATGGCTTCGAGCTCGGCGGGCAGGCCGTGGGTGTCCCACCCGAAGCGCCGGTGCACCTGCTTGCCCCGCATGGTCTGGAAGCGCGGGAACAGGTCTTTGGCGTAGCCGGTGAGCAGGTGCCCGTAGTGCGGCAGACCGTTGGCGAAGGGCGGGCCGTCGTAGAACACCCACTCGGCGCAGCCCTCCCGCTGCTCGACGGAGGCGCGGAAGGTGTCGTCGCCCTTCCAGAACGCGAGGATGCCCTGCTCGACCTCGGGGAGGTTCGGGGACGCGGGGATGCTGGGGTACATCGGTGGCTGCTCCTGCCCGGGGCTCATTCCGGGGTGCTTGCTCGTTCCGTTGCGAGGACGCTGCCCGGACGTCGTCCGGGTGGCGCGGTACCACCTCGCTTGCCCTCTCCCCGTGGGGGTCGGGCCTCTCTCCCTGCGGCTGTGACGGGCCTGGCCCGTTCGGTTCTACTGGGGGCTCATGCTGCTCGGCCCGGTGAGGGGACGAGCGGATGGGACCTGTTCTTCCGAAGACTCCCCGGTGATGGCCGGATCGGTGTCGTTAGCAACGATTGTAATGTCCGAAAAGGCTCGGGTGCGGTCGAGGGGCTAGGTGATCTGCCATCTGCGACAATTCGGACAGAGACGAAAGGGGGACCTGTGGCCAGAGCAGATCTGTTGCTTGCACTCGTGAATTCCGGCACGGCGGGCGATGAGCTCGCATTTCGGCGAGCCACGGAAGCCCTCATCGCCGAGGAGCGCAACAAGAAGCACGACATCCTCGCGACCCAACTGACAAGCGCGCTAAGCCGAAAGCGACCGGGACCGGTGCGCTCCACCTCCGCGACTGAACCCGAGTCGAGCGAACTCTTCTATCGCACTGTCCCGGGTTCCCGGCTGACGGATCTGGTTCTGTCAAACGACACTCGCGGATCTGTGCACAACCTGGTAGAAGAGCATCACAGGCGCGATCTATTGCGGAGTCACGGGCTTGAACCACGCCATCGAATTCTTTTGGTTGGCCCGCCCGGCGGGGGCAAGACAACCCTTGCTGAAGCGGTGGCCAATGAGTTGGCCGTACCACTCTTAACCGTGCGCTATGAAGGAATCATCGGCAGTTTCCTCGGCGAAACAGCAACGCGAATGGGAAAACTGTTTGAACAAGTTCGCTCTTTTCCCTGCGTGCTCTTTTTCGACGAGTTCGATGCGGTCGCCAAGGAGCGTGGTGACGTACACGAAACCGGCGAGATCAAGCGCGTGGTTAGTTCGCTACTTCTGCAGGTGGATCAACTCCCAAGCCATGTGATCGTGATCGCAGCAACAAATCATTCTGAGTTGCTCGATCGCGCCGTCTGGCGAAGAATGCAACTCCGCTTAGAGCTTCCAGCACCGACAAGAGCGGGAATTATAGAATGGCTCGGCTCATGGTCAAGTCGAACCGGCGTCGATCTCGGCTACAGTCACCGAACTATCGCCGACAAATTGGCGCACGTCAGTTTCGCTGAGTTGGAAGATTTCGCCGCTGATGTCCATCGGCGTTCTGTCCTCAACGGCCCAGACCCGGACATGCGCAATGTCACAGGCGCGATACTGCACGAGTGGGCCAACCGCGCGGGGGTTAATGCGTAGTGGTTGACACATGGGGGGAAATGTCACCAGAGCGACCAATCCTACTTGGCAGCGTCTCTGGACCTACGAAAATACGCGTTCAAGGCGGCGGGTCCACTCGAGTGCATTTCGCCGACCGCAAAGCGCAAGTCGAGCGAGTCGATAGGCACATCCGCGACGCGTTCAAAGATCTAAGCGGCCAAGTACAGCTCTCCGCTTCGCTGCCGGCAACCGATCCAGAATTAGTTCTGATCTTCGAGGCTCTCGACGAACGCGTGGACCTGGAATCTATGGCGTCCAAGATGGGGTTCGAGGTTCTCACTGAAGTCGACTCGTTCGAAGATCCCACCGACGAGTTTCAACTCCTCAGCGACAAAACCAGAAATCCGACGATTGGCTCGTGCATCCATGCAGTCTGCGTTGATTCAACCTCACTGCTAAGAATTCAGAAAAAGTGGAAAGAGTACAAGCATCGGGTCAAGTCCGCGGGAATGCGAATCTCCGTGATCTCTTTTCAAACCTCAAGGACGTACGCCCATGGGGTCCGGCCGATCGAGTCAAGAGCAGGAACTGGGATCTTTACTTTTCAGAGCGCATCAATGCCCAGAACGTTCCGGTGGAGATTGAACTTTGGTATCGACGGAGCGCCAAGGACAGACAGAAAGCGGAAAGTTCAGTTCTAAGCCTCGTTCGCGAGGCAGGCGGCTCCATTCTTGCATCGGCGGTTATCGAATCAATTGGATACCACGCGATCAAATGCAACATGCCTATCTCGCTTCTCCGGGAGCTGGCAGCGGGAAATCATGAATCAATTCAGCTGATCAAGTCGTCCGATGTGATGTACTTCCGAGTTTCTGGACAGACTATTTCCCGTTCAGAAGACTTCGATGAGCCGACCGAGGAAGCCACCTCGGATCTCCCAAGCGGCGAAGCGATCCTTTGCCTGCTCGACGGTGTTCCAGCCGCCAACCATCGCCTTCTCGCGGGGAGAACAATCGTCCTCGATCCAGACGACCTCAGCGAGAACGCCGAGGTCTCTCATCGCCGGCACGGGACTGCAATGGCATCTGTGGCCATCTGGGGCGATCTCAGCGAGAGGGGCGCAGCATCCAATCGCCCCGTCATCGTTCGGCCCATTCTCGCCCCGTCGTCCGCTACACAAGATTCCGCCGAGGAGATCCGCGACTCGGACCTCCCACCGGATTTGATGCAGCGGGTGTTCCGGGAGCTTTTCGAGACGAACGGTGAGATTCCCGCGGCGGCGCCGGAAGTAGCGATCATTAACATGTCGATCGGTGACCCGAGCACGATGTACGACACCGCGATTTCTTCTTGGGCTCGCATACTCGATTGGTTGAGTTACGAGTACGGAGTTCTCTTAGTGATTTCCGCCGGGAATCATCCGCGGCTCCCATTGAATGGCATGACCGACCGGGATGTGGCCGACTTGGAAGGTGAAGAAAGGCGACGAGCAGTTGTCAATGCTCAGATTCGCGAGCAGGCGCACCGTCGTTTGCTCTCACCAGCCGAATCTATTAATGCGATCACAGTCGGCGCTTCTCACCATGATTCAAGCGCGATCCGGCCGATTGGTTACAGTATCGATCCCATGGACGGCTTACCGGCAACCAGCCCCATCTCTGCAATCGGAGGAGGGTACCGCCGGTCAGTGAAACCGGAAGTTTCTGCACCCGGCGGGAAAGTGGTTTTCCGAGATCCATTCGCGCCAGAGCAGCAACTGGATTTCTTCGGCGCTGGCGTTCATGGTCCCGGAATCCGAGTCGCTTCGCCCGAAGCATCTCGAGAAATGTACGCTGTCGGCACAAGTCCGGCTGCCGCACTTGTATCAAGGCGGGCAGCCTCCACCTACGACTTGGTATCCGCGATGACAGCCGCGTCCAACGTCTCTCGTCGACAGCGAGTCTCAGCAACGAAGGCCTTACTGTTGCACGGCGCGCGCGCTGATGATGGATACGTGCCAGCCGATTTTTCTATTTCTCGTCTGCGCGGCTATGGAGAACTCTCGCGCGACTTCACGTTGGGATGCGCTCAGAATGAAGCGGTAGTGCTCTTCACTGGATCACTCGGCGCAGCAGAGTCAAGGAAACTTCTCGTGCCCTTACCCGATGGACTAGGTGTTCGTGACATCAAGAGAGTCACGGCAACGCTGGCCTGGCTGTCGCCTGTCAACTGGCGACACAGGCAATACAGGTCAGCAGCCCTTTCTTTTACGAAACCATCCGGAGCGTTGCCATCGTTTGATAAGGCGACCGATGTCTCTTCTGATGATGCGAAGCGCGGTGCTGCCACTTCACAACATTTGTCTTGGGAGACGGAGAAAGCATTTCCTCTCGGGCAAGGCTCCAATCTCGAAATTGTCGTTAAGTGTCTCGAGCAAGCTGGGGGTCTGCACGGCAGACGGATTGACTTCGGCGTGGCTGTGACACTCTGGGTCGCGCCAGCGCTCAATGTGGATGTCTATTCACAGGTACGCGACCAGATTCGCCCTCGAGTTCGTGTTGGTCGGTAGTTTTCCCACGAACTGTTTGCATTAGCGGTAAAGATGAGAAGGGTCTCTGCGGACATGCGATCCATCAACCAGACAGACTTCTCTAGGCACCCGACCCGACTGATGTGAGTTGCCAGAAGTCAGCGTGGGTCACGCCAACCCAGCAGACCGCCGAGCAACCAGCTTCGCGCTCCGCCCAGCGGTGCATGTGCACGCCTTTGACGAGCACCTCCTAGGGCGTCGGGTCGGCCGAGATCAGCTCGGTGACCTCGTCGAGGAAGCCGTCGAGGGGCAGGGCGTGGTGGTTCACCTTGTCATGGCCGGCGGTCGCGACGGCCGGGGGGACGAGCTCCGTCACGGTGATACCGGCGGTGGCGAGCTGTGCGCGCAGCGCCTCCGTGTGGGCGTGCACGCCGGCCTTCGAGGCCGCGTAGCTGAGCATCAGCGGCAACGGCAGGAAGACGATGCCCGATCTGACCGGCACCAGGTCGCCGTCCGCGCGCGATCAGGGGCGGGGTGAAGGCGTCCGTCACCCGCATCGCGCCCAGGAAGTCAAAGTTCGCCTGGCGCTTCAGATCCGTGAGTTTGTCAAAGCGGCTGGTGGGCGAGGCGGGTGCACTGAGCGCCGCTCAGTCGTGCAGGTTCTCCGCGACCCACGCTGCAAAGCTCGGCGCCAGGGTCGCCACCTCGGCGCCACGGTCGTGGTCGAGTATGCGCACCGCGCCGTTCGCGGCGATCCAGATCGGGTTACGCGAGCCGTCGTCAGCGATCTCCAGGCCGTCGATGACCTCGCCGAAGTCGCGGCGGGCGCGCTCGGTCAGCTCCACGCAGTACTCGCGGCCGATCATCGCGTTGTGCTAGGCGTGCACGGGAACGCTGACAAGGCATCCGCCCCAGCGCGCGACGAAGTCGGCGTAGTCCGCATCCGCTCTGAGTCCCAGCGCAGCCAGGGCCGCAGCGAGCTCGGCGGGCGGGATCGGGGTGCCGACGCCGTAGACGGCGACCGCGCGGTCGATGCGAGCGACGAGGTCGGCGTCGAGGGTCACGGGGTCGAGGCTACGCCGGACGCACGTGCGGAGGCCGCGACGGTAGCGTCGCCGCATGGAGTACCGCGACGAGCACGGCGCCTTCGAGATCGAGACGCGGTGGAAGGAGCAGCTCTTCTACTGGGAGGGCAGCGACGGGGTCGAGTTCCAGGCCGGCTGGGGCGTCTCGCCCGGCGTGATCGATCTGAACAGCGAGGCTCGGTGGGAGCAGGACGCGCCGGCCTGGGCCGCCGGGCGGCACGCGCTGGTGCTCGCCCGGCTGCGCGAGCACTCCGGGCACACCGTCGGGGTGCTGGCGGACGACGATGAGCACCGCTGGATGGCGTTCGTCACGCGGTGACACCTCGGCGTCTCACACCCAGCAGAACCCCACCGACGCGGCCGCACCGAACAGCTCGCCGCGCCAGAACCACTGCGCCACGAGCAGGCCGATCACCGAAGCCACGGCGACACACGCTGATGCCGACCACACGGCGCCGGCGGTCGAAGACCGGGCCCGCAGCGCGAGCCAGAGCAGCGCGATCACGCCGAGTGCGTGCGCGATGACGAGCGGCAGCGAGAGCACCACGGTGCCGAGCACGGGCAGCAGCTCGCAGCGATCGCCGGGCGGTGACGTGGAGGTCTGGCCGAACCAGAACCAGGCGAGCACCATCGCGGGCACGCCGGTCGCGGCGGCGAGCCAGAAGCCGACGGACGCCCATCCGCTCGTCCGCCGTTCCGCCATGTCTCGAGGCTAGAGCTGGCCGCCGACGTCGGCGCCCTCAGCGCTCGTCGAGCAGCTCAGCCGGGATGTCGCGGCTCATCTGGAGCACGCGGATGATCCGCACGAAGCCTGCGTCCTCGGCGGTGAAGAGGATGTAGGGGTACCGCGGCAGGGCGAAAGTGCGCAGGTCGGGCAAGCCGATCTCGGCGGTGAGCCTCGCGGAACCGACGTGCGGGTGTTCGGCGAGCAGATTCCTGGCATCAGCGAGCGCGTCGATGAAGCCTAGCGCCGCGTCTTCGGCACCCTCGCCGAGGTAGTGATCGATCGCGCCGTCGATGTCCTCGTCGGCACGACGGGTGGTGACGACCTTGCGTCGGGTCATTCCTTAGTCGAAGCGCGGACGCGCTGGCGCAGTCGCTCGAGGTAGGCGTCGTCCAACCGCGAGCCCTCCCCGGAGGCGAGTCCGTCAGTGACGAGCGCACGGAGCTGCGAGCGCGCCTGCTCCTTGCGGATCAGCTCGCGCACGAACTCGCTGCTCGTGCCGTATCCGCGCTCCCCGACCTGCGCCTCGACGAAGTCCTTCAGCGCGTCGGGCAGCGACACGTTCATCGTTGCCATGTCTTGAGCGTACGCCGCTTGGCAAAGCTTGTCATCGGAGATTCGCGGCCTGATCGCCCGCTGAGGGGCACCAGCGCAGCCTCCCTCATCCGCTAATCCGCTCGTAGCGTCGGAGGCATGACCAGCACTTACACGCTCAACAACGGCGTCACGCTGCCCGCGCTCGGGCTCGGCGTCTTCCAGTCCGCTCCCGAGGAGACGGCCGCGGCCGTTGAGACCGCGCTCGAGCTCGGGTACCGGCACCTCGACACGGCGGCCGCCTACGGCAACGAGCGGCAGGTGGGCGAGGGGCTGCGGGGCAGCGGGGTGCCGCGCGAGGACGTGGTCGTCGAGACCAAGGTCTGGGCCACCGACTACGGCTACGACGAGACGCTGCACGCCTTCGAGAAGGCCAGCCGCAAGCTGGGGCTCGAGCAGATCGACATCCTGATCCTGCACCAGCAGGCCGCCAACCTCTTCGACCGCACCATCGCCGCCTACAAGGCGCTCGAGACGCTGCTCGCCGACGGCAAGGTGCGCGCCATCGGCGTGAGCAACTTCGACATCCCGGCGCTGACCCGCCTGCTCGACGAGACGAGCGTCGTGCCCGCGCTCAACCAGGTGGAGCTGCACCCGTACCACTCGCAGCCCGAGCTGCAGGCGTTCCACCGCGAGCACGGCATCCTCACCCAGGCCTGGTCGCCCATCGGCGGCATCACCTTCTACCCGGGCCCCTGGGGCGACGAGCGCCGCAGTGTGCTCGACGACTCCGCTCTGGGCGAGATCGCCGCGGCGCACGGCAAGTCGGTGGCGCAGATCGCGCTCGCCTGGCACCTGCAGCAGGGCCGCCAGGTGATCCCGAAGTCGACCAACCGCGGCCGCATCGCCGAGAACTTCGACGTGTTCGACATCACGCTCTCGGACGCCGAGCTGGCGACCATCGACGGGCTCGACACCGGCACGCCGAGCGGGCCCGCGCCGGCGCGCGACTTCGACGAGAAGTCGCTGTTCCCCATTCCGGAGGACTGAGCGCACGAGCGGATGAGGGCCCGGCGTCGTGCGTGACGCCGGGCCCTCGTCCGCTCCTCAGCGACGCGTCAGTGGAACCGCGGCCGGCGCCCGTGCTGCTGTTCGAAGCGCTCCACGAGCTCGTCCTGCGTCACCGTCTCGCCTCGGGCCATGCGCTCGAGGTAGGGGATGAGCCACTCGCCCTGCGCTTCGAGCAGGGCGCTGCGCCGCAGCAGCGCCTCCTCGGGCGTGAACCGACCGCCCGCGGCGCCGTGGCCGACACCCTCCCCGATCAGTACGGCCGGCCCCGACTCGGCGAAGGAGATCGCCACGGTGCGCGGCCAGGCGGGCGGCTCGCCGCCGCGGTGGGAGAGCGCATTCGATGCGAACTCGATGATGAGGGGCCTCATGCCGCTGCCCGGTCGCGCGTCTGCATGCCCTCATCCTGCACCGCGACAGGGCCGAGCGAGGCCGCCGCATCGATACAGTCGAGCGAGTGACCCCGCACCACGAGACCTTCCGCCCGCCCGCGTTCTGGAGGCTGCTCGGCGTCGCCCTGCTCGCCGTGGTGCTCGCGGTCGCCGCGTGGTTCGTCTTCGGGCTCGCGGGCGAGGCGCCGGCGCTCGTGCTCGTGCTGGGCTCGCTGCCGGCCGTGCTGCTGCTGGCGTTGGCGCTGCTGCTGCTGACCACGCGCATCCGCTCGTCCTTCTCCCCCGACGGCATCGAGCTGCGCTACGCGCCCTTCGTGTCCGTGCGGCTCACGCGCGAGGAGGTGACCCGCATCGAGCGGGTCGACGCGGGCCTGCTCACCTACGGCGGCTTCGGGCTGCGCCGGCTGAGCGGCGGCGGCTACGCGATGCTCTTCGACGCCGGCCCCGTGCTGCGCATCACCGCAGCGGATGGCAAGGGCTACGTCGTGCGCAGCGACGCACCCGAGCAGGCGGTCGCCGCGATCGGGCTGCCGGCGGCCTAGCCTCAGGCCGCGCGCCAGGTCTCCAGCGCCGTGACGACGCTCTCGACGAGGGCCGCGTAGCTGCGCTCGAGGTCGCGCTCGAGCTTGAAGGAGCCCGCCGACTCGAGGCTGACGAAGCCGTGCACGGTCGCGCGCAGGAAGCGGGTGGCGTCGACCGCGTCGTCGCCCACCAGGTCGTAGCCGGCGAGCACCGCGTAGATGACCTCGACGGCCGCGATGCTCGCGGCGCGGTCGGCCTCGTCGTCGTCGGCCGCGACGGGCACCGTGAACGGGTACTGCATCGGGTGCTCGAGCGCCCAGCGGCGGTAGGCGAGGGCGAGCGAGCGGATGGCGTCCGCTCGCGATCGCCCGATCGTCGCCTGGGCGAGGGCCGCGCCGAGGCTGGCCTTGGCGCGCAGGGTGAGGCCGCGGCGCAGGCCCGGCAGGCCGTCGACGTGCTTGTAGAGCGACGGGGTGCGCACGCCGAGGCTCTCGGCGACGGCGGCGAGGGTCAGCTCGTCGTCGGGGCGCTGCTCCAGCAGCTCGGCGGCGCGCTCGACGACCGCCTCGGCGGTGAGGCCGGCCCTAGGCATCGGGGTGCACCGAGCGGAGGAAGGCGAGCACCGCATCCGTCGTGATCGCGGGCTGCTGCGCGTGGGGGTAGTGACCCGCATCCGGCACCACGACGATCTCGGCGCCGAGGGTCTCGCCGATCCAGGCGGCCTCGGCGGCCGGGTTCGTGAAGTCGGGGTCGCGGTCGCCCATGACGACGAGGGCGGGCGCCGTCACCTCGGCGAGGCGCGCCTCGGCCGGGGCGTGGTCGGTGAGCCGCGCGGTCTGCGAGAAGGCCTTGCCGTAGCCGGGGCGGCGCAGGTTGGCGATGACCGCGTCGCGGTACTCGGCGAAGTCGGCGGGCTTCGCGCCGGCGTAGAGCGAGGGCATGTAGGCCTTCCAGACGGCGGCGACCCAGAGGGGCGCGGTCATCGCGTGGAAGAGGCTCTTCATGCCGAACGGCATCGGCGGGTTGCGCACGAAGGGGCCGACGAGCACGAGGCCCTCGACGAGTTCGGGGCGGTCAGCGGCCGCGATGACGGCGGCGCCCGCGGCGAGCGAGTTGCCGACGACGGTGGCCGGGCGGCCGAGCGCCTCGAGCAGCGCGACGATGTCGCCGGCGGTCTCGGGGTCGCCATAACCGGCGAAGCCAGTGTCGCTCTCGCCGTGGCCGCGCAGGTCGGTGGTGGCCACCGTGTAGCCGGCCTCGACGAGGGCGGGGGCGAGCAGGCGGTACGAGGAGCGCAGCTCGGCCATGCCGGGCACGAGCAGCACGAGCGGGCCGGCGCCCTGCACGTCGTAGACGATGCGGCCGCCGTCGACCTGCAGGAAGCGGGTGCTCGACGGGGCGACGTTCTGGGTGGGGGTCATGCGGCTACTGTAGCTAGCTGTTTGGCTAATAGCAATAGCCTTGCCGATGCCGCTCGAGCCACCCGCTCAGCTCCGCGGCGAGCGCCGCCGGCGCGTCGAGCTGGATGAGGTGCCCCGCATCCGGGATGAGCGCCACCGTCGAGCCGGGGATCGCGGCGCGCAGGCGCTCGGCGCGGTCGGCGGGGATCCATCCGTCCCGCTCGCCCCAGACGATGCGCACCGGCTCGTCGATCTCGGCGAGGCGGGGTTCGAGCACGGCCGTGTGCGCCTCATCCGCTTGGGCGATCTGCCGGTAGAAGGCGCGCTGCCCCTCCTCGCCGAGCCACGGCTCGACGAGCATGGCGAGGTCGTCGTCGCGCAGGCCGCGGTGGCTGGCGCCGCGGATGTAGGCCTCGATCGCGCCGCGGTGCACGGCCGGCGGCAGCTGCTCGAAGACCTCGGCGTGCTGCTGCACCAGTCGGAAGAAGTCGGAGCCCCACGGCCGCAACGCGACCACGTCGACGAGCGCCAGGCTCGCGTACCGAGCACCGTGCAGCAGGCGGGCGCGCAGGGCCACCGCTCCCCCGATGTCGTGCGCCACGACGTGCGGGCTGTCGAGGCCCCAGACCCCGAGCAGGTGCGCGAAGAGCTCGCCCTGCACGTCGAGGCCCACCGGATGCTCGGCGCGCTTCGATGAGGCGCCGTAGCCGGGCATGTCCCAGAGGTGCACCGTGAACCGGGCGGCGAGCGCCTCGGCGATGGGGCGCCAGAGCGCGCTCGACCACGGGGTGCCGTGCAGCAGCACGAGCGGCGGGCCCTCGCCGAAAGCGTCCCAGGCGACCGTGCGGCCCTTCCATTCCATCGTGCGCATCGTTCCATCCTGGCGAGCGGATTCTCGATGCGGGCCGGGTGCGGCAGGACATCGCGGCTGGTCGGCAGGAGTCGACGCATGATCCGCGGGTCACGGCCGCTACACGGTGGCGGACCCTCGCCCGCGCCCGCCGGACAGCGGACCTGAACGGCAGGTTGCGGCTCACCGCGAACCCCCTACCGGCGCGCCTACGGTGGAGCATGACCACCAGCATTCTGGGGATCGGCACCGCCGTGCCGGCCACCCGACTCCGGCAGGACGACGTGCGCGACCTCCTCGCCCAGCAACCCGGACTCGACCGACGTGCGCAGCGCCTGCTCACCGCGGCCTTCGGCGCCGCCGCCATCGACACCCGCTACAGCGTGCTCGGCGAGCTCGGCGGCGGGGCGCCCTCCGGCCTCGGGCTGCGCGACGGCGGCACCGAGCTGCGGGTGCCCTCCACCGGCGAGCGCAACGCCGAGTACCGCCGCGTCGCGCCGGCGCTCTTCGCCGACGCCGCGAGGGACGCGCTGGCGAGAGCCGGGGTGCGCGCCGACGAGGTGACCCACCTCATCACCGTCTCGTGCACGGGCATGTTCGCGCCCGGACCCGACTACCTGCTGGTACGCGACCTGGGCCTCTCGCCCTCCACCGAGCGGTACCACCTGGGCTTCATCGGATGCGCCGCCGCGATCCCGGGACTGCGCGCGGCGTACCGCATCGCCGCCGGGCAGCCCGAGGCGGTCGTGCTCGTCGTGTGCGCGGAGCTGTGCTCGCTGCACATCCGCAGCTCCGACGACCCCGAGCAGATCGTCGCCGCCTCGATCTTCGCCGACGGGGCCGCCGCCGCGGTCGTGAGCGCCGACCCCGCCCGGCAGACCGGCGCCCGGCTCGACCTGGAGGGCTTCGGCACCCGGCTCGCCGACGAGGGCGAGCACGACATGGTGTGGACCATCGGCGACGAGGGCTTCGAGATGACCCTCACGGCGGAGGTGCCGCGCATCGTCGGCCGCACGATCGACGCCGTCGCGACCGAGCTGTTCGGCGGCACGGCGTCCGTCGACGCGTGGGCCGTGCATCCGGGCGGGCGCAGCGTGCTCGACCGCGTCGAGGCCGGGCTCTCGCTCGACGCCGATGCGCTCGACGACTCTCGCGCCGTGCTGCGGGAGTACGGCAACATGTCGAGCGCCACGATCCTCTTCGTGCTGCAGCGGATGCTCGCCGGCGACCGCTTCGACGGCGAGCGCCTCGCCGTGGTCGCCTTCGGCCCCGGGCTGACCGTCGAGGCGGCCCGCATGACGGCGCGCGGGGTCGCATCCGCCGCGCTCGATGCTCGCGAGTACGCATCCGCCGCGCTGCGATGACCCTGCGCGAACGCGCGGTCGACCTGACCGAGATCATGGACGACCCGAGCTGCGATCCGCGACGACTCGCGGCCACCTACCGCCGCTTCGGCGCGGTCAACCGGCTCGTCTCCGGGTGGGGCACGGTCTACCGCTCCCGGCTCGGCCCGCACCTGCGCGGCCTCGGCCGGCCGGCGCGCGTGCTCGACCTGGGCTGCGGCGGCGGCGACCTGCTCGTGCGCCTCGACCGGCTCGCGGCACGCGACGGCCTCGCCGTCGAGTGGACCGGCGCCGACCCCGACCCGCGCGCGCACGAGGCGGCGATGCGGCGGCGGCCGTCGCCGCGCATCCGCTTCGTGCAGTCCGACTCGAGGGCGCTGCTCGCGGCGGGCGAGCGCTTCGACGCCGTGGTCTCGAACCACGTGCTGCACCACCTCTCGGCCGAGGCGCTGGCCGGGTTCGCGCGCGACTCGCTCGACCTCGCCACGGGACCCGTGCTGCACGCCGACATCGAGCGCGGTCGCCTCGCCTACGGGCTCTACGCGGCCGCCGTGCTGCCGCTCGCACCCGGCACCTTCCTGCACACGGACGGGCTGCGCTCGATCCGCCGCAGCTACCGGGTCGACGAGCTCGCAGCGGCGCTCGGCGAGGGCTGGCGCGTCGACCGACCCGCTCCGTTCCGCGTGCTCGCGACGGGGGACGGCCGTGCTTGACGCGGTGGTCATCGGCGGCGGACCGGTGGGGATGCTCATCGCCGGCCGCCTGCACCGCGCGGGCGTCGACGTGACCGTGCTGGAGCAGCGCGCCGAGGCCGCGCCGGGGTCGCGGGCCATCGGCGTGCACGCACCCGTGCTCGCGGCACTGGAGGAGTGCGGCGTCACCGAGCGACTGCTCGCCGACGCGCTGCGCGTCGACCGCGGCGAGGCCCGATCGCACGGCCGCGTGCTCGGCACGGTGCGCTTCGACCGGCTCTCGACCCGGTTCCCCTTCGTCGCGACGCTGCCGCAGTCGACGACCGAGGCCGTGCTCGCCGCGGATGCGCCGACGGTGCGACGCGGCACGACGGTCACCGGGGTGCGCTCCGAGGGCGACCGGGTGCGGATCGACATCGACGGCGCCGAGCCCGTGCTCGCCCGCATCGCGATCGTCGCCGCGGGCGTGCGCGCCCGCGACCTGGTGTTCCGGCGCGACGCGCTGCGCGTGCGGCAGTACCCCGACCGCTACCTGATGACCGACCTCACGGCGCCGGGGCCGCCCGTCGCCGTCGTGCACCTCGACGGCGGCGGCGTGCTCGAGTCGTTCCCGCTGCCGGACGGACGCCGGCGCTTCGTCGCCTGGGACCCCGACGCCGCTGCCGGCGCACCGGAGGAACGCGCCTCGCGGATGCGCGCGGCGCTCGACCAGCGCGGCGAGCACGAGGCCGCGGCGGCGCTGCTGCACGCCTCGGCCTTCCGCGTGCGCCGTGCCGTCGCCCCGTCGCTCGTGCGCGGCGGCGTCATCGTCATCGGCGACACCGCCCACGAGGTGAGCCCGATCGGCGGGCAGGGCATGAACCTCGGCCTGCTGGATGCGGCCACGCTCGCGCCGATCGTGACCGAGTGGCTGCGCAGCGGTCGCCGGCCGGATGCGGAGCTGCGCCGATGGGAGCGCGATCGGATCGCATCCGCTCGCACGGCCGCCCGCATCGCCGCACTGAACACGAAGCTCGGCAGGCCGCAGGGCCCGACCGGTGCCGCCCTGCGGCGCGCGGCGCTGCGACTGCTGCTCGCGACGCCCGCCGAGGGCGCGCTCGCCCGCGCGTACGCGATGGGGCTCGACCGGGCGGCCTGAGCTCAGCCGACGAGCGCGGAGCCCGACGCCACCAGCTGGGCGGCCAGCAGGAGCGCCGCGAGCATGACGAGGCGGAACACCGCGCGGTCGGGGGTGCGGACGAGGCAGCGGATGCCCGTTGCCAGCGCCACGATCACGACCGCCCCGGCGAAGGCCCAGCCGTGCCACGGCACCCGCGCGAGCTCGCCGCCAACCGGCCCGAGCAGCACCGCCGCGGCGCCGATGAGCAGCCCGATCACCGCGAGCACGGCCGAGGGGCGCACGCCGACGCGGTGCCCGAAGCCCTGCACGCCGGTCGCCCGGTCGTCGTCGAGGTCAGGCAGCACGTTCGTGAGGTGCACGGCGGCGCCGAGCACGGCGCCCGCGATGCCCGCCCACAGCGGCGCGAGCGCCGGGTCGGCGGCCGAGAGCGTGGCGAGCGACGGGAAGAGCCCGAAGCTGAGCAGGAAGGGCACGAGCGAGACGACGGTCGATTTCAGGCCCGCGTTGTAGGCCCAGGCCGAGGCGATCGCGACCGCGTGGGCGATGAGCATGCCGATGCCGAGGACGGCCGAGAGCACCAGCGAGACGGCGACGGAGCCGACGGCGACCGCGAGCGCCAGCCGCACCGAGACGACGCCCGCCGCGATCGGCTTGTCGCGGCGCCCGACCGCGCGGTCGCGGGCGGCGTCGATCGCGTCGTTCGAGAGGCCGACCGAGAGCTGCCCGGCGAAGACCGCGGCGACGAGCAGGGCGAGGCGCCAAGGGTCGAGCCCCGTGGCGATGCCGAGGGCGAGCGAGAGCACCGTGACGACGAGCGCCGGGCCGGGATGGGTGCTGCCCCAGAGGGCGCGGAGGGTGCTCACGGCGCGGGGCGGAAGAGTCGCATCCGCTGCACCGTCACGTGCCGCCAGACGTCTCCGGTGACGTAGGGCTCGGCGTCGTACCAGGCGCGGAAGGCCGCCTCGTCGGCGAAGGCGACGTGCATGGACGAGCCGATCATCCGCTCGTCATCGTCGAGGATGGCCCCGCCGCTGAGCAGCTCGCCGCGCTCCGCGAGCCGCTGCGCGCCGGCCAGATGGGCCTCCCGCATCGCAAGGCGGCGGTCGAGGGCGCCGGGATCGGTGCCGTCGAGGGCGGTGATGAGGTACTCGACCGGGGTGCTGTGCATGCCTCGACGCTACCCATCCTCGTGCTGCGCCGAGGGAGGCCGGTGCCCGCCTGGTCGTCGCCGTTCAGGAACCGAGTCGCCACGGGTCGACGAGCTCGACGCCGGTGCGCACGAAGTCCTTGACGTTGCGCGTCGCGCAGATCGCGCCGCGAGCACGGCAGATCGCGGCGATCTGCGCATCGGCGGTGGCGATGGA
>Ga0265798_10002060_pt1 | contig 30193 bp, 28 predicted proteins | sample P3T30metagenome_FD_192430 | JGI IMG/M metagenome (GOLD analysis project Ga0265798, IMG submission 192430) | Plant litter microbial communities from East Loma Ridge, Irvine, California - P3 T30 | ecosystem: Environmental > Terrestrial > Plant litter > Unclassified | place: USA: California...
TGTATCTTTAGAGTGCCTACCGAAAGCACTTAACTTAGTAGCGGGAACCGGACTCGAACCGATGACCTTCGGGTTATGAGCCCGACGAGCTACCTACTGCTCCATCCCGCGTTATTGGACTGCAAATATACGACAATATTTTTAAAATCCTAATTTTTCTTTACTATTAAAGACTTTTATGAAAATTATTTTAATATTCGTATCTTTGGGGTATGGCAAAAATATTGAAAATATATCCTGAGAATCCACGGGAAAACCTTATTGATGAGGTAGTTAAAACATTAAATAACGGCGGGCTGATTATTTATCCTTCCGATACGGTGTATGCATTGGGCTGTAATATTTTTGATATAAAAGCGATGGAAAAGCTGGCCCAGATCAAAAAACTTAAGCTGGAGAAGGCACAGTTCTCTATTATCTGTAATGATCTCAGCCACCTTTCAGATTTTACGCGGCCTATCAATACTTCGGTTTTCAGGTTTTTAAAAAGCCACCTGCCGGGGCCTTTTACCTTTATCCTGGAAGCCAACAAAAGTTTACCGTTAGCCTATAAAAACCATAAAACAATCGGGATCCGGGTTCCGGACCATCCGGTTCCCCAGCTTATTGTTGAGAAACTGGGACATCCGATTGCTTCAACTTCCATTAAGGATGACGACGAAATCATTGAATATTCCACAGATCCTGAACTGATTGCAGAAAAATACGGACATCTGGTAGATATTGTAATCGATTCCGGATACGGTGATAACATTGCTTCTACCATTGTGGACCTTACTTCAGGAGAGCCTGAAATTATAAGACAGGGAAAGGGTGATATTTAAAATTAAGTTCACGATCTGGAATCAGTTGCGGTTTTTTATTAATTATGAGTCTTAACGGAAAATATGCCTCAGGCATTCTGCTTACTTTTGTATTGCTGGCTGCGGCTATGCTTTACATCTTCCCTATTGTGAATATGATGACGGGAACAGCAGAGATTACTTCAGAAAAGTTTTTTTATTCACGGATGGTCCTGTGGCTGGTGGCAATCATTGTCTTTCTGTACAGTCTTGTTATAGAAAGACAGCGTTTCCTGCTCTGGAAGGAAAAACCCTATTCCATCCTTTTTTATATCGGGGCAGTGATCAGCCTGTACTTTATCTGTTTATTCGGAGGTGCTTTTCTGAATGCCCTGGTCAAAATTTCAACCCACGAAAAAACCAGCATCCAGCTGATGCGCCTGGCTCTGATTTTTAAGAACAATTATCCCTTAATCATCATTACCTGCCTTACAGCCGGTGTTGTGGAAGAGCTCCTGATGCGTGGCTATATGCAGCCGCGGATTGAAAAAATATACAGCAATCAATATTTCGGGATCCTGATCCCGGCCGTTTTATTCGGGATCCTTCACAGTACCTATGGAACCGTGGGCCAGGTATTGGTCCCGTTTTTTATCGGGGCTGTTTTTGCCGTTTTTTACAAACGGTATTCAAATATAAAAATTCTCATCATCTGTCACTTCATGTATGATTTCGTATCACTGATGGTCATGAATTTTATTAATGTCAAACATTTATCTGCATTGTAACTTATGAAAATAATAACATCGCCTGCCAAATTAATGAACACCGAAAATTCAACGGACCTGTTGAGAACCACGACGCCTAAATTCATTGATGACGCAGCTTACATACATTCCCATTTAAAGCACAAATCCCCGAAATACCTTTCTGAACTGATGGAAATTTCGTCTAAACTGGCGGATGAAAACTGGGAAAGAAACCAGAAATGGAATGCAAAACCTACGGCAAAGCAATCGGCTCCTGCCCTGTACGCTTTTACAGGCGAGGTATACAGAGGCATAGATGCCAAAACGCTGGGTAAAAGCGCGGTAGATTACTTACAGAAAAACCACAGGATCCTTTCCGGGTTATACGGACTTTTAAAGCCTTCTGATAAAGTCATGCTGTACCGCCTGGAAATGGGGCGTCCTTTTAAGTTTGAGGAATATAACAATCTGTATGAGTTCTGGAGGGATAAAATAACGGAACAGCTCAATTCTGAACTGAAAAAGAATGAAATCATCCTTAACCTGGCGAGCCAGGAATATTTCAAAGCCATCGACCGTAAAAAAATCCAGCATCAGATTATTGATTTTGACTTTTATGAATTAAAGGAAGGAAAACTTAAAACCATTGTGGTGTATACAAAACATGCCCGCGGCATGGTGGTGAGATTCTGTGCGGAAACCAATGCGAAAACCCTGAATGACGTTAGAGCTTTCAATTACGAGGGCTACAGGATTGATGAAGAAAAATCAACGGACACCAAACTGGTTTTTACAAGATAGATGACAATAGGAGACTTTAAAAAATATTTCAGAGAACAGCTTTCGGACGTTTATACAGATTCGGAAAGTGCTTTCTTATGCTCTGTTTTTATCGGAAAAATCGTAGGGCTCAATCCTTTTTATCAAAGGAAATTTTCCGGTCAGGCATTACTGGAAGATGATGAAGAAAAGCTTTTGACAGTAATCTCAGAACTGAAGAGCAACAAACCGTACCAGCACATTCTGGGTGAAACCGAGTTTTACGGCATGACATTCTTTGTAAATGAACATGTGCTGATCCCGAGGCCTGAAACTGAGGAACTGCTGGAACTGGCGGTCAAGAAAATCAACAGTTCAAAATCATGGAGGGAAAATATAAAAATCCTTGATATCGGAACGGGCAGCGGGGTGATTCCTCTGGTGTTAAAAAAACACTTTCCAAAAGCTGAAGTAACCTCTGTTGATTTTTCTGAAAAAGCCCTGGAAACAGCCAGGAAAAATGCAGATTTCCATAAGCTGGATGTCAGTTTTATTCATGCTGATTACCTTAATTATAACCTGAATGAAAACTATGATGTCATTATTTCAAATCCTCCGTATATCGGAATTGAAGAAGAAGTGGAAATTGAAGATTCCGTAAAAGAATTTGAACCGAAAATGGCCCTTTTCTCCCCTACTTCCGATACTCTTATTTTTTACAGGAAGATTGCGGAAGATGCTGCAAAGCACCTTAACGAAAACGGGATGCTATTTTTAGAAATCAATCAGAAACTTGGTCAGGAAACATTAGAATTATATAAAGATATATTCTCACATGCTGAATTGATCAAAGATTTATCCGGTAATGACCGGTTTATTTTTGGAGAGAAGTAGTTATTTATAAATCGATTCTTAATTTCAGCAACGTTTTGAGACAAAAAAAGCAGTGAAGGTGAATTCACTGCTTTTTATTTATTTTCCAGGATTCATTAATCTTATCCTATTCTTTTCCTTACAAAGATTTCATAACTTAAATAGATCAGCGGCAGTGCCATAATGCCGATGTATAAAGAGTTTGCGATGGCCGCCTGGGGCTGGGTCAGAACAGCATAAACCAGTCCGAAAAACGCACCTCCCAAATGCGCAGCATGGCCGATATTGTCATGTTGCCTTGGATTCAGCATCATATAAACCGAGTACGCGAAATATACCAGTCCGAAAATATAACCAGGAATCGGGATCGGGATAAAAAACATATAAATCCCAATATCCGGCATCATGGCGATGGCTGCAAACAAAATACCTGAAACCCCTCCACTGGCTCCGATGGCGGAATACCAGGGCTGTTTCTGATAGATAAACAGGGAAAAGATATTTCCCAGTAAAATTGATCCGAAATAAATAAGCAGAAAACCAAAGTTTCCAAAGCCCTGAATAATAACCGGACCAAAGAAGTATAAGGTTAACATATTAAATATCAAATGCATGAGATCAGCATGAAGGAATCCCGCAGAAAGCAGACGGATATATTCTTTCCGGTTGCTGATTGCCCCTACATTAAATTTATATTTTTCAAAATTGCTGCTTCCGTTAGGTGCAACAAAGCTTATAATCGCGGTAATTGCTATAATCAGTATTAAAATATTCATTTTCTCAATAATTAATTTTCTGTAGTATCGTCACTCAGAAACAGATCACCAATCGTGCCACCGTCATCTTCAGGCTCCGGACGCTCCGGTTCCTCATAAATCTCCGGCTCTTCTTCTTCTTCCGGTTCAGGAATGGTAAAGTTGATGGATTTCACTTTGAACTTCGTAAACTGGTTTCCGATGGCCCTGATTCCTTTTACGGCAATAAACTCATCAATATTTATGGTTTCAGGCTCACGTTCCTTGCCTTTGTCTTTGGCAAAAATAATTTCGGCGGTTGATCCGTTTGAAACGATAATGGTTTCTATAAATGATTTCGGGTGTTCAGACGGCATAAAGGTCTGGATGTTCGGCGTGTTTTCCAGCAGGAACCTCTTGATGAAATAAATATCCTTTTCACCATCAAAATAAATACAGGTAACGGGCTGGTTCGGACGCCATTTTTCAAGAACCAGGTATTGGTCATCAAAACGGTTTCCGAGATCAAAAGAAATCAGTCTGGCTTCGCCGTTCGTATTAATGGTCAGGATTTTATCATCCCCTTTGAAGCTTCCCAGCAAAGATCCTCTCCCGTCGGCATTCAACCTCCGTACTGTATCATCAAACCAGATTTTTCTCGGTGCCAGTGTAGAAACACCTTCTTCTTTCAGGTCTACTTTTTTAATGGAGAACTTGGTAACAAGGTTACCTTTGGTGTCACGGCCCTTAATGGCCAGTTCAGAAAAGTCAATATCCATCTTGCTCTTTCTGATCCTTGGGTTGGGTTTCAGAAGCACACTTACGGTCTCGGCTTCGCCATTGGGATTGGCTGAAAAATACAGCATCTCCGAGCCTTTCTTATCAGAGGCCAAAGGATAATCCGTATTCCGGGTAACGCCGGTCACAAAAAAGCGTTTCATGTAATAAGGCCCGTCACGACCTTCACGGTAAATCATATTATAAACCGTACGTTTGTCATTTTTCTTCCAGATCGCTACATGAAGGATATCTTTTCCGATGAAGGTTTTGGCCTCCACTTTCACCACTTTCATGCTTCCGTCTTTCCTGAATGTAATGATATCATCAATATCGGAACAGTCAAATAAATACTGATCTTTTTTCAGGGACGTCCCGATAAAGCCTTCCTCGAAATTGGCGTAGAATTTTTCATTGGCCACGGCTACTTTTGTCGCATCAATGGTATCAAAAATCCTGAGCTCCGTTTTCCGCTGCCGGTCTTTTCCGTATTTTTTCTGGATATTCAGGTAATAATCTATCGCATACTGAATCAGATGTCCTAGATGGTGTTTTACCTGTTCTATTTTGCCTTCCAGGGCAGCAATATTTTCTTTAAATTTATCCAGGTCAAACCTCGAAATCCTTTTGATCCTGATTTCAGTCAGTTTCAGGATATCCTCTTCTGTTACCGCTCTCAGCAGGTGCTTGGTATGAGGCTTAAGGCCTTTATCAATTGTTTTCAGGACATCTTCCCAGGTTTTTACCTCTTCAATATCATGGTAGATCCTGTTTTCAATGAAAATTCTTTCGAGTGAAGAAAAATGCCAGCTTTCCTGTAATTCGTGCAGCTCAATCTCCAGTTCTTTTTTAAGAAGGGATACCGTATGCTCTGTGTTTCTCCTCAGGATTTCAGACACGTTCAGGAACATCGGCTTGTCACCTACAATAACACAGGCGTTCGGGGAAATCGTTACCTGGCAGTCGGTAAAAGCATATAAGGCATCAATGGTCTTATCCGGTGAAACATCGTTGTGGAGATGGATCAGAATTTCTACTTTATCTGAGGTATTGTCTTCAATTTTCTTGATTTTGATCTTGCCTTTTTCATTGGCTTTCAGAACAGAATCAATCAGGTCGCTGGTTGTCTTGGAATATGGGAGCTCCGTGATAATAAGGGTATGCTTATCCAGCGGTGAAATTTTTGCCCTTGCCCTTACTTTTCCGCCTCTGTGGCCGTCATTGTACTCGGAAACATCCAGGTAACCTGCCGTTAAAAAATCAGGAAACAGCTCAAACTTCTTTCCTTTTAAATGGGCTACGGAAGCATTGATCAGCTCATTGAAATTATGCGGGAGGATTTTCGTGGAAAGCCCTACACCGATTCCTTCGACGCCCTGGGCAAGCAGCAACGGGAATTTTACCGGAAGATCAATCGGTTCATTGTTTCTTCCGTCATAAGATTTGGCCCAGTCCGTTGTTTTGGGATTAAATACCACCTCCAGTGCGAAAGGGGTCAGCCTTGCTTCAATATATCTTGCAGCGGCAGCAGAATCCCCGGTATAGATGTTCCCCCAGTTTCCCTGGGTATCAATGAGCAGTTCCCGCTGCCCGATTCCCACCATTGCATCGGTAATGGACGCATCACCGTGCGGGTGATACTTCATGGTATTCCCTACAATGTTGGCCACTTTATTATAACGTCCGTCTTCCAGCTCGCGCATGGAATGCATGATTCTTCGCTGAACAGGCTTGAAACCGTCATATACCGACGGGATGGCCCGGTCTAAAATTACGTAAGAAGCATAATCCAGAAACCAGTCTTTATACAGCCCGGAAACTTTCTTTAAGCTCTCACCTTCATGCGGATTTTCTTCTGTCATCATTTATTATTAACTCTTTTCTCGTTATTGGCTTTTACCACTTTATTTAATGAGAATTTTAAATCACTGGTTTCTTTTCTGGTAAGATATGAAATTTCATACTTTAAAATTGTTGAACCGCTGTTTTTACTGGAAATGGTGATGTATAATCTTTTCATGAAAAACAGATCAATTACTTCGTATTTCAGCAGTTTGTATTTCGGGAATTCGTCGCTTAACGGTTGCTGTAAAAAAGGGACAATGTTCCTGTTCCTGAAATGAAGCGCCTCCCCGTCACTGTCATACTCAAAAATCTGCCTCCCGTTCAGGTAAAAAAGGATGATCAGCAAGAGCGGCACAAGGATCAGGAGAAAACTCTCATTCCCTAAAATATCAAATTTGTATTCCTCTAAAAAATAAGCTCCCGTTCCCCCGATCAAAAACATGATCAGCAGGGTGTTGACGAAGCCGTAAACCGAAGTCTTGTTACGGTTACTAAGTCTCATATTATCAGTTTGTTTTGTTTTCTTATTTATTTTGAATTTCTGTCTGAATTATTCTGTTAATTAAACTTCATCAACAACTTCAGCTTCACTTAAGATTTCTTTTTTATTGATATCCGGGTCTTCCACCACCAGGTTTTCAAGGATAAACATCTGGCGGTCCGGGGTATTTTTCCCCATATAGAATTCCAGCAGCTGTTCTATGGTCTGGTCCTTTCCTGCCACCACCGGTTCCAAGCGGATGTCTTTCCCGATAAAATGCTTGAATTCATCAGGCGAGATTTCTCCCAGCCCCTTAAAACGCGTAATTTCCGGATTTTTTCCCAATTCATTCAGCGCTTTGATCCTTTCCTGTTCAGAATAGCAATACCTGGTTTCCTTTTTGTTTCTTACTCTGAATAAAGGGGTCTGAAGAATATACAGGTGGCCGTTCTTGATCAGATCCGGGAAAAACTGCAGGAAGAATGTAATCATCAGCAGACGGATGTGCATCCCGTCCACATCGGCATCCGTTGCAATGATAACCTGGTTGTATCTCAGGTCCTCAAGACTTTCTTCAATATTAAGAGCCGCCTGAAGAAGGTTGAATTCTTCATTTTCATATACCACTTTCTTTGTTAAACCGTAACAGTTCAGCGGCTTTCCTTTCAATGAAAATACAGCCTGTGTTTCCACATCCCTGGATTTCGTGATGGATCCTGAAGCGGAATCCCCCTCGGTGATGAAGATCTGCGTTTCGCCTTTTCTTTCGTTTTTCTGGTCGTTGTAATGCTGCCTGCAGTCGCGGAGCTTTTTATTATGGAGCGAGACTTTTTTAGCCCTTTCCCTGGCCAGCTTCTGGATTCCGGAAAGTTCTTTCCTTTCCCGTTCGGAGATCAGGATCTTTCTCTGGATGGCTTCTGCTACTTCCGGGTTTCTGTGCAGGAAGTTATCCAGTTTGCTTTTCAGGAAATCAATGATGAATATCCTTACCGTCGGTCCGTTGGGGCCCATGTCATTGGATCCTAATTTTGTCTTGGTCTGAGATTCAAACACGGGTTCTTCCACATTGATGGAGATGGCTGCCACAATGGACTTTCTTACGTCTGAGGCATCAAAGTTTTTATTGAAGAACTCACGGATGGTTTTTACGTACGCTTCACGGAATGCATTCAGGTGCGTCCCTCCCTGCGTGGTATTCTGTCCGTTGACGAATGAGAAATAGGTTTCCGTCTGGGATTTATCGGTATGCGTAATGGCAACTTCTATATCGTTGTCCCTTAAATGAACAATGGGATACAGCGTTTCACTTTCCAGCTCTTCATCCAGTAAATCTTTAAGTCCGTTTTCAGAAAAGAAGGTTTCACCGTTGAAAAAAATCTTCAGTCCGGGATTCAGGTATGCATAATTGCGCAGCATCCGCTCGATATATTCTTTCCTGTATTTGAAGTTGAGGAAAATATCCCCATCCGGAACAAAGGAAATTTCCGTACCGTTTCGGTCTGATGTATCTTTCTCCTCGTGGTTTTCTGTAATCAGTCCACGGGAAAATTCGGCAATTTTCATTCTGCCTTCCCGGAAAGACCGTACACGGAAGTATTCGGAAAGCGCATTAACCGCCTTGGTTCCGACTCCGTTCAGCCCTACGGATTTTTTGAAGGCCTTACTGTCATATTTACCTCCGGTATTCATTTTTGAGACGGCATCCACTACTTTTCCCAGCGGAATTCCCCGGCCGAAGTCCCGGATCGTAACTTTACCGTCGTCTACTTTTATTTCGATTCTTTTACCGGATTTCATCCTGAATTCATCAATGGAATTATCCAGGATTTCCTTCAGCAGGATGTAGATCCCGTCATCGGCGGAAGAGCCGTCCCCCAGTTTCCCGATGTACATTCCGGGGCGGAGGCGGATGTGTTCCTGCCAGTCCAGGGTTCTGATATTATCTTCGGAATAGATTGGATTTGTTTCTTGTGACATATGTTATTTCAGCAAACATACAAAAGTACGAAATTGTGAAAAATTATCCGAAATTTTTAATTCATTTTTTGCCAATATTTATCATAAAGTATTGTATAATTATCAATGAAAAGCTATATTTACATTATTCAATACCAGGTGAAAAAGACAATGGTAAGGTAAATCTGCAGTAATAAAAAAACCCGCCTGACATTTTTAACCGCTGTACGCAACAGAATAATACAAATGATCATGACCTAGGACCGATAAACTTTATATAAAAACAACAAACCAAACCACACCATGAAAAACACGCTCCATGCCTGCATTATTGATGAGCAAAACAACGGCGAACAGATTGCACTGCTGCTGAAAGACGAATTCCCGGAATTTGAAATTGATTTCCGTACAGACAGCCTCCAGCACGCTTACGATTACCTCAGTAAAAATTCTCCGGACCTCTTATTTGTTGATATCCGGCAGGCTGATAAAACAGCTGTTGAAATGCTGTCTAAATTCAGGGAAAGCCTTTCCTCCATCATCTTTATTACCGATTCTGAAACAGCAGCAATCCAGGCTATCAAAAGAGGCGTTACCGACTGCCTGATAAAGCCGGTGAAAAATCTTGATTTTGTTATTACCGTCAATAAAGCGGTTGAAAACCTGAAAAGACAGCGGGCAGTGCTTCTGCTGGGCAATGTCATTCACAATAAGATCAACCTCCCTACCCTTCAGGGTTTCAAAAGGGTGAATATTGATGAAATCATCCGCTGCGAGGCAGATTCCAATTATACTTTTATTTACTTATCCGATAAATCAAAGGTCATGGTTTCAAAAACACTGTATGACTTTGAAAAGCATCTTTCCGAATACAATTTCTTCCGGATCCATCACAAGCACCTCATCAACCTTGAGCACCTGAAGGAATACATTAAAGGAAAGGGCGGCCAGGTGGTAATGACCGATAATTCGGTCCTGGATGTGTCCATACGCAAGAAACATGAATTTTTACACGCCATTGCATAAATATATCCCGTTTATTTGAAAAAAATCTACACTTGCTCAATTCTTAAAGGCACTTAATCACTCGAAATAGGCTGATCCATCATACTTTGATACTTTTGAGGCAATCAAATATCAAATATTACCATTATGAAAAAAAGTCTATGTAATGTAAAAAGCATGATCGCAGCAGCGATGATTTTCTCAACAGCAGCCGTAAATGCCCAGCTTTGGGACGTTAACGGAAATGGCGGAATCAATAATTCCAATTATGTAGGAACCATTGATTCCACACCGCTTTACCTAAGGGTAGACGGAAACAGTTCAAACCCGGGGCAGGCACTGTTAAACGAATCCGGATCCTTCTTTGTGGAAAGCTCCAACAACACCAATATTGCCAAAGCGAAAGGCAGTATCATTGCCGGATTAGGAAATGTTTTAGGCTCGAATGCCAACAGTTCCATGGTAAGCGGATGGCAGAATGACCTGTCGGATGCAGGAGGAGCCAATATCGTGGCAGGCCAGGGAAACCGCATCATCAACCAGGCCGGAAAATCCGTAGCGTTGGGATGGGTGAATACCATTATGGATGCCAACCAGTTTGCCATCGGTGTCGGTGTAGAGCTTAAATCTCCCTATTCAGCCGGACTCGGGATTGACCTGATTGCCACCGGAAACAGATCTTTCGTATTCGGTTCGGGAACGGGCGGCGGATCAAAACTGACGAATAATATTTCAAATTCCATCATGTTCGGGGTTTCCACCACGCCTACCATGCTCATCAAAGACCAGCAGGTAGGCATAAGAACCATTACGCCAACGGCCAATTTCCATACGGTAGGAACGGTACGGTTACAGAATCTGCCTAACGGAAGCGGAAGGGCTTTGGTAGTGGATGCCAATGGAAACGTAATGGTAGCAAGCAGCACCATCACAAAAATGGCCGGCGGGGAAGAAGCAGGACTTCAGGATCAGATCGACGTGCTTAAAAATGAAATCAGGGAGCTGAAAGAATTATTAAAACAAAACAAAGTAAGCGTTGACCTGAGCTCAGGCTCCAATGAAGCAAAACTATACCAGAATGCGCCCAACCCTGCCAGAGGGGAAACCAGCATCAGGTATTATCTTCCTAAAGAATCAGGCGATGCCTCGGTTTCCGTTTACAACATTTCCGGCCAGCTGGTAAAAACCATTGCCCTGAAAGAAAAAGGAAACGGAAGCATCAGTATTACCGGCTTGCAGGGAGGAGCTTATGTGTACCAGATGACTGTCGGCGGTAAGAATATTGACAGCAAAAAAATGCTGGTTCAGGATTAAATCATTAAACGATAAACTGTTAAACCATCCTTCCCCGGATGGTTTTTTTTATGTCTGCAACCGCACATACCAAATAATCAACGGCGCATAATAAGGCAGGAGCCACACATACTCATTTGTGGTACCACATCATGTATTTACAAATTATCTTTACAAAAAGCAATAGTCAAGGGTGTTGTGTGAATACCCTGCTGTTGCCCGGTAACTCATATTAATAAAATACTTAATTATGAAAACTCATTTATCCCAGAAAAGCATTCATACCTTAGTAGTGATGCTTCAGAAAACACTGACAGCTGTAAAGCCTCAAAAATTTATCCTGGTTTTACTGATCGGATTGCTGGCCCACACAGAAATTTCAGCTCACGCTTCCACTGTTACCCGGAAATGGTGTGGCGGCTTTTTCCACAGGAAATTTGTTGCCAGGGCACAGACTTCTGTCTTAAGCTATACAAAATACCAGACAGGATATAACTGTATAGGACAGTTTGTAGGATATGCCAATATGGGAAGCTGGTCTACCAACTGCAGCGACGAAAGCAAAGGCTGCTCCCGTCCTCAAACCGCTACCTGCAGCAAAAGCGGAACTGTATATGACAGGATTTTCAGCGGATGCTATCTGCTGTTTACCAATCCGCAGTCGTATTATGCCTATGCACAGGCCCGGCATCTTATCGGTGGGATCTATCTTTCCCAGTCTTCTTCCGGAAGAGGCTCGGCAGGGCTGACGGGAAATTTCTTACTGGATCCTGATAAGCTTGCCCAACTGGCTGACGACGGAACATCTTCAGGAGAAATAACCGGGGATGTTGACATCAACGATAACAATAACCTGGTAATCAGTAAGCTTCAGGGGAAACTAAGCATTACGGCAGGAGCAGATTATTTTTCAAAAATTAAAATTGTTATCATCAAAGAAAAACAGAATATTACGGATGACGAGGCATTGCAGCATGAAGAAGCAGTGCAGAACGGCACTTATCCGGATGTGGTATATACCGCTCAGATGAGCGTTTCAAAAAGCGGGATTACCTATGACGGAATTTTTTCCAAAGGCTTTGCTTCCGGGCAGATCAAGGAATTTTCTGCTAATCAGCAGTCCGGTGTCAATGTAAATGATTTTTCTGCAACACTCCCTTTAAATCCCAATCTTGACGATGATGAAAAACTTACGTTGGTAACCGTGGTTGATGGTGGCTTTGATGTCAGTTCAGCAGTGGTTAATAAAAGTAATGATACCCTTACAGCAAACAATACTTCAGATATCAGAATGCCCCAGCTTTATCCAAACCCGGCAAAAGATCATGTAGATATCAACGTAGACCTTGATAAAAGAGAAGCAGTGCATGTACGCATCGTAAGCCCTTCAGGAAAAACAACCTTAGAAAAATCTGAATTACCGGGAAGCGGCCGCCGGACCATACGTATGAATACAGAAAAATTACTCACCGGCGTCTATATTGTAGAAATACAGACGGGAAGCAGGATAAGTTCTCATAAACTGATCATTTCGCAATAACGGTATTACATTAACATCCATATCATTTATATCATTTTGAAGTTAACATGTGCTCAGAAAACAGAAATGCGTAGAGGTTATCTCTAAAAGTAAAGGCTGCCTTATGCATAAGGCAGCCTTTTTATTTTTAAACGGTAATCTGTTAATACTTATTTAAGCATTGTAGCAATTAGTCGCCGCCTCTTTGCCGAATTTTTTCAGTGTTAAAAAATGCGAGCGCAGTGCAGATAAAAAGCTCTTGTTTTCAATGTAAGGCAGGTTAAACTCCATAGCCGTCTCTTTTACAATAACGGAGATCTCACCGTAATGAATATGGCAGACTTTAGGAAACAGGTGATGCTCGATCTGCCTGTTCAGCCCGCCAAGAAAAAATGCCGCAAGCTTATTGTGCGTTGCAAAATTGGCGGTTGTACGCATCTGGTGTTCCGCCCAGGCCTCTTCCATCTGTCCGGTTTCGTTAGGCAGCGGGAAGTGGGTTCCTTCAACAACATGGGCCAGCTGAAAGACCAGTCCCATCGTTAAGCCTTCGGCAATATGCAAAAGCAGAAAGCCAATCAGAAACTGCCACCAGGTTATATCAAGCACCAATAACGGCAATACAATAAACAGGAAATAATAAAGCGCTTTATAGAAAAATAAATTGAAATACTCCCGCTTCGGGTGCTTATTCTTATGCGCCCCGATTTTTTTCTGGAAAAACTTCACATAATCCTTACGGAACACCCACGACAGGGAAGCTAGGCTGTACAGGGGAAAGGCATACCAGTGCTGGTACCGCTGAATGGAATTCACTTCATCTTCTTCAGCAATCCGGATCAATCCCGGTGCTACCTCAATGTCCTCATCGTGCCCGGGGATATTGGTATAGGTATGGTGAACCACATTGTGCGTAATGCTCCAGACGTATGGATTGGCACCGATCAGGTTAAAAATAAACCCGAACATTTTATTTACTCTTTTATTGCCGGAGAACGCGCCATGTATTGCATCATGACAGACATTGAATCCTACAAAAGCACTGAACATCCCGAGTACCGCTGCCAGCGGCAGAAGCATCCAGGCAGGCAGAAACCCTGTAATCATGATAAGGTAGATTCCGGTGAATCCTGTAAGGAAAAATACAGTCTTGCCCCACATTTTAGCATTGGCATGCTGGCTTATCTGATGCTGAACGAAAAACTGGTCTACCCTGCTCCTGACGGTTGCATAAAAACCGGAACCGCAGGCTGATGAAAATTTTAATTTTTGTGACATAGATGATGTTTGATCTACCTAACGCGAACAAACAGATCTGTTAATCGGGTGTTGGAATAAGGAGAGTATTGAATGTTCCGGCACCTTACCGGATTGTATACAAATATAACGTATTAATTTTTAATTTATTATAGTTTACTGTAACACTGCATCTGGCAAGCCGGATTTTTATCTTTGATTTCCCCCTGAAACCTTTTACTGAATAGTTTAAACCGTTTCTTATGCTTTAATCCTTTGATTGTAATTATTTAAGCTTTGTGATTTTGTTTATCAATTTAAAATGTGTCGGAATACTGTAGAAGAATTAAGCAGGTTGAAAAATTTAACCGCCTGTATTTTACCGTTTATTTCAAAAATTAAATTAAATTCGGGATAAATTCATTTCAATGATACAACTTCCCCTATCCAAGCTTTCCGATGTAGGAACTACCATTTTCAGCCAGATGACACAGCTGGCCCAGGAACATGAAGCCATTAACCTCTCCCAGGGGTTTCCGGATTTCATGTCGGATCCTGAACTGCTGGGCCATGCAGAACATTTCATTAAAAAAGGCTTTAATCAGTATGCTCCGATGGGCGGCATGATGAACCTGAAGGAAGAAATTGCGGGAAAGATTGAGAACAGCCACCAGGCCGTTTATCACCCTGAATCTGAAATCACCATAACGGCAGGCGGGACACAGGCTATTTTTACCACTATTGCCGCTTTTGTAAAAAAAGATGATGAAGTTGTTATTTTTGAGCCTGCTTATGACTGTTATGAGCCTACGGTGGAACTTTTCGGGGGCATTGTAAAACGTTTCGAAATGAAGGCGCCGGAATATGAAATCGACTGGAATACTGTAAAAGGACTGGTAAGTGAAAAGACGAGAATGATTATTCTCAATAATCCGAACAACCCTTCAGGAAAGATTTTAAAAGAACATGACCTTCAGGAATTAATTGAGATTGTAAAGGGGACTTCGATACTGATTCTGAGTGATGAGGTATATGAAAATATTGTGTTCGACGGAAAACAGCATTTAAGCATCTGCCGGTATCCCGAGTTAAAAGAGCGGAGCCTTATGGTGGCTTCTTTCGGAAAGCTGTTTCATGTGACCGGCTGGAAAATAGGATATTGCGCTGCCCCGAAAAACCTGACGGATGAATTCAGGAAAGTCCACCAGTTTAACGTATTTTCCGTAAATGCACCGCTTCAGCTGGCTTTGGCAGAATATATGAAAAACCCGGATCATTACCTTTATTTGAACGGATTCTTTCAGGAAAAAAGGGATTTTTTAAGAAAGGGACTGGCCAATACGCCTTTTGAGCTGCTGGACTGCGAGGGAACGTATTTTCAGGCTTTGAAATATGATAAGATTTCTGATAAAAATGATTTTGATTTTGCCCGCGAACTGACCGTTACCCATAAAGTAGCAAGTGTGCCCTTTTCTTCGTTTTATAAAAATAAAAAGAATGAGCATGTAATCCGGCTGTGTTTTGCAAAGAAAGAGGAAACACTGGAACAGGCACTTGAACATCTGTCGAAGCTATAAATAAAAAACGGTGGCCTGAAAAAACCAGCCACCGTTTTTTTATAGGAACATCCCGCCGGAAGCCTCAATCCGCTGCCCGTTGACCCAGCGCGCTTCTTCCGTACAGAGGAAAGCCACTACGCCCCCGATATCGTCCGGAACTCCGGCCCTTCCCAATGCGGTTGCACCTGCAACCATGGCGTTTACCTGTTCATCATCCCGGGTTCTTCCACCTCCGAAATCAGTTTCGATGGCACCCGGAGCTACTACATTTGCCTTGATTTTTTTCGGTCCCAGTTCTTTGGCCATGTATCTTGTCAGCATCTCAACGCCGGCTTTTACCGAACCGTATACGGAAGATCCCGGCAATGCAAACCTTGCAAGCCCGGAAGAAACATTGATAATTCCGCCGTGCTCATTGATGAAGGGTAAAAATTTCTGGGTCAGGAAGAACACCCCTTTAAAATGAATATCCACCACATCATCCAGCTGCTCTTCGGTAACTTCGGCAATCGGGGAATACAGAGCTGTTCCTGCATTGTTGACCAGGAAATCAATATTCCTGCTGCCGGTATTTTCTTCCAGATGGTCGCCGACTGTTTTTACAAAAGCCTCAAAACTCCTGATATCCTTTGTATCCAGCGGATACGCAATGGCTTTTCTCCCCATCGCCTGGATTTCGCTTACTGTTTTTTCAGCTTCCTCCCGGTTGCTTTTATACGTAATAATGACGTCAAGGCCTTTCTCAGCAATTTTTAGAGCTGAGTTTCTCCCTAAGCCACGGCTTCCGCCGGTAATCAATGCGATTTTCGTTCTTGTTTCCATATTTTTTAATTGGTTTTAATACAGCAAAGTTCTGTATTTCCCAGGTGGGAATACTTGCTTTAATCAAACTGGAATTTGCAAAATTCAAATCATGAACGGAATTCCAGTGGAGTCATTGAAGTTTTCTTCTTAAAGAAATTCGAAAAGTGGGCAATTTCTTCAAACCCTAAAGTATAGGCTATTTCGGAAACCGTCCAACGGGTCTGCCTTAACAGGATTTTAGCTTCCTGCACAATTCTTTCTGCAATGATGTCTGTAGTGGTTTTTCCGGTGCTTTCTTTCAGTTTTTTATTCAGATGGTTCACATGGACGGCCAGGCGGTCTGCATAATCCTTTGCTGTTTTCAGTTGAAGCTGCTGATCCGGAGATTCTATGGGAAACTGGCGTTCCAGCAATTCAATAAACAGGGAAACTACCCTGAGGGAAGCATCACCTGAAGCAGAAAGCTTAGCGGCAGGCTGCAGTTTCTGTCCGTAATGTACCAGTTCCAGCACATAGTTTCTGATGAGGTCATATTTGAAAATATAATCGGAAACGATTTCTTTTTTGATTTTCGCAAACAGGATTTCTATTTCATCCGCCAGCTCATCATCAATCTCAAAAAGCGGAATGGCTCCGGGCCTGAAAATCGGCAGGTCCTCTAATGTGCTGTACGGTTTATCCTTCATAAAAAAATCTTCGGTAAACACACAGAAGCTCCCCGACTGGTCCGTATCTTCGGGAATCCAGTGATAAGGAACTTTCGGAGTAGCAAACAACAGGGCATTGGTTTTAATCTTAATGATTTTATCGGCATATTCTGCCCTGTTCTTTCCGCGGATCAGGCTGATCTTGTAATACTTTCTCCTGTTGTACGGCATCTGAAACGTAAGCTTTACCTGCTGTATGGTCTGGGCAATGTCAAAAACATTAAAGTGGCCGATTTCTTTCTGCAGCCCTTTGGGCAGAATACTGTCGATGTCAATGCCTAGCTTCTGTGTCATTTCCTGATAGAAATCTTCCAGGGAACTGTGGAACGTATGCGCGGTTTTTTCCATGATTACGGTTTGTAAAATTCAAATGTACGAATTATTGCCATGCAGTTAAATGATAATCCCTCCGATAACATTCAAAACCCATTTGCCGTTTTCGTATTCAGCAGAATAATCGTTGACAAAACTGCTTCCTGACTTTGAGATATAAAATCTATCCGGATGGGTTTTATCTTTCTTGATTTTAGAAATGCTGCCTCTGGTAACATCGGTCATGTTTACGTAAAAGGTTTTCTTTCTGTCACTTTCCGGACTAAATAAAACCCTTTCATCCGGGCTCACCTGATGGAAATAGTCACAATCGCTTTCAAAAACAGTAAACGTATAATGCAGTTCTTTCAGATCAACAGTGGTCTGCGCATAAGTTGGAAGCAATAATTCGTATAGTTCCGTAAACTTATTTTTCACGGAGGTAAACATAGGGTTCAGATCATCAAAATCGCTCATGCCGTCTCCGTCGGTATCTTTGCTGTTCGGATTCAGCCCGAAACTTTGTTCGAAGATATCATTATAGCCATCATGATCAGAATCTCTTGTCAGCTCTTTTAAACTTATTTTAAATAATTTCCCGTCACTTATTGCCGAATAATCGTCATATCCGGGTAACCCGTCAACTTTTACAATTTTTACGAGGCTTCCCTGCAACTGAAGGAAACCGTCTTTTATAATAGGTTGCTCCTGAAGAGTATTCATATAGTAATGGCTGAAGCTCAATCCCACGAAATACGCATGGGGTTTATTATTTTCAATTTTCAGCAGCCAGAACCCCAGCTCATTTCTTCCAAGAGCATACGCAGTATTGCCGGTCTCCTGTTTATGGGAGAATAAGAACTGATCCGAAAATTTTGCTTTAAAAACTTTATATTCCTCCTCATGGGTTTTCCATCTTTTCTCTGACAGTTCTTCTGATTCGTCATAATGTCTTGACTGAATACTGTCTTCTTTAAAGCTCCGATATTGTTTGAGATCCGTTATTTCGAGATAATCGGGCTTATGCTCCAGGATCTCTTTTACCGTAAACAGCCCTTTCTCCGTATATGATTTGAAAGTTTGCTCATGATCATTGACAAAACACCGGTCTTCAACACTTCGGGAACAGGAAAACAATAAAATAAAAGCAATAAAATATAAGATTCTCATCATTAAAAGTTTAACTCCTGAATGAAAAAATGCCCTTCAGATGTTCAGGACAGACTATTTTTTCATAATTAAGACTTTACATTCAAATGTAAGCAATAAATTATTTTCAGCGGTAACATACTCAGTTTTTACCTTATAAAATATTTTTCCAGAACAGGTGAGATATATCCATTTATTTTCTAAATTAGCATCAGTTTAATACTTAAAAATTATTTATTATGAAAAATCAGAATTTAACACAGGGAAAAAAATTAAACAAGAAGCAGTTGCGTTCAATCACGGGAGGGCTTATTAATTGTATGACAGGTTGTCCGACCATTGACGGATGTCCTCCGCTTAATGAATACGGGTGCATTACAATTTCTAACACCTGCGCACAGTCCGTATGCAGACCAATGTAAATACATGAATTTATTTTATAGAAATACCGCTTCCCTAAGCGGTATTTTTTATCAATTCAATAATTTTCCACTAAACGTGATTTAAGTTAATAATTTTCATAACTTAGCCATATCAACTCACTAAAAATCAGTCATTATGAAAAATCAGAATTTAACCAACGGCAAAAAGCTAAACAAAAAAGAATTAAGAACAATTAAAGGAGGGAAAGAACAGTGTGTCGATCCTTTTACAAGAGAGTGCAGAAAACGCGGGATCGGCTGTGCTGAACTGCAATGCCAGCTCATTCCGGATGTTGAATTTTAAAAATGAATTTTTGAAACAATTTAAAAAGCGCTCCAAAGTAATACTTTGAAGCGCCTTTCTTATATAACTAACTTTAATATTCTTATACGTTGAACCTGAAGTGCATGATGTCGCCATCCTTTACAATATATTCTTTTCCTTCTACAGAAAGCTTTCCGGCCTCTTTTATTTTGGCTTCGGAACCGTAGGTCATATAGTCATCAAATTTAATAACTTCTGCACGGATGAATCCTTTTTCAAAATCGGTGTGGATGACGCCTGCAGCCTGCGGAGCCGTCCAGCCCTGCCCGATTGTCCACGCTCTTACTTCTTTCACTCCCGCCGTAAAATAGGTCTGAAGTTTCAGTAAGTCATACGCTTTTCTGATCAGACGGTTAACACCCGGTTCTGTAAGCCCCAGTTCTTCAAGGAAGATCTCTCTTTCCTCAAAAGTTTCAAGTTCGTTGATATCTGCTTCAATCTGTGCTGCCAGTACTACAACTTCAGCCCCTTCATTTTTAGCCATTTCCTCAATTTTAGGAATCCAGTCGTTTCCGTTTTTAATTGAGTTTTCATCTACGTTGCACACGTAAAGCACCGGCTTGTTGGTGAGCAGCTGAACTTCGCTGATAATGGTTCTTGTCGTATCATCCATCGCAAATTCCCTTGCATTCTTGCCGTCTTCCAGGAATTTCTGAAGACTTTGAAGAGTTTCATATGCTAAAACATCTTCTTTCTTACCGGACTTGATAAATTTCTTCGCTTTATCAACGGCTTTTCCAACCGTTTCCATGTCTTTTAACTGAAGTTCTATGTCTATAATTTCCTTATCCCTCATCGGGTCTACGGAACCTTCTACGTGGATGATGTTTCCGTTATCAAAACATCTCAGTACATGGATAATCGCCTCGCACTCCCGGATATTGGCAAGGAACTGGTTCCCCAGTCCTTCCCCTTTACTGGCTCCTTTTACAAGGCCGGCAATATCAACAATCTCTACCACAGCCGGTAATACCCTTTCAGGCTTTACGATTTTTTCCAGCTCGAATAACCGATAATCCGGTACGGAGACGGTCCCGAGGTTAGGCTCAATGGTACAGAAAGGATAGTTTGCAGACTGGGCTTTGGCATTGCTCAGGCAGTTAAAAAGGGTTGATTTACCTACATTCGGTAAGCCTACGATTCCACATTTCATATTTTCTTAGCTTTTAGCAATCAGCTTCCGGCTTCTTGCGTGTTAAAAATAAAGGTGTGCAAAGATAGTAATTTTAAAGGGAGTTTCATAATAAAAAAATCTGCCGGCATGCCGGCAGATTCTGTGTAACTATATATGGGTAAATTTATCTATGGATTGGCTCCTGTAGCATTCTGTGCCAGTTCGGCATCATCCGGAAGCGTCTCCAGTGTTTTATCAAGACTGAATAAAGATTCATCGCTTGCTCTGTCCCCTCCTGCAATTTTTAATTTATCAATAAGGTTCATCGCAAATGTTTCTTCCTCTATCTGTTCTTTTACGAACCATTGAAGGAAATTCCAGGAAGCCCAGTCTTTTTCTTCAAAAGCGATATTCACCAGATTATATATTGCCGTTGTATTGTCTACCTCATGCTTGAAAACAAGATCGAAACAGTGCGTAAGGCTTGTCGGCTCTTCGCCCGGTGCAGGAAGTTCTTTAATTTTTGGTTTTCCGCCTCTGTTAAGCACATATTGCATGAACTTTACGGCATGGTCCCTTTCTTCCTGGGCATGACGGAAAAGAAAGTTTGAAATTCCACCGTACCCTTTGTCAGCGGCCCAGATTCCATAATAGAAATACACACGGGACTGTAAATCTTCCGTATTCATCTGGTCACTGAGTGCCTGTTCGAGCCTGGGTGAAAGTCTGTTGGTATTCATAATTTCATATTTATTTTAAGGATTGTACTCGTCATAGTACAAAAATGGTTCCGGGACCCATACATTTTTAGACTCAGCCTACTCTTGTATTTTTAACGCATTGAATTAATGAATATTACGGTGATAATTTATAGTTATTCTAAAGTAAAACCGGCTCATTTCATATGGGCCGGTTTGTTTTGTTGTGTCAATATGAGGGTTGATAAATAGTATATCTGATTTATTGTATTGTCCGGTCTTTAACCACCCCGTCAAAAATTCTCTGAATTTTTGCCACCCCTCGAAGGGAGGGGAATTTTCACTGTTAATCTTTATTGACAACCCATATTAAGCTATTTCACTTTTTTCGCCGTGTAGTCGCTTTCATTGCCCAGGCGGTCAATGGCTTTCACCGCTACAGCGTTCAGGGTTTTGCCGTCTTTGGATTTGGGAATTTCTTTAGAGAGCTGATCCAGGGTCAGGATTTCCATTTCCCAAACTCCGTTGTATTGGGTAAACAGTACCCACTGGAACACCTGACCGATATTTTTGGTACTCCAGCTTACCTGGGCTGAACCTCCGTTATCATTGATGAATAAGGTAGGTGCCTGCAGCGGAACAGCTTTCAGCCACGTCGTCCTGGGAACCAGGGCTTTTTCTTTATAAGGCCCGTTTTTCAAAGTAGGGAGCATGTTTGCATTTTTTGTCAGCCCTGCAATGCTCCAGTGGATTTCTCCGGCATCATTCCCCAATACCTGCCTGGAGATTTCAATCTGGTTCCTAATCTCGGTGGGACGGTCTGAAGCCTTTACTTCAACCGTATTCAGTCCCGGCCAGAGGTGACGGTTCATGGTATTTTCAGATTTCCACCAGCTCAGCAAAGGTTCAAAAGGCTGACCTTTCGATTCTATCGGCCAGTATAGCTGCGGCGAAAAATAGTCTACCCAGCCTTTATTCAGCCATAATTTGGCATCGGCATACAGTTCATCATACTGCGAAGACCCTACTATACCCTGAGGATATCCGGGTTTCCAGATCCCGAACGGGCTGATCCCGAATCTTACATAATTTTTTTCTGCGTGAATTTCCTTATAGATCCTTTCTACAAATTTATTTACATTATCCCTTCTCCAGTCGGCTCTCGTTAAAGTACCGCCGTTCCGCACATACTCATTCCAGCTGGCAGAATCCGGGAAGTCGGCTCCGTTGTTATAGGTAGCATACGGATAAAAATAATCATCAAAATGAACGGCATCAATATCATACCTTTTTACAATATCCTTTACTACGTTTGAAACATGGCCCTGGGTTTTCGGGTTGGCAGGATCAAACCAGTACATCCCGTTTTTCAGCCTGATCACCATATCAGAAAGCTTGTTCACCATAGACAGGCTGTTGACCGAACCGCCGTTACTGTGATGGGCACGGTAAGGATTCAGCCAGACATGAAGCTCCATGCCTCTTTTGTGTGCTTCTTCAATCCAGAACTGCAGAGGATCATAGTTCGGATACGGTGCCCTGCCCGTCTGTCCGGTCAGAAAGTATGACCAGGGTTCTATATTGCTGGTGTACAGGGCATCTGCAGAAGGCCGGGCCTGGAAGATAACGGCGTTGAAATTATTCTCTTCCAGCAGATCAAGCATTCTGATGGCTTCTGCTTTTTGCTGGTCGACGGTCAGGTTGTTTCTGGACGGCCAGTTGATATTCGCCACACTCGCAATCCAAGCCCCGCGGAATTCCCTTTTAATCTCGGGAAGAACGGTTCTGAAAACCTCTTCTGCAGGTATTGTCACTGCAGGAGTTGATGCGACAGGCTTTACCGGAGCAGCCGGTTTAGATTCCTTAACCGGTTTCCTGACGGTTGTATTGGCTTTTTGTGAAGCGCAGGAAGCCATGGCCACTGCAGAAAGAAAGAAGAAAGTTTGCTTGATATTCCGGATGTTCATAGCACAAAAATAATATTATTCTTTTTATTTAAACAGGAAAGGATTTTATTTTAAAACAAAAAGGAAACAGATGAAGGAGATGAGTATATGAAAACAATGAATTTACAGAGCCCTGTATTACTGCTGTACCCTGTCGGCGGAAACAAACCCTTCCGTACCGTCCGGCATCCTGATATGGTACCACGATCCGCTTCCGGCGATGATTTTAACCGATGTTCTGGACGCTGCTTTTATTACCGGATCATACTGGGAACCCGGACCTGAACGGAGCATTGTCCCGGCTTTAACAGACTGTCCTGAAATGATCTTTTTACTGTTTTTGAATACAGGGACTGCCCGTTTGCGGATGTACGGATAAGGGTCTACGGCTCCGCCTGCTGTATAAATCCCGAAATGCAGATGGGGCGGGCCGCCTGCTGCATTCCCTGTATTCCCTACCCTGCCGAGGGTATCACCGGTCTTCACCTGTTTGCCGTCCGTTGTCATCACGCTGTCGAGATGGGCATAATAATAGGAATTCCCCAATACGCCATCCCGCAGCCAGACCTGCTTGCCTCCGAGGCCCTGATTTCCGGTCCGGGTCACAAACCCGTCGGTTACGGCGACGATGGGTGTTCCGCGGGAGGCAAAAATATCAACCCCTTCATGGCTCCTGCCTCCGCCGTCACGGCTCGCACCCCAGAAACTCTGCACATCCCGGTTGGCTTTGCCGGCTACAGGGAAAGCAAGGGAAGGCTGGGTGTAGATCTTAAGCTCCAGGGGTCCGCGGTACCCTATTTCAGGCTGGATAATGATTTTATGCCAGCCGCTGTTTTCAGTAAACCTGGTAAACCTGTTGTTTTTAAGCAGCCCGCTTTCCGGCTTATCTGTACTGGTATTTTCTTCCAGGATATCGGTAAAAATCTTTGCATCCGGGGCTGCGGTTACGGCTTCAATCACCAGAAGTTCGCCTTTTTTCAGCTCCAGCGAATAGCCTGTTGCATGTATTGCATCATTGCCGTTTGCTGCTATGGTAAGCGGGGTGCCGTCCGTTATTTTGAGTTTACTGGCTGTAGCTGCTGTAAAACCGGCTTTCCATTGGGCCATCAGGCTGTCGGCTCCGGAAAAGCTCCGTTCATATTTGGCACGTTCAGAGGTTTCGAAAATATTTTTCTTCATTTTCAGTCCGTCACAGGAAACAATAAATCCTGCAATTGCTGTAAGAAAAAATAAGTGTTTTAACCGGTTCATGCTTGATTTTATACAAAAATTCAGCCGCAGTTGCTGTGAATGTTTCTCTTTTTGCTTTTATATCAAACATTTTAAATCAGGAAAATCCTGATGTATCGCGATGGTGGATAAAGAAATAATTTGCAGGATATTCAGTTCAGAATATGGTTGAGCCTCCTGATAATTTCTGCCTGCATCTACTGATCGGAAGCTGATATCAATCCACTGTACGGATTTTGGGAGCTTCGCCTCAGGCTTATGGATATTCACAATTCACCTTTTTAAACAGGTCGCCGGTTTTCACTGATCCGTACCTGTTCTCTGATACAACAATTTATTGTCCTGTCTGTTAAACAGATACATTTTCAGGATAATAATATAACCGGATCTGTAATTTAAACAATACTTTTGCACCGAGAAAAAATTTAACCAAATCAGTTAATATGACTTTAAAATTTAAATCTTTGTGCACGATATTATTAATGATATCAGGTTTTTCACTCCATGCACAAACCCTGGATTCTGACGGAGACGGCATCCCCAATTCGATAGACCTTGATGACGATAATGACGGCATTCCGGACTGTGTTGAACGGGGCCTGAATGCTGAAATTTCTGAAATTTTCAAACTTGACGGAAGTGCAGTCCAGATCAATAACGAGGAAATCCGCATCACTGCTGCCACCAATTACCAGTCCGGCCAGGCATGGACCTACGGAAAAGTAAATTTTGCCAGGAGCTTTGTCCTGACGTATGATGCTTATCTGGGAACGGATGACAACGGGGCTGACGGACTGGCTACGGTATTCCAGAATTCCCCTGACGGTGTTGATGCAGCGGGAGGTGCAGGCCAGGGAATCGGTGCCCAGGGCATCGCCAACGGAATTGTGCTTGAAATTGACACCTATGACAACGGGCCGGTCCTGGGTGATATCTCCAATGATCACGGGCAGATCTGGACTTCAGCCGATCAGGTCAACGGAATGCTGACAACCGCTGTAGACCTGGGTAACCTTGAGGATGGCGCATGGCATACGGTTGTCGTAACCTGGGATTTTCCTTCAAAAACACTTTCCTATACGGTCAGCGGAGTTCTCGCGGGGTCTTATACCTTCTCTGACGCTACCCCGATAACCAGCTATTTCGGAGGGGCAAGCAAAGTTTATTTCGGCTATACGGCCTCAACGGGAGGCGCTGTTAATGAGCAGAGCATCCGGTTTACCAATGTATGTTCCCAGCTTCCGGTAGACCTGGATACTGATGATGACGGAGTGGTAGACCGCCTGGATACCGATTCTGATAAGGATGGCTGCCCGGATGCGCTGGAAGGCAGTGCCGGTGTCCGTTACAACCATGTGCATCCGCTTACCCTCGCTGCTACGGATCCCAACTATGCTTACCGGGGACAGATTAAGGTGACTTTTGACGGTTCCACTCCGGGAACGCCTTCACAGGTGATCACTACTTCGGCAAATACCAACGGTATCCCACAATTGGTCAATGGTGCCGGAAATAATTACAATGCAGTCTCCAACCCCAATAATGCAGCCGGTGAGATGAGTTCTCCGGCCATGACGGTCGGTCAGGACATCGGAACCAGCAAGCTGATCGCCCAGGGAGATCCTGAATGTAACCGTTGCTTCCGCCCTGCCAACACCATCGGAACGGCAGCACCGACTACTTTCGGCATTACGTCACTAGGAAGAGCGGGAATCAACAACGGCAACTGGCCTATGAAAATGAACGGGGCTTATGCTGCTCTGGATGCCAAGACCAAAGGCCTGGTCATCAACAGGCTGACCACCGCACAGATTTCTGCCATTGCAGTACCGGTAGCCGGAATGATGGTGTTTGACACCACCCTGAACTGCCTGAAACTTTACGACGGTTCTTCATGGAACTGCTATACGAACCAGACCTGTGATGACTTTAACCAATAAAACATTATGAAAAAAATTATAACTGCAACAGCAGCATGTGCGGCAGCACTGCTTTCCGGACAAATTACGGTGGGTAAAACCAATCCGTCCGCCTTTCCTGCCAATGAATTTGTATCCATAGAGTTCGGAAATGCCACAGGCGGAACCAAAGGAATGATCTTGCCGTGGGTAACCAATACGGCAACACTTTCAGCGCCTGTACCCGGAACCCTGATCTTCGACAGCTCAGACCAGAAACTGAAATACGGTATCGGAACAGCGGCAGAGGCAACAGCTGTATCGGGCTGGATTGACCTTTCCAACGGCGCCGGAACTCCTGCTGTGCCTAATATCGCAGATCCTGATCCGGAAATCAGTACGGCCGGAACGCGGATCGGCGGAACACCTGCTGATACCGCCAACGGCATCCTGGTCCTGGCTGACACGAATAAAGCGATGGTATTGCCCAGGGTTAACTCTTACCGCGACATTGTCAACCCAAGCGCCGGAATGGTGGTGTATGTTACCTCCAACAACCAGCTTGCGGTGTACAACGGCAGGGAATGGACTTTCTGGAGCAAATAGATATAAATACTCAGAAATAAATATATAGAAAAGCAGGAACCAAAACGGTTCCTGCTTTTTTTGTAATCATGTCCGGACTTTAAGCTGTTATGAATTTTAATACCTCGGTTATTAAAAACTGTATTCAATAAAATACAAAGCAAAGTACAGCCTTCTGATAACCTGCATAAAAAAAACCTTCCGGCACAGAGCCGGAAGGTTGATATGGTCAACAATCCCCGTCAGCACACCTGCTGCAGAGAACCGTATATTTTAATTACGGGATGGTTGATTATGCTTTCGCAGATCTTTCCGTTCTTTTTCTTTCTTCTTCAGAAAGTACTTTCTTTCTCATACGGATGAAGTTCGGGGTTACCTCGATGGCTTCATCACCCTGGATGTATTCCATACATTCTTCCAGAGAGAATAGGATTTTAGGCGCTACACCGGTATCTTTATCTTTTCCGGAAGCCCTCATGTTGTTCAGCTGTTTTGCTTCCACGATGTTTACCACCAGGTCACCAGGCTTGTTCTGTTCCCCAATGATCATCCCGGCGTAGATTTCCTCACCCGGATCCACAAAGAACTTCCCTCTGTCCTGAAGCTTAGCGATAGAATATTCTGTAGCAGGCCCCTGGGTCTTGCTGATTAATACCCCGTTGTTTCTTCCCGGAATTGCTCCTTTGAAAGGCTTGTATTCTGTGAAACGGTGTGCCATGATGGCTTCACCTGCAGTCGCCGTAAGCATCTGAGAACGTAATCCGATCAGACCTCTTGAAGGAATTTCAAATTCCATATGCTGCATTTCTCCTTTGGTTTCCATGATGTGAAGATCCCCTTTTCTCTGTGTAGCCAAATCGATTACCCTTGAAGCAAATTCTTCAGGAACGTCCACTACCAAAGATTCGTAAGGCTCACATTTCTCACCGTCAATTTCCCTAAGGATTACCTGCGGCTGACCGATCGTCATTTCATACCCTTCTCTCCTCATCGTTTCAATTAAAACGGATAAGTGAAGAATACCTCTACCGAAAACAAGGAATGTGTTGGCATCATCGGTCTGCTCAACTCTTAATGCTAAGTTTTTCTCCAATTCTTTCGTCAGTCTTTCTTTCAGGTGATTAGACGTTACATATTTACCGTCTTTTCCGAAGAATGGTGAGTTGTTGATGGAGAATGTCATGTTCAGCGTAGGCTCGTCAATGGCTGTTCTCGGCAACGGCTCAGGATTTTCAAGGTCTACGAATGAATCACCAATCTGGAAAGCATCAAAACCAACTACGGCACAGATATCCCCGGCCTTCACTTCGGTTACTTTTTTCTTTCCTAATCCTTCGAAAACGTATAATTCCTTTACTTTTCCTTTTACGATTTTTCCGTCTGCCTGTGCAAGTCCGATCCACTGGGATTCTTTGATCTCCCCTCTGATTACTTTTCCGATTGCAATTCTTCCCAGGAAAGAAGAGAAATCCAGAGAAACAATCTGCATCTGAAGCGGCCCTTCAGCTACTTTAGGAGCAGGAACATACTGTAAGATACCGTCAAGTAACGGGAAAATATCTTCAGTCTGCTCAAGGGAAGTGTTGAACCAGCCCTGTTTTGAAGAACCGTAGAACGTAGGGAAATCCAGTTGCTCTTCGGTAGCCTCAAGGTTGAAGAACAGGTCAAATACCTGATCGTGAACTTCGTCCGGACGACAGTTCGGCTTGTCTACTTTATTGATTACCACTAATGGTCTTAATCCTAATTCCAGTGCTTTCTGAAGCACGAATCTTGTCTGCGGCATTGGTCCTTCAAAGGCATCCACCAACAAAATAACCCCGTCTGCCATTTTCAATACCCTTTCTACCTCACCACCGAAATCGGCGTGACCGGGTGTATCGATTACGTTAATTTTCGTGCCTTTATAAGTAACAGAAATATTCTTGGATAAGATCGTGATCCCTCTTTCTCTTTCAAGATCATTGTTATCCATAATTAATTCCCCACTCTCCTGATTTTCTCTGAAAATATTGGTAGCGTGGATGATTTTGTCAACCAAAGTCGTCTTCCCGTGGTCAACGTGTGCGATAATCGCAATATTTCTAATGTTTTGCATAAAAGATTTTTACGGGTGCAAAAATAGTGATTTTTAATTAAAAACTCACCATGAAGTTTTATTTATTAACAAATTCATAATGAGCATTTTAAAACACCACACTTTTCAGGCATCTCTATCCGAAGCAATGAGCGTGTTATTTACAGGAAAAAATCAGGACAGAAAAATAAATATTTAAATGAAAATGCCGCAGGCATCAGCGGTTAAGCGTTATCCGGTTCTAACCGTCCCGGAAAGTTCCGGCTCAAAAAATAAGATATAGCGGACTAAATCATGATGATCAAACCTGTTCTCAGTAAAAATGATTTCTTTGAAATTTTATGCCTGAATGCGAGCATCCCCAAAATGGCCCCGACAGTTCCGCCCATAAAAGTAAATGTCAGCAGGTAAGCTTCAGGAATTCTCCTCTTGTGGTTTACGGTGCTTTGTTTGTCGATGCCGAACATGAAAAAGGTGATGAGGGTTGTGATGCTGAACTGGATGATCATATGGTGGTGCAAATCAGGAAAAATAATTGAAGGCCGGAACCAGACCGCTGCACAGCCCGGAAAGTTATGCCTTTTGTTCAATTGATCATCTTCGGGAATGCATTGGATAAGATTCAATAATCTGATGCATTGTATTTGGGGAGAAACTTATTTAATCACTTGCAGAACCTGCTTCAGATTCAAAAGTACAGTTCACCATCCCGATATAACTTCATAATAAGGTAAAACAAAAATCATTTCCTGCCTACCGCCGGATGTATTATTTTTGTGCGGTATTACAAAATAAAACCCATGACTGTAGAAGAATTGGCGGGCAGCTATACTGTCCAGGGCAGCAACCAGGAAGAGACTGAGGAGGTGACTTATCACGGACTGCTGACCCTTTCCCTTGATGAAAACCACCGTATTGTCGCGCAATGGCTGATCGGTGATCATGAGCAGAACGGCACCGGATTTTACAAAGACGGTATTTTAGTCATTAATTTCAGCTACGAAGGCGAGGATGATCACATCTACAAAGGAACGGCTGTGTACCGCTGTATCGGCCCTGATGTGCTGGATGGGTTCTGGTCTGAGAAATATGGCGATCCGCGGTATCTGGGGCGTGAGTATGGTGTGCGGATCAGGAGTTCCGGATTTCTGAATTGATGGTCTCCTGCTGAAATGTATGTTTTATGTCCTTAACTGGTTTATTGCGTCAGCCTGGATAAATTGATAACGGCTAACGTCAGTTCGATTTCTATGACATATGCAACTTATTTTCATAGACAGAATTGTTTTTTATTAGCGCATAAACTCTATGGATGATTTTATTTCTAATTGCATTCAATACAGACATCTTATTCTTTCCCT
>Ga0265798_10002061_pt1 | contig 30193 bp, 22 predicted proteins | sample P3T30metagenome_FD_192430 | JGI IMG/M metagenome (GOLD analysis project Ga0265798, IMG submission 192430) | Plant litter microbial communities from East Loma Ridge, Irvine, California - P3 T30 | ecosystem: Environmental > Terrestrial > Plant litter > Unclassified | place: USA: California...
TTCCTTGCCGATGCCGTCGCCGGCGATGACTGCGATCTTGTGGGTGTTCATGGGCATGCTCCTGAGTGCTGAATAAGTAAGGCCAGCATAATCCGAAACGGGGTGTTTATAATATGGCTTTCCGTGGCATCAAGGAACACGATTCGTGAATAATCTGCTGGAAAATACCGATCTTCGGGTCTTCGTGACGGTCGTGCGCAAGGGTTCGTTTGCCCAGGCCGCTACGGAGCTGGGCATGTCGGCCGCCTACGTCAGCAAGCGCATCGGCGTGCTGGAGGATGTGCTGGGCGTGCGGCTGTTCCAGCGCACCACGCGCCGTATCGTCATCACCGAAGAGGGCGAGCAGGCCTTCGGGCGGGCCCAGGCCATCCTCGATAGCCTGGACGACCTGGTCGACGAGGTGTCCGAGCGGCGTCGCGAACCCAGTGGCCGGGTGCGCATCTGCAGCAGTTTCGGCTTTGGACGCAATGTGGTGGCGCCGGCCATCGCCAAGCTGGTGCGCGCCTATCCGGCGCTGCAGATCCGGTTCGAGGTATTCGACCGCCTGGTCGATCCGGTGGCCGAGGGGTTTGATCTCGACCTGCGCATCGGTGACGAGATCGCGCCGCAGCTGATCGCGCGCCGGCTGATGGACAACCACCGCATCCTGTGCGCCGCGCCTGACTATATCGCGCGGCATGGCGCGCCGCGTTCGCTGCAGGAGCTGTCCGGCCACCAGTGCCTGGTGATCAAGGAACGCGACCACCCGTTCGGCGTGTGGCGGCTGCGCGCGCGCGGCGGTGAGGAGACGGTAAAGGTGTCGGGTGCGCTGTCGACCAACCATGGCGAGATCGCGCTGCGCTGGGCGCTCGACGGCGCCGGCATCATCCTGCGCTCGCGCTGGCATGCCCAGCCCCATCTCGACGCCGGGCGGCTGGTGCAGCTGCTGCCCGAGTTCACCCAGGAGGCCAACGTGTGGGCCGTGTATCCGCAGCGGCTGGGTAATTCGGCCAAGGTGCGGGTGTGTGTCGAATTCCTGGAACGCGAGCTGGCGACGGGGCGGGCACCGGAATAGGGCGGGCGATCCCGTGAATTTGCACTGGAACAGGAATGTGCGCACCGGATTAGTGCGCCGCACAAGGGTGTTCCATAAGGTGTTTCGCATCTGCGACGGATGGATGCGTGGCGTATCGACATTGCGCCGCAACATGAGCGATAATAGCGGCCCGAAGCACACCGTACCCCGTGCGTTTCACGCATTTGCGCCTACCCGGCGCGCGGCATCCCTGTTACCACAATATCGCAAGGAACATGAACTTCAGCTCTACGCGCGTCGCTCCCCCCTGCACGGCCACTCGGCGGACCCTGTCCGTTCGCGTGGCGATCGCTTTCATCATCGCCGATGCAGTGGTGCTCGGATGAGCCAGTCTGCCATGTTCCCGGGGTCGGCCACGCCGTCCCCGCGCGCCGTCGTGGTTAAACCGCATTCGCTGCTGGACGACGTCTACGGGATTACCGTCGGCGTGCTGTTCGTCGTGATCGGCATCGTGCTGCTGCAGGCGGCCCAGCTGATCACCGGCGGCGTGGCCGGCATCGCACTGTTGACGTCCTACGTGAGCGGCCTGTCGGTCGGCACCCTGTTCATGATGATCAACGTGCCGTTCTTCCTGTTCGGCTACCTGTTCATGGGCCCGCTCTTCACCTTGAAATCGCTGGCCGGCAGCGCGCTGATCATGGGCCTGCTCAAGATCATGCCGCATGTTCTGGTGATCGGCCACATCCACCCGGTGGTGGCGGCGCTGGGCGGCGGTACCTTCTGCGGCATGGGCATCCTGGCGATGGCGCGCCACGGCGCCGGCGTTGGCGGCACCGGCATCGTCACCCTGTGGCTGCAAAAGAAATACGGCATCAACGCCGGCCGCACCCAGGTCATGATCGACAGCGTCATCCTGCTGCTGGCCCTCGGCCTGGTAGCCCCGCACCTGGTCGGCTGGTCGGCGCTGAGCGCGGTGGCGATGAGCAGCATGGTCATGGTCTGGCACCGCGCCGGCCGCTACTTCGGCAGCTAACCATCAATTAGGGTCAGAGTAGAATTGTTGAGCAATTTCTCGGCTTGATCGGCAGCTGTTCTCTCTGATCAGGTGCCTGTAATCAGGCAGCGAAATAATGAGGGTCAGAGTCGAATTATTTACCAATTGATTTTCAAAAATTGGCAAACAATTCGACTCTGACCCTCTTTGTTTTTGGCCGTGCGAGCGCTATCAGCCGACGGAGGAAATTCTCTACGCTAAGTAGTTCTCTATACGCAGCTAAAGTAATGCTTAATCTAGTACAGAATAATTAGGGTCAGAGTTGATTTATCGAGCAATTTCTTGGGTGGCCGATTAATTCGACTCTGACCCTCAGCTGAGTCAGGGATATTGCACAACAATTAGGGTCAGAGTCGAATTAATCTGCAATTGATTTACTGAAGTTGTCAAACAATTTTACTCTGACCCGAATTAAAGGCTTGGTGGCGGTGGGATGGATGACCAGATCGGCTCGATCACGCCCGGCAAGCGGGCCGACCTGATCCTGCTCGACCCCAGCGCGCTGAACATGGCCCTGGCCGGCGATACCGATCCCTACGCCCTGATCGTCTACTCGGCCACGCCGGCCAATGTCGACACGGTGATCGTCGACGGCGTCGTGGTCAAGCGCGGCGGGCGCCTGCTTGGCGTCGACATTCCCCGGGTGATGAAAGAGGCGCGCGCCTCGATCGACGCCATCCTGGAGCGCGCAGCCGCCCAGTCACGTCCGCAATAAGCCTGCCGGATTTGCATGCAGCAGCAAGGTGGCGCGCAGGCCCGGGTGGTTGTCTTCCAAAGTGAGGCTGCCGCCGTGCAGGCGCGCCACGGCCGAGACCACGCTCAGGCCCAGGCCCACGCCCGGCGTGCCGCGGCTGGCGTCCATGCGGTAGAAGCGCTCGATGACGCGCGTGCGCTCGTGTTCCGGAATGCCGGGGCCATTGTCGGCCACCACCACCGCCACCCGCTCGGCGTCGATGCGGCGCGCGGTGATCGCGATCGTGCCGCGCACCGGCGCGTACTTCAGGGCGTTGTCGGCCATATTGCCCAGCGCCTGGGCCAGCAGCACCGGGTCGCCCACCACCCGCAAATCCTCGGGCGCGTCGAAGCCGAGGTCGATGTCCTTCAGCTCGGCCACCGGGCCGTAGAATTCGGTGACCTCGGCGCCCAGTGCCGCCAGGTCGACCTCGACGAAGCCGCCGCGCCGGCTGCCGCTGTCGATCTCGGCGAGCCTCAGCAGGGCGTTGAAGATGCCCATCACGCGGTCGACGTCGTCGATGGCGGCGTCGATCTCGGCGAAGGTTTCTTCGCTCGGCGGGCGCGCCACCGACAGCTCTTCGAGCCGCGCGCGCAGCTCCGACAGCGGCGTGCGCAGGTCGTGCGCGATCGCGTTGGAGACGTCCTGCACCCCGGTCACCAGGTGCTCGATCTGGTCCAGCATGCGGTTCACTGTGCGCGTGAGTTGCTGCAGTTCGTCGCCGTCGCGCGGCTCCACCAGCCGGTGCGACAGCTTGCCCTCGATGATCGAGGCGGTGGTCTGGCTGATGCTCTGCACCCGTCCCAGCAGCGCGCGCCGGATCAAGACGCCGCCCAGCGCGGCCCCCACCAGCACCGCCAGCGCGCAGCCCAGCAGGCCATAGGCGAACAGGCGCTCGAGCTGCTGGAAGCGATCCAGGTTGCTGGCCACCAGCAGCATATAGCCGTCTTCCAGCGTCACCCGCACCAGCTCCACATTGCGCGGCTTGTCGTCGACAAAGATCGTCACCTGGCACAGGCCGTCGCGTTCGGGCACGCCCTCGGGCCATTCCGGCAGGTTGCCGGCCAGCTTGGCGCCGTCGGGCGCCACGAACAGCATGATCTTGCGCACGCCGTCGTTGACGCCATGGACCTGGCTGTCGATCGCCGCCGCCAACGCCGGCGGACCCTGGCGCTCGAACAGGTTGCGCAGATGGCGCGCATCGGTCTTGAGCAGCTGGGTGCGCACCTCGCCGATATTCTTGTGCCAGGCGAACCACAGCGGCGCGGCGAACATCGCCAGCACCAGCAAGGTAACCACGGCGTAGCCGATCGCGATGGTACGGGCCGAAAAGCTGGGCAGGCGCAGATTCAAGGAATGCTCACGGCTGGTCGGTCAGCATATAGCCGGCGTTGCGCACGGTGCGCAGCAGCGGCGTGGCGAAGCCGGCGTCGATCTTCTGGCGCAGCTTGCTGATGTGGACATCGATGACGTTGGTCTGCGGGTCGAAGTGGTAGTCCCATACATTCTCGAGCAGCATGGTGCGCGTCACCACCTGGTTGGCGTGGCGCAGCAGGTAAGTGAGCAGCTTGAATTCGCGCGGCTGCAGCGCCACCGGACGGCCGGCGCGCGTGACCCGGTGCGCCAGCATGTCCACCGACAGGTCGCCCAGGCTCATGACGGTTTCCACCGCCTGGCTCTGCGAGCGGCGCAGCAGGGCGTCGAGCCGCGCCAGCAGCTCGCCGAAGGCGAACGGCTTGGTCAGGTAGTCGTCGCCGCCGGCGCGCAGGCCGCGGATGCGGTCGTCCACGCCGTCCAGCGCGGAAAGGATCAGGATCGGCACCCGGTTGCCCTGCTGGCGCAGCGCTTCGATGATGCCCAGGCCATCGATCCCGCCCGGCAGCATGCGGTCCATGACGATCGCGTCATAAGGCTCGCTGACGGCGTGGTACATGCCGTCGCGGCCATTGTCGGCGTGGTCGACCGTATGGCCGGCCTCGGTCAGCCCCTTCTTGACGAAGCGGGCCACGCGTTCATTGTCTTCGACGAGTAACAGTTTCACGGCAGTCTCAGTGGGAAGCCGGCATTGTAGCCGGTGTCTCGGCCTGCGGCGCATGGACCACCGGCGGCTTCGAACGGCCCGCGATCAGCACATAGAACAGCGGGATCAGGAAGGTCGCCAGGAAGGTCGCCGTCAGCATCCCGCCGATCACGCCGATGCCCAGCGCGTTCTGGCTGCCCGAGCCGGCGCCGCTGGAGATCGCCAGCGGCAGCACGCCCAGGATGAAGGCCATCGAGGTCATAATGATCGGACGCAGACGGACCTTGGCCGCTTCGAGCGCCGCCTCGACCAGGCCCATGCCCTGCATCTGCAGCTCGCGCGCGAACTCGACGATCAGGATCGCGTTCTTGGCCGACAGGCCGATGGTGGTCAACAGGCCCACCTGGAAGAACACATCGTTCTCCATGCCGAAGGCGGTGGCCGCGCCGAGCGCGCCCAGGATACCGATCGGCACCACCATGACCACCGAGATCGGGATCGCCCAGCTTTCATACAGCGCCGCCAGGCACAGGAACACCACCAGGATCGACAGCGCGTACAGCAGCGGCGCCTGGGCCCCGGCCTGCGATTCCTGCAGCGAGATGCCGCTCCACTCGTAGCCGATGCCCTCCGGCAGCTGGCCGACCAGCTCGGTCATGATGGCCATCGCCTCGCCGGTGCTGTAGCCCGGCGCCGGCTGGCCCTGGATCTCGGCCGACTCGATGCCGTTGTAGCGCGCCATGGCCGGCGAGCCCCAGGTCCAGCGTGCGGTGGCGAAGCTCGAGAAGGGCACCATCTCGCCGTCGCCATTCCTCGCATACAGGTGGCGCAGGTCGTCCGGGTTCATGCGGAACTGGGCCTCGGCCTGGATGTAGACACGCTTGATGCGGTTGTCGGTATCGAGGAAGTTGTTGATGTAGCGCGAGCCCCAGGCGGTCGAGAAGATCTGGTCGACCTGGGTCAAGTCCACGCCCAGCGCCGCCGCCTTCTCGCGGTCGATGTCGATCTTGTAGGTGGCGTTGTCGGACTGGCCCGAGAAGCGCACCCGCTGCAGGCGGTTGTCCTTGGCCGCCAGTTCGAGCAGGCGGTCGCGCGCCTGGCCCAGCGCCTCGTGGCCCAGGCCGCCGCGGTCCTGCAGCTGCAGGTTGAAGCCGGTGGCCGAGCCCAGGCCGCGGATCGCGGGCGGCTCGACGGTATTGATCACCGCGCCCTGGTAGCCGGCGTAGCGCGCGCTGATGCGGCTGGCCAGCGCCGAGACGCCCAGCTCGTCGCCCTTGCGCTCATCCCATGGGCGCAGCCGCACGAACAGGCGGCCCTGGTTCTGGCCGCGCTGCGGCTGCGAGGCGCCGTTGGTCATGAAGATCGCTTCGACCATCGCCTTCTCTTCGGTCAAGAGGTACTGGCTGATCTCTTCCAGCACGCGGCCGGTGATTTCCTGGCTGCTGCCGGCCGGGGTCTGCACCTGGACGAACATGAAGCCCTGGTCTTCCTTGGGCAGGAAGCCGCCCGGCAGGCGCATGAACAGGACGGCCACGATGCCGACCGTGATCACATACACCAGCATCCACAGGCCGCGCCGCTTCAGGATGCCCGTCACGCCACCCAGGTAGCGGTCGCGCGTGTTGTCGAACGAGCGGTTGAACCAGCCGAAGAAGCCCTTCTTCTCATGGTGATTCGGGTCGACCGGCTTGAGCATGGTCGCGCACAGCGCTGGCGTGAGGGTCAGCGCGATGAAGGCCGACAGCAGCATCGAGGCCACCACCGTGAGCGAGAATTCGCGGTAGATTGCGCCCACCGTGCCGCTCGAGAAGGCCACCGGCACGAACACCGCCGACAGCACCAGCGCCACGCCGATCAGCGCGCTGGTGATCTGGCCCATGGCCTTGATGGTCGCCTCCTTGGGCGCCAGGCCATCCTCGTGCATCACCCGCTCGACGTTCTCGACCACCACGATGGCGTCGTCGACCAGCAGGCCGATCGACAGCACCAGGCCGAACATCGACAGCGTATTGACGGTAAAGCCGAGCGCCGCCATGATGCCGAAAGTCCCCAGCAGCACCACCGGCACCGTGATCGACGGGATCAGGGTGGCGCGGAAGTTTTGCAGGAACAGATACATCACCAGGAACACCAGCACGATGCCCTCGATCAGGGTGTGCACCACGCCACTGATCGACTCTTCGATGAAGGGCGTGACATCGTTCGGATAGACCGTGCGCAGGCCGGGCGGGAAGAACTGGCCCAGCTCTTCCAGGCGCGCGCGCACCCGCTCCGCGGTCTCGAGGGCGTTGGCGTTCGGCGCCAGCTGGATGCCCAGGCCCGAGGCCGACTTGCCGTTCAGGCGCACGTCGACGTTGTAGTTCTCGGGGCCGAGCGCAACCCGCGCCACGTCGCCGATGCGCACCGACGAGCCGTCCTGCTGCACCTTCAGCAAGATGCGCTTGAACTCATCGGGCGTGCGCAGCATCGTGGCCTGGGTGATGGTGGCGCTGAGCGTCTGGCCGGGGACGGCCGGCAGGCCGCCCAGCGCGCCGCCGGCGATCTGCACGTTCTGGCCGCGGATGGCGTCGGCCACGTCGAGGGGGGTCAGCTGGTAGCTGGTCAGCTTGACCGGGTCGAGCCAGACGCGCATCGCGTACTGGGTGCCGAACAGGTTCATGCTGCCCACGCCCGGGATGCGGCTGAGCGGATCCTGGATGTTCGAAGCCACGTAGTTGGCGATGTCGAACTTGGTCATGCTGTCGTCGTCCGAGACGAAGGCCGCCACCATCAGGAAGTCCGAGGTCGACTTGGTCACCTGCAGGCCTGATTGCTGGACCTCGCTCGGCAGGCGCGGCACCGCGGTCTGCAGCTTGTTCTGCACCTGCACCTGGGCGATGTCGGGGTCGGTGCCGGCGGCGAAGGTCAGGGTGGTGGTCGAACGCCCGGTGTCGTCGCTGGTCGACTGCATGTAGAGCAGGTTGTCGATGGCCGTCATCTGCTGCTCGACCACTTGCACCACGGTGTTCTGCATGGTGTCGGCCGAAGCGCCGGGGAATGTGGCCTGGATCTGCACCGACGGCGGCGACACCGGCGGATACTGCTCGACCGGCATCTGGAACAGGGCGATCCCGCCGACCAGCATGATCAACAGGGAAATCACGATCGCGAAGATCGGACGCTCGATAAAGAACTTTGGCATCGTCGCTTATCCCTGCTTTGCCGCTGGCGTTGCAGCTGCCGTTGCCGCTGACGTTGCGGGCGCTGCCGGCGCCTGGCTGGCGGGCGCCGACGGCGCGCCGATCCGGACTACGGCGCCGGGTCGCAGCTTCTGGGTGCCGCTGACGATCACGCGTTCGCCTTCCTTCAGGCCTTCGTCGATCAGCCAGTAGCCCTCGACCAGGGCGCCGGTGCGCACGGTGCGTAGCTGGGCCTTGTTCTCGCGGTCCACCACCATGACGGTGGCGGTACCCTGCGGGGTGCGCGAGACGGCCGGCGCCGGCACCCGCATCACGGCCTGGCGCACGCCCTGGCTCACGCTGGCGCGCACGAACATGCCGGGCAGCAACAGCTTGTCGGGATTCGGGAAGCGCGCGCGCAGGGTGACCGCGCCGGTGGCCTGGTCGACCGTCACGCCGGAAAACTCGAGCATGCCGGCGCGGCTGTAGGTGCTGCCGTCTTCCAGGGTCAGGCTGACCTTGGCAGCGTTGGCGCCATCCATGCGCACCCGGCCGGCGGCGATCTCGCGGCGCAGGGCCAGGCCGTCGACGCTCGACTGCTGCAGGTCGACGTACATCGGGTCGATCTGCTGGATGGTGGTCAGCAGGGTCGCGGCGCTGCCCTGGACGTAGGCGCCTTGCGTCACAGCTGACACGCTGCTGCGGCCGGTGATCGGCGCGCTCACGCTCGTATAGCCGAGGTTGATGCGGGCGGTCTCGACGGCCGCCCTGGCGGCGGCGACGTCGGCCGCGGCCTCCAGCTGGGCGGCCTCGGCGTTTTCGAATTCCTGCTTGCTGACCGCGTTTTCCTTGACCAGCACCTGGTTGCGCTTGAGCAGCGAGGCGTTGCTGGCCAGGGTGGCCTGGGCCCGCTGCAGCTCGGCCTCGGCGCTGGCCAGCACGGCGCGATAGGGCGCCGGGTCGATCAGGTACAGCGGCTCGCCCTTCCTGACGTCCGCCCCTTCCTTGAACTGGCGCTCCTGCACGATGCCGTCGACCCGGGCCCGGACCTCGGCCAGCAGGAAGGGCGCGGTGCGGCCCGGCAGGGCGATGTTCAGCGCCACGTTGGACGTGCTCATCGTCAACACAGCCACCTCCGGAACAGCGGGCGCGGCGGGTTTCGGGTCTTTGGCGCAGGCGGACAGCAGCAGCGCCGCCAGCAGGGCGGCGCCGAGGGCCGGCTGGCGCCGGCGCAAGGAAGTGGTCGAGGGCATGTAGTTGAATCCGGATTGCAAGGTTGAGAGCGATATTGTCCCTACCTTCGATCATGCCCGTCGCAGGCTTAAGCGGGGGTGTGCGAATTATTAATTTTAGTTAATATTGTCGGGTCCCGATAAGGATGAGCGATAGTTATCGTGCACTCCAGCCGTACGGATGAGCGATAGATTTCCTCTGGATGGGCCTCTACGGATGAGCGATAGCCTTCCCCTTCGCAGGAATGCCCCGGGGGAGTATGGTTCGGCGCGTGACCCTGGGAGGGGAGTATGCGCCGCTAGTGCCCGACGGTTTCGCCGCGCGCGAAGGCCAGCAGGTCGGCGTTGACCCGGTCCTTGTGCGTGTCGGTCAACCCATGGGGCGCACCGGCGTACGCAACGAAGGTGGCGTGCGGCACCAGCCGCGCCGAGGCCCGGCCGCCGACGTCGATCGGCACCACCTGGTCGTCGTCGCCGTGGATGATCAGGGTCGGCTTGTCAAATTTTCTGAGGTCATCGCGAAAGTCGGTCTCGGAAAACGCCGCGATCGAGTCGTAGGTATTTTTGTGTCCGCCTAACATTCCCTGCAGGAACCACGACTGGATCAGCCCCGGCGACGGCGTCGCGCCCGGTCGGTTGAAGCCATAGAAGGGGCCGGACGGGATGTCGAGGTAGAGCTGGGCCCGGTTCTCAATCTGGCCGGCGCGGATGCCATCGAATACCTCGCGCGGCACGCCGTCCGGATTGTCGGGGCCCTGCAGCATCAGCGGCGGCACCGCGCTGATCAGCGCCAGGCGGGCGATGCGGCCGGTGCCGTGGCGGCCGATGTAGCGCGCCACCTCGCCGCCGCCGGTCGAGAAGCCGACCAGGCAGACGTCGCTGAGGTCGAGCAGGTCGAGCAACTGGGCCAGGTCGTCGGCGTAATGGTCCATATCGTTGCCGTCCCACGGCTGGCTCGAGCGCATATGCCCGCGCCGGTCATGCGCGACCGTGCGGAAACCGTTGTGCGACAGGTGCAGCATCTGCGACTCCCAGCTGTCGGCGCCCAGCGGCCAGCCGTGGCAGAACACCACCGGCCGGCCGCGGCCCCAGTCCTTGTAATAGATATCGACGCCGTCGCGGGTGTTGAAATAGGCCATGGTGCTTCCTTTCGACGTGGTGGGCGGTAGCCCGGCAAGGATGAGATGCCAGGCCTCGTCGATTGTTCCGCATCGGCAGGCAGGCGTTGCCGACCCGATCAAGGATCAGAACTGGTTGCGCAGTCCGAATACGATATTGCGTCCACGCAGCGGCGATTGGGCTTTGACGAAGGAGGCGTGGCTGTAGGCCAGCTCGTCCGTCAGGTTCGTACCGCTCAGGTAGAGTTCGGTCCAGCGCCCGGGGTTGTGCTGGAATCGATACGCTATTGTCGCGTTGACCATATTGTAGCCATCCGTTCGGGTCTCCAGCGAGCCCAGCCGATCTTGCGTGAACTGGCGGTAGACCTCGAAACGGGCCGACAGCGGTCCCCATTCTCCCTGGTAGCGCCCGCCAAGCCGTGCCGGCGGGATGCGCGGCAGATAGCCTTGCTCGTCGGCCAGTTCGGCATGCACGTAGTCGCCGAACACGGTCACCGTCGACGCCGGCGTCAGGCGGTAGCTGGCCTGGCCGTCGATGCCGTTGAAGCGTGCCTTGCCTGCGGTATAGATCAGGAAGTGGTGGGCCACGCCATTGCGGGTCTCGGTTTCCAGCGCATGCGTGTACACATAGTCGTCGATATCCTGGTGGAACAGGCCCACCTCGAACTCGAACGGGCCGCCGGCCTTGCGGAAGGTCAGGTTCACCGCGTTCGATTTCTCCAGGACATCGCCGCGGAAGACGCCGGCCTCTTCGAGGATGGGATCGATGAACTCCCAGTCGGCCAGCAGCCCCATTTCGTAGCTGTTGGTGGCCAGATTGTTGCCGTAGGCGAACAACTCGCGCATATTCGGCGCCCGCTCGGTGCGCGCCAACGACAGCGCGGCCGAGTAGCCGCCACCGAGGTTCCAGGTAGCGCCGACCGAAGCGGAAAGGGGACGGTGCTTGCGCTCGGGGTTTCTCTCGAAGTGGCCCTCAAGCATTCCTGCTTCGAGTTCCTGGCGCCAGTTGGGGCCATCGTTCTGCTCGTAGGAGGGAATGTATTCGTCCGGCACCCGGATAAAGAATTGCCCGGGAACCGGCACGCTGACCTTCCGCCAGTCCTTGCGCACGGCGAGCTCGACGTCGATAGCGCCGAAGGCGCGCCATTCGCTGAGGAACAGACCGGCGTTTTCGGTCACGTAGCGCGTGTGCCCGTCGAATCCATAGAAATTGGTCGACGGCACGTGCAGGTCGATCAGGTTCAGGCCGCCGAAGGTACCGTCCGTGTATTGCAGGCCCAGGGTGCCGGTGAATCCGAACAGGGGCCTGTGGGTCAGCTCGAGGCGGCCATCCTTGACCTTGTTGGTATAACGGCTGTACAGGACGGGACCGTCGATCTCGTCGTGCTGGTAGTCGGTGTGCGAAGCGCGCAACCTGACGCTGGAAAAGCCGGGCAGCGGATCGATGTAATCCGCCCGCACATCCACGCGGTCGCTGCGCAGGTCGATCCAGGCGGTGTCGGAGTCGGGATTGTCCAGCGGATTCTGGTAACTGCCATGGCCCACGCAATGCAGGTCGACCCGCACCGGATTGAAATAGCCATGCAGGTGGCAGACGCCATTTGCATGGCTGTGCCCGGGCAGGCCGTATTCGTTGCGCACGCGCGTGTAGGCGGCGCCAATATAGCCTTTCTTCGTGATCCACGAGCCGCCCACGCTATAGCTCTCGCTGTCGGCGAAAGAGTCGCGCAGCCGGTCGGTGCCGAAGGCGGACGGCACCTCATACTCGCCGGCATTGCGTTTGGCGCCTTCCACATGTACGGCGAAGTTGCCGCTGCCGGCGGTGACGCGGCCGACGACGGTTTTTTCATTATCGCCAGTGCCGTAACGCAGCTCGGTCGCGCCGGTGACGCCGCGTTCCGGCACCAGTTTCGGCACCTTGCTGTCGATCAGGTTGATTGCGCCGCCAGTCGCATTGCCGCCGTAGCGCACGGCGGCCGGTCCGCGTATGACCTCGATGGCGTCGAGCAACAGCGGATCGGTGGCGATGCCATGGTCGGGCGAGACCGACGACACGTCGAACAAGGTGGCGCCGTCGCTCAGCACTTCGATGCGCGGCAGGGTCTGGCCGCGGATCACCGGCCGGGCGGCGCCGGCGCCGAAATTGTCGAGGTGGACGCCGGGCAGGCCGGCCAGCGTCTCGCCCAGGGTGCCCATGCGGCGGCGGACGAGTTCCTGGCCAGCCAGCGTCTGTACCGGCGTCAGCGCCAGCGGCACAGCGTCGTCGCGGCGGGCTGTGACGACGACGGTGCTGTCGGGCTCCGGCGCCTGCTCGGCGGCCAGCGGCAGCGCGGGGATCAGGGCCAGGCAGGCGCCAAATAGGGGAGTGCGTTTCATGGTTGTCCTTTCAAGTCGGTCTCAGGGGCGGATGTGCTCGATGTGGCGAGCGCCATTTCTTCCAGGTACAGCTGCTCAAGCTCCAGGGCCGAGACGTCGGCCGCGCGCAAGGTGCGCAGCAGGCGGCCGTCGCGCATCAGGCCGATCGTGGTGGCGACCTCGCGCGCGCGGAACAGGTCGTGGGTGGCCATCAGCACTGCCGCCCCGGCGTCGCGCTGGCGTAGCAGCAGGCGGTGGAACTCGGCGCTGGCCTGTGGGTCGAGGCCGGACGTCGGTTCGTCCAGCAGCAGGGCGCGGGCGGCGCGTGCGATCGACAGCGCGATCGCGACCTTCTGGCGCATGCCCTTCGAATAGCCGCTGGCGCGGCGCTCGATGGCGGCGGCCGGCACGCCGGCCTGTTCCAGCCAGCCGCGCAGGCGCGCGGGAGTCCGGTCCGGCACTCCGGCCAGGCCGGCGAAATAGTCCAGGTTTTCCAGGCCGCTCAGCTCGCCGTACAGCGCCACCTGTTCGGGCAGATACAGCAGGCGCCGGCGCGCGGCCAGCGGATCCTTCTGGACGTCGATGCCGTCGACCAGGGCCCGGCCCGAAGTCGGGGCCAGGAAGCCCAGCAGCAGCTTGATGGTGGTGGTCTTGCCGGCGCCGTTGGCGCCGAGCATGCAGAAGATCTCGCCCGGCGCGATGCGCAGGTCGAGGTTGTCGAGGGCGCGCTGGGCCCCGAAGGATTTCGACAGCGCCTGGGTGTGCAGCATGGGGGACCTCATTCTGTGAAGGTGGTAGTACGGCCCAGCCGGCGCCGCGCGGCCAGCAGCAGGGCGGCGCCGGAGAGCGCGATGACGGCGGCGTCGAACAGCAGGGCGCCGGCGCGCTCGCCCAAGGGCGCCTCGCGCATGACGAAGCGCGGCAGGCCGGCGTCGTAGTCGGCAGTGGTGAGCAGGCGGTCTTCGGCCAGGTAGCGCCCCACCAGGGCGCGCACCTCGAGCAGGAAACCGTGGGCCTGGTCCTGGAAGCGCAGGGCGCGCGCGGCGTCGGCCCCGGCCAGGCGTTCCAGGCCGTCCTGCAGCGCGATCGCGGGCGAGGCCACCCGCAGGGCATCGAGCCAGGCCAGGCGCCGTTCGTCCTGGGCCCGGTAGGGCGCGGCGGCCGTGCGGATCAGGCCTTCGCCGCGCTCGACTTCGAGCGCGCGGCGGCGCAGGCTGTCGGGGATGTTGGGCGCGGGCGCGCGTGGCGCCGTGGCCTGCCCCGCAGCGCGAGTCTCGGCGCGCGCCTGCATGGCCTGGGCGCGCAGGGCGTTGACCCGCTCCGTCGGACTCGATGGCGGCGCAGCCAGGTCGGCCAGGCCGAGGGCCAGCGCCGGCAGCAGCACCACCAGCAGCAGCCAGCCGGCCAGGCAGCCTAGCGCGGCCTGGGCGGCGTTGCCTGCAACCAGGTTGACCAGCAGCGCCAGCGCCAGCCAGAACAGGGCATACAGCGCCACGAGCACGGCGGCCATCGACAGGGCGGCGAGACTGGCGGCGCCGCCCGCGACCAGCACCGCCAGCAGGATCGCCACCGGTGGCAACACCAGCAGCAGCGCGCGCGCGGCCGCCTTGGCCGCCAGCAGGCGGCCGGGCGACACCGGCTGCGACAGCAGCCAGGGCGCAATCCCGCGCTCGCGTTCGTGAGCGAACAGGTCGAAGCTGCCGGCCAGCACCAGGAGCGGCAGCAACCAGACGATCACGAAGGCCAGGTCGAAGCGCCCGGCGGCCAGCACCGACGGGTTTTCCATGCCCGCGACGTGGCGGTCGAAGATCGTATTGCTGGCGCTGAAGGCGTGGATGGTGGCCGCCATCGGATAGCCCTCGGCCTGGCCCACGGTCAGCACCGCCAGTCCGCCCGGCGCCAGGGTGGCGCGCAGCGACATCGCGGTGGCATACAGCGCGCCGCCATAGCGCATCCGGTTGTCCGGCGTGATCTCGTCGGCGATCTGGGCGCGCCGCAGGCGCTGCGTCTCGCGCTCGTCTGCCTGGATCGCGGCCAGCGCCGACTCGCGCTGTTCGACCCAGGCGGCGCCGTTCCAGGCGGCGCCGGCGCAGAGGATGAAAAAGACCAGCCACAGCAGCGGTAGCCAGCGCCCGCGCAGCAGGCGCCGCGCTTCCATGCGGATGATCGCGGCCATCATGCCGAACCCTCCAGGCGGCGCGCGCCCAGGCGCATCAGTCCCAGCGCGGCCAGCAACCAGGCCAGCAGTAGCGCGAACGGCGCCGCCACGCGCGGCAGCAGTTCGTGCAGCGCGTATGGCCGCGGCGTGAAGCCGATGCTGCGCGTGATGGCGGCCACGTCGCTGGCATACTCGCCGTTTCCGGGCTTGCGGTTGAGCTTGATATCGCGGTTGAGCGCCTGCACCGTCGCGTAGCGGTAGGCCTCGGCCTGGACCATGAAGTGACGGTGCGCCGGAAGGTCGGTCTGGGCCAGGGCCGCGGACAGCGGGCGCAAGGCCATCAGCGGCGACAGCGCGCTGGCGGCCAGCATGATCCTGGCCTGGGCCGCGTGGCCGTCGTACAGGCGGTCAAAGTGGCGGTTGTAGATGTCCGAGCTTATCTTTTCGCCATGCTCGAACAGCAGGCCGCTGTAATTGATCGGCAGCGCGTCGATGTGCCTGACGCCGTAGCGCGCCAGCGTGGCGCGCTCGAAGGCGGCGAAGCGCACGTCGCGCGGGGTGTGACCGTCCGGCCCCTTCATCACTTCCTCGATCACGGCCGCCTCGAACGCGGTGGCGGAGGGCGTCGGATGGCGCGCCTCGGCCAGCGCCGGCGCCAGCATCGGCGCCAGCACTGCGGCCACGATCCAGAAGCCCAGCGCGCCAAACAGGGCGCCGCGCGAGCTCCTGCTGACGGCCGAGAGCGCGAGGACGATGCCCAGGAAACCCAACCAGTACAGGCCATAAGCGGCCAGCATCAGCCCGAGCGCGGCCAGGTGGGCGCCGCTCCAGGCAGGAATCGTGGCCAGCGCGGCCAGCGCGCCCACCGCCAGCAGCAGCAGCAGCAGGGCGCCGCCATAGGCGCTCGCCCGGCCCAGCATCAGCTGCCAGGGCGAGGCGCCGGCGCCGATCTCTTGCCAGGTCAGCTGGCGCGCGCGTTCGCCGACGAAGGCGCCGAAGGCGGCGAATACGATCAGGAGCGGCACCAGCACCTGCAGCGCGAAGGCCGGGCTGAAGCCGCCGAAGCCGGTCAGCGCCGCGCCGCCATCGGTGGCCTTGAAGCGGCTCGCGTTCTGCTGGTGGCCTTCCAGCTTGAGCGCGCGGCCGAGATGGCCGGACAGGCCGGGGTCCAGCACCGCCAGGGGCGCATCGGGCTTGTAGACATAGCGCCCGAAGTGGGCCGCGCCATGCGGATTGGCCGCACCCTGCGCCTCCCATACTTCGCGCTCGGCGTGGGTATCGTGCAGCCGCGCCGACTCGGCGCGCCGGCTGCCCTGCGCTGCGTCGACCAGGGCCAGGGCGCTCAGTGCCAGCACCAGCAGGCCGAGCAGGCGCAGGCGGCGTTCGCGCAGCAGCGAGGTCCACTGCTGGCGCGCGACCAGCCCTAGTTGCGATGTGGTCGTGAAGGCAGCCATCAGTAGCTCCCGCGCACGCTCAGCAGCACGCTGCGCGGATCGCCGTAGATGTTATAGGTGTTCAGGCCGCCCACGCGCGCCCAGTAGTTGCGGTCGAACAGGTTGTTGACCGCCAGCGTGACGGCCAGGCGCCGGTCCAGCGCATAGCCGAGTTGGGCATTGGCGACCGCAAAACCACCTTGTTCGCGCAGGCCGGGGACGCCTGTGCCCAGGAGCGCACTGCTGGCGGTCACGCCGCCGCCGACGAACAGGCCGCGCAGCGCGGCCGGCTGCCAGCGCGCATACAGCTTCAGGCTGTGCTTGGGCTCGAAGGTCGACCATTCGGCGCCTTCCAGGGTCGGATGGGCGCCGTATTCGGTGCGAAGGAAAGTGTAGCCGGCGGTCAGGTTCAGTTCGGGCAGCGGGCGGCCGCCAATCTCGAACTCGACGCCGCGCACCTTGACCTCGCCGGCGGGGACATACACGTCAATGACGTCGGTAGCCAGCGCGCGGTTGCGGTCGCGCGCATTGAACACGGCGGCCGAGGCGTTCAGGCGGCCGTCGAGGAACACGCCCTTGGCGCCCAGTTCCACCTGGCTGCCCACGCGCGGATTGAGCGTGCGGCGCTGGGCATCCATCTGCGACTGCGGGAAGAAGATATCGGCATACGATACATACGCGTTCACCTCCGGCGCGATATGCCACAGCAGCGCCGCCGAAGGCGTGACCTCGCCGCGTTCGCGGGTGGTGGCGACGAAGGCCGTTTCCGGCGTCGGCGCGATATTGCGGTTTTCGTTGCGGTAGTTGGAGCTGCGCGCGCCCAGCGCCAGGGTAAACGGATCGGCCAGCGAAACACGGGCCTGGGCATAGGCGCCGCTCTGGGTGACGCGGCTGGCGCTGCCGCGGGTAAAGTCGCCGGTGGGTTCCGGCACGCTGTCGGGGGCGAAGATATCGACGTTCGGCACCGCGGCATAGGTGACCGACTGGTTGTCGGCCACGCGCCGGTCGAAGTTGTAGCCGAAGGTCAGCACGTGGCGGCGGCCGAACAGCGAAAACGGGCCGCTGGCAAACAGGTCAGCCGCCTCGCGCTCGAAGTCCAGCCCGGCCATGCGGCGCGCGTAGGTGGCGGTATTGGTCGCACGGTTGACGCCGGTGCTCGGGTAGCCGTCCTTGTAGAACTTGTCGACCTTGCGGCGCACGGCGCGCGCGCGCACTTCCCAGCCCGCGGCCAGCGTGTGCGCCAGTTCGATCTCGGCCTGGCCTGTCGCCCACGACATGCGGTTCCAGGATGGATACACATGGGTCTCGCGCGGCGCGTCGATGAAGGCGCCGTCGCTCCAGGCGGGCAGGCCCATGGTGCTCGAGTCGAGGTCGTCGATCTGGCGCGTGAATGCCGCCGACAGCGTGGTATGGCGCGCCAGGTCGGCGTCCAGCGCCAGGTAGCCCAGCCATTTGCGGTCATGGGTGGTGTCGTGGAAGTAGTCGCGGTCCTGGAAGGTCGCGACCGCGCGGGCGCGCACGGTGCCGGCCGCGTTCAACGGACCGCCGGCGTCGAATTCGACCCGGCGGTTGTCGTAGGAGCCGACGCTCAGCGTGCTCGATAACAGCTTGTCGCGGCTGCCGCGCTTGCGCACGAAGTTGATCACGCCGCCCGGCTGGCCGGCGCCGGCGGTGACGCCCGACGGTCCGCGCAGCACCTCGACCCGCTCGTAGGCGGCCAGCTCGAATTCCTGCTGGCCGCTGCCGGCCTGGCTGGCGGGAATGCCGTCGTAGCTCAGTTCCATCGCGTAGCCGCGCGCACGGAAATCCGGATTGGCGCCGTCGAAGGGTGTCACGCTCACGCCCGGCGCCTGCTGCATCAGGTCGCCCAGGGTGAACAGGTTCTGGTCGCGTATGCGTTCGGCGCTGAACACGGTGGCCGACTGCGCGATGTCGACCAGGCGCTGCGGCGTCTTGCCGCCGACTGTGGCGTGGGATGGCGCATACGGTTCGTCGGGGCTGGCATTGACGACTACGCGCGGCAATTCCTGCGCGGCCGCAGGGCCGGCCAGCGCAGCTGCAAGGCAGAGCGCGATGCGCGTACGGCGCGGCGCGCGACGGGGTGCATGGGCGTAAAGCTTCTTCATTCTTCTTTCCTTGAGGCGTGCGGCGGCCTCCGCCCTGCAGCGCGCAGGGCGGTGGCAACGCCGCTGGTTGGTGCAACGGCGTTGCGAAATCAGGGGTGCGCTGGCCGGACGGCCGTGCGCAGGCCCGCGCGGCCAGGGAAGGCGCGCGGTTGGATGACGTTGTTCATGGTGCGGTGTGGACCCGGTGCATGGCCGTGACCGCGCCAGGCGCGAGCGCGCCGGCGGCGAATCGGGCCGGGACGTGAGGACGCGCAGGCGCGTTACCGCAGCGCCAGGCGGACTTCAGGTGCAGCGACGGATCAGGCGACGGGAGGTGCGCGCGAGCGGAACGCCAGCGCGGGTGCGGCATCGAAGCCGCGCACGGGAAGAGCGTGGCGATGGTGGCCGGATTGGCTGGCCGGTGGCGGCTGGACGGTGGAGAGGGGCAGGGCAGCCGCGAACTGGGCGGCGGCGACGCACAGGTCGCAGTCGTGGGCCGCCAGTTCGGCGCCGTCGCCCGTCGCTTCCTGCGCCGCGGCGGCGATCGCCGCCGGCGCCAGGTGGCTGACCGCGTGCGTGAGCGTGACCTGCTGCGTCAGCAGCAGGAACAGTATCAGCAGCAGTGACAAGGGGCGGCGCACGGTCCGGATCAACCTGGGTGAAGGGTGAAGAAAGGTCGCAAATCGATGCCGACGCAATAGAGTTGCATTAAGGACTTGCAGTATAAACCAGAGTCTTCTGGAAAGATTAATTTTTTCTGCATAATCAGTTCGATAATGACCCGTTTTCATTGTGGTGAAGGGGCCACGAAAGATGATGAACAGGGGCGAAGCGAGTTCTCGCGGGGCAACTATTCACGTAAAATCGTCCAGTTACATATTCCATACAAACACGCATTGATGCCTTTGCCAACTGTCCGGAATCTGCCCCGCCTGGTGCCCCGTGTCCTCTTGCCCCGTGGACTCGCCGGCTATATGGCGCTCGCCACTTCCATCCTGTGCGCCGTCCTGACGATCATCCTGGTCGCCCTGGTCCAGAACCAGGCGCGCGACCACGTGCGCGAAAGCATCGGCTTCGGCCTGGGTGAACTGGCCCAGCAGGCCGCGGACAAGCTCGACCGCGGCATGTACGAGCGCTACCGCGAAGTCAATCTGCTGGCGCGCCGCATCGGCGACCTGGGGCCGCATGCGACGCTCGAATCGCAGCGCCGCATGCTCGACGACGCCCATCGCAGCTATGGCTACTACAGCTGGATGGGCATCGCCACGGTGGACGGCAAAGTCCAGGTGGCGGCGCGCGGCCTGCTCGAGGGCGCCACTGTCGTGGCCCGGCCGTGGTTCAAGAACGCGCTGGCGGGCATCCACATCGGCGACGTGCATGAGGCGCTGCTGCTGGCCAAGCTGTTGCCGCAGGTGAACGGCGAGCCGCAGCGTTTCGTCGACGTCGCCTTCCCGATCGAGGCGCCGGACGGCGGACCGCGCGCGGTGCTGGGCGCCCACCTGTCGTGGCAGTGGGCGCAGGACGTCGAGCGCTCGGTGATCGAGCCGATCCAGCAGGGGCGCCAGGTGGACGCCCTGATCGTCGATACCAAGGGCCTGGTCCTGCTCGGGCCGTCAGGCCTGCAAGGCACGACCATCGACACCGCGAGCCTGCGCCGCGCGCGCACCGAGCGTGGCATCGGCTATGTGCTGGAGCGCTGGTCCGACGGCAAGGAATACCTGGTCGGCTACAGCCAGACCGACGGTTATGCTGACTATCCCGGCCTGGGCTGGACTGTGCTGCTGCGCCAGGAGGCGGGCAATGCCTATGCGCCGGTGCACCGGCTCGGCCAGTATGCGCTGTGGACCGGGGTGGGCCTGGCGGTGCTGTTCTCGATCGCCGGCGCCCTGGTGGCGAACTGGATCACCCACCCGATCAAGAACCTGCAGGCCTACGCCGACCGCATCCGGCGCGGCGCGGCGGCGCCGCTGGTGCCCGACGCGCGTGCCTACGATGAGGTGCGCAGTCTCGCCAGCGCCCTGAACACACTGCTGGAAGACCTGGTGCGGCGCGGACGCGAGCTGGAAGAGCTCAACCGCACGCTGGAACAGCGGGTGAGCGAGCGCACCCACGAGCTGGCGAGCGCGCTGGCCATCGTCCAGCAGAACGCCCAGCACATCAATACCATCATCGAGACCGCCCACGACGCCTTCATCGGCATGGACCTGGACGGCATCGTCACCGACTGGAACACCCGGGCCGAGCGCATGTTCGGCTGGCGCCGCCACGAGGCGATCGGCCGTCCGCTGGCCGAGCTGACCTTGCCCCAGCGCTATCACGACTCGCTGCGGCGCGCCATCGTCGAGTTCCGCACCACCGGCCACACTGGCGCCCTGAACCGGCGCGTCGAGCGCATCGTGCGCACGCGCCAGGGCGACGAGTTCGCGATCGAGATGACGGCTGGCATCGCCGGCATCGGCGAGCGCAGCTTCTTCAGCATCTTCCTGCACGATATCTCGCTCAGGAAGCGGGTCGACCAAATGAAGAACGAGCTGGTCGCCACCGTCTCGCACGAGCTGCGCACGCCGCTGACCTCGATGCGCGCCTCGCTCTCGCTCCTCAAGAGCGGCGCGGCCGGCCCGATCGACGGCGAGGTCGAAGAGCTGGTCGAGATCGCGCACCGCCATTGCGAGCGCCTGGTGCGCCTGGTGGGCGATATGCTGGACGTGGAAAAGGTCGAGTCGGGCCGGCTGTCGGGCGCGCCCAAACCGCAGCCGCTCATGCCGATCGTCGACGATGCGCTGGGCGCGATGCGGGTCCAGGCCCAGGATGCGCAGGTAACACTGCGCAGCAGCTGGGCGACAGGCCTGGAATGCGTGCAGGCCGAGGTCGACCGCGACCGTATCACCCAGGTGCTATTGAACTTGCTGTCGAATGCGCTCAAGTATTCGCCGCCGCAGGGCGCAGTGGAGGTGATGCTCACGCGCAGCACTGGTGGCGGCCTGCGCATCAGCGTGGCCGACCGCGGGCCGGGCATTCCGCCGGCATTCCGGGCGCGCATCTTCCAGCGCTTCGCCCAGGCCGATCCTGGGTCGGACCGCAAGACCAGTTCCGGGCTGGGGCTGGCGATCAGCCGCCAGATCCTGGTCGAGCATGGTGGCGAGCTGTCGTTCGAGGACCGCGCGGGCGGCGGCACCTGCTTCCACGTCGACCTGCCGCTCAAAGCCTAGGCCTTCTCGATATCCGGCAGCACCCAAGACTTGTCGAACAGCGCCCCCGTGGGGCCATACAGCCGGAACATCGCATCGAAGCGGCGCGCCGGGTCGGTCGGCACCCAGTTGCTGGCCAGGCCCGCCGGCGCGCTGGGGCCGAAGTGGATATCGACCGAGCCGTCCCGATTCGTGCGCAGGTCCGGGACCTGCGACGAGCGGCTGGCGCGTTCCATATTGCGGATCAGGGCATGGGTGTCGCGGTCATAGGCGGTCACCGACCAATATTGCTCGACCGGCACCGCGGGCGGCACATGCAGGCGATAGTGGCGGGCGCCGTCGAAGGGGTCGCCGTCGCGGTCGCGGATCGTGATCAGGTACATCTGGCCCACCCCCAGGCGCTTGATGCCGACATAGCCGTAGGTATAGGTGAGGCCGCGCGATTCCACCGGATAGCGGTCGCCATCGGTCCATCCCGATTGCTGGGCCCGCACCAAGTCAGGCCTGGCCGGTTGGGTCCAGCGGCTGCCATCCCAGAACGGCGGCAGACCGGCGTCGTACAGGTTGTCGAGCCATGCATGGGTTTCGCGCGCCGCGGCGTCCAGCAGTTCCCTGGCCGCGGCGTCGGGCGCGAAGGGCTGGCCCTTTTCGATGCCCACCGAGCGCAGCAGGTCGATCATCAGGCGGTCGCGCGCAAGCCACGGCTCCTGCTGCACCACGCGGTCGAGTCCTTCGAACAGGCGGGTGTCGTAGCCGATGGTGGCGTCGAACAGCAGCTGCTGGACGTCGGTGAACGCGATGGGCGGCGGGTCAACGGCCTGCGCCAGCGGATACAGCTTCACGCGCTTGCCGTAGGCGAGCGATTTGCGCACGTCGTCGTCGGCATGGCTGGCGAGGTTCGAGCGCACCAGGATGAAGCCGCCGAAGACATCCGACTGCAAGGCCACATACCCTTCCGGCACGCCTTGATCATAGCCCGGCGGCAGGACCAGGTAACGCGCGCCGGCGCCACGGTCGGCGCCCAGCAGGCCGGCGTCTTCGAGCGGCATCTGCCAGCTCGTGACGATATTGCAGTTGAGCGAACCGGCGGCGTCGCCTGGCGGAATCTCGAGCACCAGCGGGCCGTCCTGCCGGGTGTCGTAGAAGGCCATGAAGTACAGCGTGTCGGGATTCGGCGTGAGCGTCTGGTTATGCCAGTCGAGCGGTCGGCCCCAGTAGATGAAGCCGTTCACCTGGCCGGCGGTCTTGCCGAGCATTTCCTGGCGCATCAGGTCGTAGTTTATGAGCGGCATGCCCCAGATGGCGGCTTCCACCGCGCGCCGGTACCTGGAGCGCGCACCCAGGTCAGTGCTGCTGTCGTGCGAATAAGTGTCCATGGCGCGAAATCCCGTGTCGTCGCTGGCAGGTGTTCCAGCTTGCGGCACGCGCCATGGTTTGCCAATCGGGCCTTGGGCCTATGTATGCGCCGCCTCGTCCGCGGTCCACACGGCCAGCTCGTAGCCGTCCGGATCGATGAAATGGAAACGGCGTCCGCCGGGGAAGGAGAAGGTGTCCTTGCTGAGGCGGGCGCCGGCGTCGACGACCCGGCGCCGGGTCGCTTCCAGGTCGCCCGAATACAGGATCACCAGCGGTCCGCCCGCGCGCACCGGCCCGTCGGTGGTGAAACCCCCGGCCAGGCGGCCGTCACGGAACTCGGTATAGCCGGGGCCGTAGTCGATGAAGGACCAGCCGAACACCTCGCCATAGAAAGCCTTGCTGCGCGCGATGTCGGCGACGTTGAATTCGATATTGTCGATCTGGTGGTGGTTGCCTGGTGTGCTCATGGACGTCTCCAAAAAGTGGGCGGAGACCCATAGTACGGCAAGCGGCGGTTCAACTGTCCAGCAGGCCCGCCGCCGCTTCCACCAGCAGCTCCGGGCTGAAGGGCTTGACCATGTAGTAATCGGCCCCCGCCGCAAGCCCGGTCGCGATATCGCTCTGCTGGCCGCAGGCCGACAGCAGCATGATCTTCATGCCGGCCATGGCCGGGTCGAGCTTCAGGCGGCGGCACAGTTCCAGACCGCTGATGCCTTCGCCCAGCCAGACGTCGAGAATCAGCAGGTCGGGCTTGCCGGCAGCGAGCTGCGCCAGCGCGGCCTCGGCGCTGGCGGCTTGCGCCACCTCGCCCAGCGCGCGCAGGGTCAGGCGGATCAGCAGGCGCAGGTCGGGCTGGTCGTCGACGACCAGGATGCGACGGCTCATCGATCGGCCTCGGCGCACGCTTCGGCGGCGCCGGCCTGCGGCAGCCACAGGGTCACCTGGGTGCCGTCACCCGGGGTCGATGCGATCTCGACCTGGCCGCAGTGGACCGCCACGATCTCGCGCACGATGGTCATGCCCAGGCCGTTGCCCGGCACGTCGGGCAGGGCGCCGGCGCGCCAGAACGCATCGTACACCTGGCGCCGCTGCTCGGCCGTCATGCCCACGCCGCGATCGCAGACCGTCACCGTGACGCCGGGTCTGCCCGCGCGCTCCTGCGATGCGACGGCTAGCGTGACCGGGCTGTCGGACGCCGAATAGGCGAGGGCGTTGGCGACGATATTGGCCAGCGCCTGTTGCACGCGCAGGGGATCGGCCAGCACCTGCGGCGAGCCTGCCGCCGGCTGGAGGCGGATACGGGCGGCCTGCGCCGCATCGTCGATCCCGTCCCTGACCCTGGCCGCTACCTGCGTCAGGTCGAGCGGCGCCGGATGCATCTGGGCCGAGCCGCCCGAATCGATGCGCGCCAGGTCGAGCATCTGGTTGACCAGGCCGATCAGCCGGTTGGCCTGGCGGTGGATGATGTCGATCAGCTCGCGGCCGGTGGCGGCGTCGAATTCGCGCTTGAGCAGCAGTTCCGAAAAGCCCAGGATGCTGGCCATCGGCGTGCGCAGCTCGTGGCTGGCGGTGCGGAAGTAATCGTGGCGGCGCTCGTTGGCCGCGCGCACCCGCTCCTGTTCGGCGCGGTGCCAGGCGACGTCGCGCACGGTGGCCACCAGGTGGGTCTGGCCTTCGAGCAGCATCTCGGCAATCGAGACCTCGGCTGCGAAGGTGCTGCCGTCGACGCGCTGGCCATTGCCTTCGTGGCGCGCCACCGCCTTCGGCTGCATGCCGATCAGGCTGGCCGCAGGGTGGCTGGCCAGCGTCTGGCAGGGGGCGCCGAACATGCGCTCCGCCGCCGGATTGCACGACACGGTCCGACCTTCGGGGTCGAACAGCAGCACGCCGTCCGGCAAGTGTTCGAGCAGGGCCCGTAGCGCCGCTGCGCTGCGCCGTTCGCGCTCGGCCACGGCCTTGAGCTCGAGCGCGGCGACTTCATTGGCGACGATGCCGGCCAGGTCGCGCAGCAGGGTGCGCTGATCCTCGCCGAACTCGCGTGGCACGCGGTCGACGATGCACAGGGTGCCGATCCGCACGCCGTCGCCGATCTCGATCGGCGAGCCGGCATAGAAGCGGACGCCGGCGTCGCCCAGCACCATCGGGTTGGTGGCGAAACGCTCGTCCTGGCAGGCGTCGCGTATCACCATCACATCGTCCTGCTGGATCGCGTGGGCGCAGAATGACAGGGAGCGGGGCGTTTCGGACAGCGGCATGCCCACGCGCGACTTGAACCATTGACGGTCGGCGTCGACCAGGCTGACCAGCGCGGTCGGCACGTCGAACAGGCGCGCTGCCAGCCGGGTGATGCGGTCGAAGCGCTCGTCGGGCGCGGAGTCCAGGAGGTCGAGGTCGATCAGGACCTGCAGGCGGCGCTCCTCGTCGGTGGTCCGGGGCGCATTGGGGCTGAGTGTCTCGTGCATCATCATCATGGTGGTCAAGGGCGGTTCAGGTCATGGCGGCCAGTCGCGCGGTGACCGCGGCGCGCAGGGCGGCGAGCGGCGCCGGCTTGGTCAGCAGGGGGACGTCGTCAGGCAGCCCCAGCGCCAGCACGGTCGGCTTGTCCATGCCGCTGACTACCACCAGCGGCAGGCTGGCGGTGGCGGGATTGCCGCGCAGGCTGCGGATCATGCCGAAGCCGTCCAGGCCGGGCATGTGCAGGTCGCTCACCAGGATGTCGGGCCGCGCCTCGCCGATGCGCAGCAGCGCTTCGATGCCGTTGCCGGCCTTGCGCACCGTCAGGTCCATGCCCCAGGTCGAGATCTCGAGTTCGTAGAGGCGCAGCAGCGACGCGTCATCGTCCACGATCAGGACGCTGCGCGCGCCGGCCGAAGGCGTGGCGGCCGGCGCGATCGGGCGTGCTGCCGCCGGCGCGGCGGGCGGCGCGGCGCCCAGGGCCGCGCGGCGCCCCGCCAGCAGGCGCTCGACCGACTCGTTGGTGATGCGGCGGTGGCCGCCGGCGGTCTTCCACGCCTGCAGGCTGCCGTTCTCGACCCACATCTGCACCGTGCGGTGCGATACCCCGATCCGCTCGGCCGCCTGGCGGGTGGTGCAGAAGGCGGAACGGTCGGCAACGTGGTCCGAGCTAGCTTGGGAATCATCAGTTTTCATATTTACTGATTTTACTGTTTCACATTTGCCTGTCAAGGCGAAACCGCAGCACATCGAAATTACCGTTGAGCAATCGCAAGCGGTGCCGGAATATGTGGTGCGTCCGGTACAAACACGAAGCAGTGCGTGAATTGTCGGGGATCAGTCCGGCGCATCGTCGGCCATGGCGCTCGGCAGGTAAAGTGTGACTTCCGTGCCCACGCCAGGGGTGGATTCGAGCACGATCTGGCCGCTGTGCAGGTCGACGATTTCCTTCAGGATGGTCATCCCCAGGCCGCTGCCGGGCACGCTGGAATCGCGGTCGACGCGGTAGAAGGCGTCGAACACCTGGGCCTGCTGCTGGGGCGTCATGCCCAGCCCCTGGTCACGCACCCGGATCGCGATCATGGGCCGGCCGTCGCGTTGCTCCAGGCGGGCCTTGACCGCGATCGGGGTGCCGGGGGCGGAATACTTGATGCTGTTGCTGACGATATTGGTCAGCGCCTGCTGCATCTTCTGGGCGTCGGCCGCCAGCGGCGGCAGGTTGGGGGCGAGGTCGGTGTGCACGCGGTGCGCCTGGCCCAGGCCTTCCAGGCTGGCCAGGGTCTGCTCCAGCAGCGCCGGCAACGCCACCGCGGCGAGCCTGAGCTCGGCAGCGCCGCCGGCCTCGATGCGCGCCAGGTCGAGCAGCTGGTTGACCAGCTCGACCAGGCGGCCCGACTCGCGGTGGATGATCTCGACCAGTTCGCGCTGGGTGGCGGCGTCGAACTCGCGCTTGAGCAGCAGCTCGGAAAAACCGAGCACGCTCGACATCGGGGTGCGCAGCTCGTGGGTGGCGGTGGCGAAATGGTGGCGCCGGCGCGCGTCGGTGGCGCGTGCGCGTTCTTCCTGGGCCCGGCGCTGGCTGATGTCGCGCACGGTGACGGCGAATTTGGGCCGCGCGGCCCAGGCCATGCGGCAATACGAAAACTCGACCGGGAAGCGGCTGCCGTCCAGGCGCCGCGCTTCCGTCTCGTAGGGGCAGCCTTCGAGCAGCAGGCCGGCGCGGCGCCGGCTCACCAGGTCTTCGTCGAGCAGCTCGGCCAGCGGACGTCCGGCCAGCATGGCGCCGCTGGCGCCGAAGATCTTTTCGGCGGCCGGGTTGGCGGCAACGATCACGCCGTGCACATTGAGCATCAGGATGCCGTCCGGCAGGTGGGCGACCAGGGCTTTTTCCCAGCCTTCCGGCGCCGGGCGGCCGGCCGGCCGCGCGCGCAGCTCGTCGCCGGCAATCGCCGCCAGGTCGCGCAGGGTCGCCATCTGGCCCTGGTCGAACTGGCGCACCTGGCTATCGATCACGCACAGGGCGCCGACCCGGCTGCCGTCGGGCGCGGCCAGCGGGATGCCGGCGTAGAAGCGCACGCGCGGCTCGCCCAGCACGAAGGGATTGGCGGCGAAGCGCGGGTCGTGCCGCGCATCCTCGATCACCAGGCCCTGTTCGTGCTGGATGGTGTGGGTGCAGAACGAGGTGGCGCGTGACGTTTCGGACAGCTCGATGCCGACCCGCGACTTGAACCACTGGCGGTCGGTGTCGACCAGGGCGACCAGCGAGATCGGCACGCCGAGCAGGCGGCATGCGAGGCGGGTAATGCGGTCGAAGCGTTCTTCGGGCGGGGTATCGAGCAGTTGCAGCTCATGCAGGGCCCGGACGCGCGCGGCGTCGGGCTGGGAGATCGGTGAGGCGGTACGGGGGAGGCTGTCCGGCTCGGAGCGCATTGTTCTTCTTCCTGGTTAACTCTCCACTGTCCGTTCGCCGGCGCCGAGGATCTGTTCGACCTTGGCGCGCAGTTCGGGGAAACGCACCGGCTTGGAGAATACCGGTATGTCGGCCGGCAAGCCCATCGACGCGATTGTTGCCCGGTCCAGCCCGCTGATGACGATGATCGCCATCTTGCCATAACGCGGGTCGGCACGCAGCGTACGTACCATGCGGAAACCATCCATCCCCGGCATGTTCAAGTCGCTGATCAACAGGTCGGGTTTGGCTTCACCAATCCTGATCAGGGCGTCGAAGCCGTCGCGCGCCTTGATCAGCTCGGCATCCAGGCCCCAGCCCGAGATTTCCAGCTCATACAGGCGCAGCAGGGTGGCATCGTCGTCGGCCATCACGATGCGGCGCGCGGACGACGGCTCCGCAGTTGCGGTCGGTTGATTGGCCGCCTGGCCGCCCGTGACTGCCTGGTTGCGCTGGGCGACCAGCCGGTGCACCGAGGTAAGCAGGATACGGCGGTGGCCGCCCGCTGTCTTCCATGCTTGCAATACGCCGCTCTCGACCCAGAGCTGCACTGTGCGATGCGAAACGCCGAGCAGGCTCGCGGCCTCCTTGGTCGAACAAACTTCCGCGGATGCGGGATCTGGCTGCGCCGGCGATGGACTGCTGTGCGATTTCATGGGTTCAGGTGTGCATGTGGTTAAGTGCCCTGCCGACAGGGCCGGCAACGCAAGCGGCGCGCGCCGCCAATATGGCGGCCGCGGCCGGTGCATCATACAGGCTGCCCACAACAAATTCGCTTGGGCAAGTCAACAATCTATCAAATTCTCACAATTTGCGATAGTGAAACTCGATAATCCGTTTCTTAATTGTAACTTGCGGTGGCAATTTTATGCAGCACAATTGAATTCAAGATATTGAACGAGCTTACTGAACCTTGACCGACACGCTGACGCTGCCGGTCGCTCCTGGCGCCAGTGTACCGGTCACGCCCCATTCGACCTTGCCGGTCGCGCCGACCTCGGGCTTGGTCGCCACTGTGCACGACAGGCCCGCAGGCATTGCGCCGCACGCGCTATCCACATAGGTGGTATAGGCCGGCGTCGGGTCGCTGACCTTCAGGTTGTTGAGCGTGGTGCTGCCCTTGTTCTCGAAAGTGATCGTGTAGACGATGGTACTGCCGGGCAGGGCGGCGCTCTTGTCGGCGGCCTTGGTCAGCTTGAAGTCGTCGCAGGCCTGGCAGATGCCTTCGACCGTCACCACCATCTCGCCCAGGCCGATGCCCAGCAGCTTGAGCAGCGGGTCGGCCACGCCGGAGAGCACCGGCGCCAGCAGGGGCGACACGACCTTGGTCACCAGGGTCACGACCAGCGGCTGGACCACGCCCTGCAGCAGGCCCAGGCCCGGCATGTCGCGGAACTTCAGGTTGGTCACCAGGCTGTTGGCGGCATTGGTCACGAACATCGTGCTGCTGCTCACGGTGCGGGTCTGCGGGAAGTTGCCCGTCATGGTCACGCTGGTCGAGAACGGCGCCTGGGCGCGCACGATGCTCTTGACCTCGAGCGGGACATTCACCGAGGCCAGGCCCAGCACCAGCGTCGCCTGCAGCGCACCGATGCTGCCGAAGTCGACGTCCGCGTCGCGAATGGGGCTGCGGCTGAAGAACACGCTGTCATCGATCTTGCCGATATACAGGTCGGCCACGCCGGGTGCGACTTGCAGGGTGACCGCCTTGGCGGCGGCGTTCACCGCCGCCAGGCTGCCCTGGCCGCGCGCGACGTCGGCATACACGTCGAGCTTGCCGATCGCGATCGAGGCGCTCTGCAGCAGGCCGAGGCCAACCAGGGCGTCGGTGACCGGGGCCAGCGTGATCAGGTCGAGCTTGAGCTTGATGCGCACCGCGGCCGAGTGGAAGGTCGAACCGGTCGGGCCGCACACATACGATGGCGGCTCGATCACCTGGGCGTACAGCTGCAGGCTGTTGAGCACGCCCACCGAGCCCAGCACGCCACCCGAAATGCCGACCGGCACAGGGGTGGTCAGCACGTTGCGCTTGTTGTACAGCTGGATCAGACCGGTGAACATATCGAGCGCGTTGACGGTGCTGGTGCCGAGGTTGCCGGTGTCGACCGACAGCTTGAGCAAGTCGCCCAGGCGCACGCTGGCGCCGGCGCCGTTCAGCTGCGACGCCAGGCCAGAGAGTGCGGCGGCCAGCTGCGGCTTGGCCTCGGCCTGGGCCTGGACCGACAGCCCGGTCGCGATCTGCGCCAGCGACAGGTTGGTGGTCAGCACCTGCGAGGGGCTCGACAGGTTCAGCTGGGCCTGCAGCACCTTCAGGAAGTCGAGCAGGTTCAGGTTGCCGCCCGCCAGGGCATTCCAGTCAAGGGCA
>Ga0265798_10002062_pt1 | contig 30193 bp, 46 predicted proteins | sample P3T30metagenome_FD_192430 | JGI IMG/M metagenome (GOLD analysis project Ga0265798, IMG submission 192430) | Plant litter microbial communities from East Loma Ridge, Irvine, California - P3 T30 | ecosystem: Environmental > Terrestrial > Plant litter > Unclassified | place: USA: California...
AGACCCTGTTCGCCTTCGACAAGATCTGGGACAACGGCTTCCGCGTCACCACCACCAGCACCCGTCCGGTGCTCAAGCCCGAAGACCTGGTCGGCATGAAGCTGCGCGTGCCGCCCAGCCCGATCATCATGTCGATCTTCAAGGCGTTCGATGCGGCGCCCACCAGCATCAACTTCGCCGAAGTGTATTCGGCCCTGCAGACCCGCATCGTCGAGGGTCAGGAAAACCCGCTGACCCTGGTGTCGTCGGCCAAGCTCTATGAAGTGCAGAAGTATTGCTCGCTGACCAATCACGTGTGGGACGGCTTCTGGATGCTCGGCAACAGCAAGTCGTTCGCCCGCCTGCCGGCGGACATGCAGGCCGTGGTGCGCAAGCACGTCGATGCCGCGGTCATGAGCCAGCGCGCCGACCTGGCGGCCTTGCAGGGCAGCATCCGCGACACCCTCAAGGAAAAGGGCCTGGAGCTGGCCGACACCGAGCCGCAGGCGTTCCGCGAGAAGCTGCGCAGCGCCAACTACTACGCCGACTGGCACGAGAAGTTCGGTGAAGCGGCCTGGGCCATCCTCGAAAAATACTCCGGGAAGCTGGCATGATGAGCGCCGAGGCGATGCCGGTCGAAAACGCTGCCATGCCCCTGCCGGCCCGGGCGCTCATCTGCCTCAACCGCGGCGCCATGCGCGTGGTCGAGGTGCTCGCCGTAGCCTTGATGCTGGTCGAGACCTGTGTACTGCTGGCCGGCGTGGTCTCGCGCTACGTGTTTCACAACCCGCTGGTGTGGACCGATGAGCTGGCCTCGTCGCTGTTCATCTGGCTGGCGATGTTCGGCGCCGTGCTGGCCCTGGATCGGGGCGAGCACATGCGCATGTCGGCGCTGGTGAACAAGCTGCCACCGGCCTGGCGTGGTTTCAGCGAAACCCTGTCGGCGCTGATCGTGGTGCTGTTCGTGGCCATGATCATCACCCCGGCGATGGTCCACTCCCACGAGCAGATGGCGATCACCACCCCGGCGCTGGGCATCCCCGACGGGGTGCGCGCGGCAGCCTTGCCGGTCGGCGCCATGCTCATGCTGCTGGCAGCGGTGTCACGCATGGCGCGCTACTCCACGCTGCGCCAGTTCGTCGCCGGCGTCGCCGTGGTCGCGGTAGTCGGCGGCACGCTTTGGCTGTCCCAGCCGCTGCTGGCGGAGATCGGCAACTACAACCTGGTGGTGTTCTTCCTGGTGCTGCTGGGCGCCTGTGTGTTCGGTGGCATCCCGATCGCGTTCGCCTTCGGCACCGCGACCATGGCCTATCTGGCGCTGGCCACCCATGCACCTTTGTCCATCGTGGTCGGGCGCATGGACGAGGGCATGTCGCACATGGTCCTGCTCGCCGTGCCGCTGTTCGTCCTGCTGGGGGTAGTGTTGCAGCTGTCGGGCATGGCCCGCACCCTGATCGATTTCATGGCCTCGCTGCTGGGGCATGTGCGCGGTGGCCTGCAATACGTGCTGCTCGGTGCGATGTTCCTGGTGTCGGGAATCTCCGGTTCCAAGGTGGCCGACATGGCCGCGGTGGCGCCGGCGCTGTTCCCGGAAATGAAGAAGCGCGGCTCCGAGCCGGAAGAACTGGCCGCCTTGCTGGCCGCCACCGGCGCCATGACCGAGACCATTCCGCCCAGCCTGGTGCTGATCACCATCGGTGCGGTGTGCAGTGTCTCGATCACCGCGTTGTTCATCGGCGGGCTGATGCCGGCGGTGGTCGCCACCGTAGTCATCGCCATCGTCTGCTGGTGGCGCTCGCGCAAGGAAGCCATGCCCACCGTCAAGCGTGCCCCTATGTCGGTGGTCGCCAAGACGTTCATGATCGCCTTGCCGGCCCTGGCGTTGCCGCTGCTGATCCGCGTGGCCGTGCTCGAAGGGGCGGCGACCGCGACCGAGGTGTCGACCATCGGTGTGGCCTACGTGGTGCTGGTGGGGCTGGTGATGCACCTGTTCATGCGCCACATCGAGTTCCGCAAGGTCTACCCGATGATGATCGAGGCTGCGGCACTGTCCGGGGCAATCCTGTTGATCATCGGCATGGCTTCGGCGATGGCCTGGGCACTGACCCAGTCGGGGTTCTCGGCCAACCTGGTCGACCTGATCAGCGAGATACCCGGCGGGGCGATCGGCTTCATGTTCGTCACCATCGTCACCTTCCTCATCCTGGGCAGTGTGCTCGAAGGCATTCCTGCCATCGTGCTGTTTGGCCCCTTGATGTTCCCGTTGGCCGAAATGCTCGGCATCCACCCGGTGCACTACGCCATGGTGGTGATCCTGGCCATGGGTATCGGCCTGTTCGCGCCGCCGTTGGGGGTAGGTTTCTACGCTGCCTGTGCCATCAGCAAGACGCCGTCCGACCACGTCATTCGGCGTGTCTGGGGGTACTTGGCGGCACTGGTGGTGGCCTTGGTCATCGTTGCCTGTTTCCCGTGGATTTCCATCGGTTTCCTTTAAGAGAGTCCTGGTCATGAGCCAAGCAGTCAGACAGCTTCCAAGCACCACCGGCGTGAAGAGCATGGGCGCAGGCCGGGTAGCCTTCATCACCGGCGCGGCCATGGGCATTGGCGCGGCAATCGCCCAGCGCCTGGGCGAGGACGGCCACCGCGTGGTGGTCGCCGACATCAACCGCGGCGCCGCCGAGGAAATGGTCGCCGGCCTGCGCGCGCAGGGCATCGAAGCCGAGGCGGCGATGATCGACATCGGTGATGCTGCGTCGATCGCCGAAGTGTTCGCGAGCCTGCCGCGCTGCGACGTCCTGGTGAACAATGCCGGCATCGCCAGGACGCAAGCCTTCCTGGACTGCGACCTGGCCGATTGGCAGCGGGTACTCAACATCAATGTGACCGGCGCACTGTTGTGCGGTCAGCACGCGGCACGCTTGATGAAGGCGCAGGGCTGGGGGCGGATCATCAACGTCGCCTCCATCAGCGGCATGCGCGCGAGCGCGGGGCGCACCGCGTACGGCACGTCGAAGGCAGCGGTCATTGGCCTCACCCGGCAAATGGCGATCGAGCTGGCCGAGTACGGGATCACTGTCAACGGCATCGCGCCGGGGCCGGTGGACACGCCGCTGACCCAACGCCTGCACTCGAGTGCCACCCGCGAGTCCTACGCCCGCGCCGTGCCCATGCGTCGTTACGGCACCCCCGCGGAAATGGCCGGCGCGGTGGCCTTCCTGGCATCCGACGATGCTTCCTACATCAGCGGACACGTGATCCCGGTGGACGGCGGCTACATGGCCTCCGGCATCCTCGAAATCTGACTGCCAGGTAAAAGTACAGGCCGGTGTGTCAGGCATACCGCGTCAACCCTTCGCGGCCGCTGACCGCTCCTACGAAGGATTTGCGTAACTGCAAGGCCCCACTGTGGGAGCGGGCTCTGCCCGCGAAAGGGGCGCTGCGATACCTCAGGGGTTCACTGATCCTGCAGCGTCGCCTCTTCCCCGGCGCGCATGGCGCTTTCCACGAACGTGGCGATGCAGGGGTTGTGGTTGTCGGCCTTCCATACCGCGACCACTTCGATCACCGGCGGTGCCACCAGCGGCCGAAAGGTGGTGGTGGTCAAGCGCATGTTGCGCATCGAGCGCGGAACGATGGCGATGCCCAGCCCTTCACCCACCAGATTGACGATGGTCTGCTGCATGTTGATTTCCAGCCCCACGTTGGGCGTCACGCCATGCTGCAGGCAATAGTTGACGATCATGTCATGCAGGGCCGGGGCGATGCGTCGCGGCACGATGATGAAAGTCTCTGCGGCCAGATCACGCGGATCGATCAACGGCTGCTCCAGCAACCGATGCCCAGGCGGTAGCACCACCGTCATCTCCTCGCGGTAGATCGTCACCGTTTCCAACCCACTGCAATCCTGCGGGCGGTACATGATCGCCACATCCTTGTGGCCGCTGCTGATGTCCTGGGCCAGGTCCATGGGCAGTGTTTCGGTGAGTTTCAGATTCACCTGCGGATACTGCGCCGCGTAACGCCGAGTGATCGCGGGCGTCACGCTGTAGGCCGTCGACATCATGAACCCCACCGACAATTCCCCGGCCGCCCCGCGAGCCGCCGCCAGCGCATTGCGCTTGGCCTGCTCGAACGCCGCAAATACCGTTCCGGTGTCCAGATAGAAACGCTGGCCGGCATCGGTCAACTCCACCTGCCGCCGCGAGCGGTCGAACAGCTTTACCCCCAACTCGTCTTCCAGCAAGGCGATCTGCCGCGACAACGGCGGTTGGGAGATGTGCAGCCGCTCGGCCGCGCGGCCGAAGTGCAGGGTTTCGGCCAGCGCACGAAAGTACTGTAAATGCCTGAGCTCGATCATTGATGCTCGCAAAGGTATCAGTGGGTACCCGATTATGGATTGGAAAACATAACTCCGCCTGCCGTATTGTGAAATGGCCACAGCGTCGAGGCTTGCGTCACGAGCGCCAGACCTCGAGATAGTCACAAGCTATAGAACAATAAAAGGTGACGCCGATGTCTTCTGTATGCGAACACACCGCACGTGCTTCGACTTCTTCGCCCGCACTTTCTTCGCCCGCCGCGTGCGATTCCGATATTGCCAACGACAGCGATCCGCAGGTCCGCCAGGCCTTTCGTCGCGCCCTGCGCCTGATGGAGCGTGGCATTGCCGTGCTCATCCAGGGCGAAACCGGCACCGGCAAGGAAGTGCTGGCCCGCGCCCTGCACGCCCACAGCCAACGCCATCGGGCGCAGTGCGTCGCGCTCAATTGCGCCTCGATTCCACAAAGCCTGATTGAAAGCGAACTGTTCGGCTACTCGCGCGGCGCCTTCTCCGGCGCGTTGCCCTGCGGCAAGAAAGGCAAGGTCCAGCAGGCCGACGGCGGCACCCTGTTCCTCGATGAGATCGGCGACATGCCGTTCGAACAGCAGACGCGCCTGCTACGGGTGATCGCCGAACGCGAAGTCACACCCTTGGGCGCCGAGCGCAGCGTCAAGGTCGACTTCGCCCTGATCTGCGCGACTCACCAGAACCTCACTGGCCTGGTGCAACAAGGCACGTTTCGCGAAGACCTGTTCTATCGCATCGCCACCGGTGTGGTGCAATTGCCGCCGCTGCGCGAGCGCACCGACCGCGCCGAATTGGTCTGCCGCATGGTGGCCAGCGAATTGCCCGGCTGCGACCCTCGGCAACTCATCGCCTCGGATGTCTGGCCACTGCTGCTCAATCATCCCTGGCCAGGCAACCTGCGGCAGATGCGTGCGGTGATTCGCTACGCCTGTGCCGTGATGGAAGGTACCCGCATCCAGCGCGCCGACCTGCCGGTGGACTTCATCGCCCAGGGCAGTGCGCCCGCCGTGTCGCCTGCCAACGTCACGCCGATCCGTCGTCCGGTGATTCTTGCCGCACCGGTGGACGAGCGCGCCGACGTGCTCGATGTGCTCAACGCCTGCCGCTGGAACATGTCGGCGGCGGCGCGTGCCCTGGGCATCTGTCGGCCATCGCTGTACCGCGTCCTGCGCCGCCTGGGCATCCCGCCGCTCAAGGACCAACTGGCCCAGGGCGCCTACCTGCCAGCCTGACGCCAGATCTGTATTGCCTGATCTTCAACCAAGGGAACAACAATAATGAATGCCCCTATCAGTCTTGCCATCACCGGCCAGGTGGCGGTGGTGACCGGTGCCGCGCGCGGTATCGGCCTTGCCATCGCCCAGGCGCTGGGTCAATGCGGTGCTCGGGTGGCAATTGCCGACCTCGACGGTGCGGCCGCGCGCGCCGCTGCCGGGCAGTTGTGCGAACTGGGCATCGACGCTATCGGTGTGGCGGTGGATGTGTCCGACGAAGCCCAGGTGCAAGCGATGGTCGACAGCGTCGAGCAGGCGCTGGGCGGCGTCGACATCCTGGTCAACAATGCCGGGATCGTCTCCACCGGACCGCTGCTGGAAGTCAGCGCCGCCGAATGGAACCGGGTCATGGCCATCGACCTCACCAGCGTGTTCTTCTGCGCCAAGGCCGTGTTGCCGGGCATGATGGCCCGGCGCGCCGGACGCATCATCAATATCGCTTCGGTGGCCGGCAAGCGCGGTGGCGGCCTGCTGGGCAACAGCTGCTATGCAGCGGCGAAGGGAGGAGTGATCGCCCTGACCAAGGGCCTGGCCCGTGAAGCCGGGCCGTTCAATATCACCGCCAATGCCATTACCCCGGCCTTGACCGACACCGACATGACCCGCGCCCTGAGCCCCGAGGCGCGCGCCAAAGTGCTCGCCGACATGCCGCTCGGCCGTGCCGGCTCGCCACGCGACATCGCTGCAGCGGTGTGCTTCCTGGCCAGTGGCGCGGCCAGCTTCGTCACCGGCGAGATCATGGACGTCGACGGCGGCTACATGCGCGACTAGCGCTGCACCCCGGCCGGTATCAAGGCCAGGATCAGCGACACCGTGACCAGCGACAACAGGGTCGAGACCAGGATCGCCCGCGACATGGTGTCGGCCTCACGGCCATACAGCGCAGCCAGCATGAACGGCCCGTTGCCGATGGGCAGGGCGCTCACCAGCAGTGCCGCCCAGGCCCACATCGCCGGTATGTCGAACACCCAGAACGCCAACCAGGCGGTCAGCGCCGGTTGCACCAGCAGCTTCATCGCCACCAGCATGGCCAAGGTCTTGCCGTCGGCCTTGTGCGATTTTTCCGCCGCCAGGAACAGACCGATCGACACCAGCGCACAGGGTCCGGCCGCCGCGCCGAGAAACTGGAACAGCTGGCGCACGCCCACCGGCAGCACCAGCCCGCTGTAGGCGACCAGCGAACCCAGCACCGGGGCGACCATGATCGGATTGCGCAGCAGCGATTTGCCGACTTTGAGCAGGGTACGCCCCAGGCGTTTCTCGGTTTGTTGGAAGGTCTCGATCATGATGATGGCGACAGCGAACAGCAGGCAGGCGGTCATCACCGCGCCGATCACCGCCGGGGCGATACCGGGGTCGCCGAACGTCAGCAGGCACAGCGGAATGCCGAGAAACCCGGAGTTCGGATAACCCGCCCCGAGGGCATCGATGGTGGCATCGAGAAAGTGCGCACGGGCCCGCACGCGCAGCCACAGCGTCAACAGAAACACGATGCCCATGCCCAGGCCGAAAGCCACCACATAGCCCATGTCCAGCCCGTGCAGTGTACCCAGCCGCGCCATGGCTTCGAACAACAGGGCAGGCAGCCCCAGGTAGATCACGAAACGGTTGAGTTCGATCGAGGCATTGGGCCCCAGGACGTTGCGCCGACGGCAGACGAAACCTACCAGAATCAACCCGAACACTGGAAAGGCGACGTTGAAGATTGCGAGCATCGGGTGCTGTGTCCTGTGGACTGTTGGAAGCCCCAGTGTAGCAGCGTCGCCACCCGTGGCACGGCAAGTTGCGCCGGGTCGGCGCAATTGGCCACACCCCAACTCTCGACGCGGACCTACCGTTGGGCAACTCGTCGTTTTTTACTTGAATGCAGGGGGGGAGCTGCATCTACACTGATGGCACTATCACATTAGGAGGCGATAGTGTGTCATGACAGCCAATAACCTGATGGACCTGGTTGCGCTGAAGCCGTTGTCTGCCACCGAGGCAGGCTGTGTGGATCGCGTGTTGCGCGCCATGCGCACGCACTTGGGCATGGATGTAGCGTTCGTTTCCCATTTCCGCCAGACCGACCGCGTGTTCACCCACGTCGACGCGGCGGCGTTGATACCCCTGAGCCCCGGCGATGTGCTGGAGATGAGCGCCGGCTATTGTCGCGGCGTGGTCAGCGGCGAACTGCCCGGGCTTATCCGTGATACCGGTCAATTGCCGGCTGCGATGGCCATACCGCAGACCCCCGGCCTGCCAATCGGTGCGCACATGAGCGTGCCCATTCATTTGAGTGATGGACGCCTGTACGGGACGTTCTGCTGCTTCAGTCACGCACCGGATCCGGGGTTGACCGAACGCGACCTGAAGATGATGAAGGTGTTCGCCGAGCTGATTGCCGAGCGCCTGGAGTCCGACCTGCAAATGGTCCGCGATCATGACGACAAGGCGCTGCGCGTGCTGGACGTGATCAAGTCGCAGCAGCCACGCGTGGTCTATCAACCGATCTACGACCTGCACACCATGCACGTGGCAGGGTGGGAATGCCTGTCGCGCTTCAACGGCCAACCGGCGCGCACCCCGGACGTCTGGTTCAGGGAGGCCGCCGAAGTCGGTTTGGGCAAGGAACTGGAATGCCTGGCCATTGCTGCGGCCCTGGCCGGTCTGGCGCGGCTGGCGCCGGGCACCTACCTGAGCATCAACTGCTCACCCGAGCTGGTGCTCAGCGGGCGATTGCTGGGTCTGTTCAAGAACTACCCGGCCGAGCGCCTGGTGCTGGAGATCACCGAGCATGCGGTGGTGCAGGACTATGCGTCGTTGCAAGTGGCCCTGCAGCCGCTGCGGCTGCGGGGTGTGCGCGTAGCCATCGACGATGCCGGCGCCGGCTATGCCAGCATGCGGCACATCCTGCAGGTGCGCCCGGACATCATCAAACTCGACATGAGCCTGACCCGTGGCATCGACCAGGATTTCCAGCGACGCGCCATGGCGTCGGCGTTGATCGCGTTCGCCCGCGAGACGGGGAGTGTGATCGTTGCCGAAGGCGTGGAAACCGAAGCCGAGTTGGCGCAACTCAAACGCCTGGGCGCCGCCAACGCCCAAGGCTTCCTCCTCGGCCGCCCGCAACCGTTGTAGCAGCGGCGCAAGCCGCGTCGGCGGCACATGCGGTGGGTCAGGATAAACGCGATGCCCGCGGACGCGGCTCGCGCCGCTGCTACGGCGATCGCGTGATCCGCATCCGGGGGTATGTGGGTCGAAATGCGTTGAACCCTTAGAAAACCACGCCCTGGCTGCGCAGGTAATCATCGTACGTGCCGCTGAAATCGATCACGCCATCGGCGCTCAGCTCGATGATGCGGGTGGCCAGCGACGACACGAACTCGCGGTCATGGCTGACGAAAACCAGCGTGCCCGGATAGTTCTCCAGCGCCAGGTTCAGTGCCTCGATCGACTCCATGTCCAGGTGGTTGGTCGGTTCGTCCATGAGCAGCACGTTGGGCTTCTGCAAAGTCAGCTTGCCGAACAGCATGCGGCCCTGTTCACCACCGGAAATCACCTTCACCGACTTGAGAATCTCGTCGTTGGAGAACAGCATCCGGCCCAGGGTGCCACGTACCATCTGCTCGCCCTGGGTCCACTGGCCCATCCAGTCGAACAGGTTCATGTCGTCTTCGAAGTCGTGTGCGTGGTCCTGGGCGTAATAGCCCAGCTCGGCGCTCTCGGTCCACTTCACCGCGCCCGCGTCCGGGGTCAGCTCGCCGACCAGGGTGCGCAGCAGGGTGGTCTTGCCGATCCCGTTCGGGCCGATGATCGCTACACGCTCGCCTGCTTCTACCACGAAGCTCAAGTTCTCGAACAGTGGCTTGCCGTCGAAGCCCTTGGACATCCGCTCGACGGTGACCGCCTGGCGGTGCAGCTTCTTGTTCTGCTCGAAACGAATGAACGGGCTGACGCGGCTCGAGGGCTTGACCTCGGCCAGCTGGATCTTGTCGATCTGCTTGGCCCGCGAGGTGGCCTGCTTGGCCTTGGAGGCGTTCGCCGAGAAGCGCGAAACGAAGGTCTGCAGCTCGGCGATCTGGGCTTTCTTCTTGGCGTTGTCCGACAGCAACTGCTCGCGCGACTGGGTCGCAGCGGTCATGTATTCGTCGTAGTTGCCGGGGAACAGGCGCAACTCACCGTAGTCCAGGTCGGCCATGTGGGTGCAGACACTGTTGAGGAAGTGCCGGTCGTGGGAAATGATGATCATGGTGCTGTTACGCGCCGTGAGAATGTTTTCCAGCCAGCGAATGGTGTTGATGTCCAGGTGGTTGGTCGGCTCGTCCAGCAGCAACACTTCCGGATCCGAGAACAACGCCTGCGCCAGCAGCACCCGCAGCTTCCAGCCCGGCGCCACTTCGGTCATCGGGCCAAAATGCTGTTCCAGTGGAATGCCCAGGCCCAGCAAGAGCTCGCCGGCACGGGACTCGGCGGTGTAGCCGTCCATTTCGGCGAACTCGGTTTCCAGCTCGGCGACGGCCATGCCGTCTTCCTCGCTCATTTCCGGCAGCGAGTAGATGCGATCACGCTCGGCCTTGACCTTCCACAGCTCCTCGTGGCCCATGATGACCGTGTCGATCACCGTGAAGTGCTCGTAGGCGAACTGGTCCTGGCGCAGCTTGCCCAGGCGCACGTTCGGCTCGAGCATGACCTGCCCGCCCGACGGCTCCAGATCGCCGCCCAGGATCTTCATGAACGTCGACTTGCCACAGCCGTTGGCGCCGATCAGGCCGTAGCGGTTGCCGTTGCCGAATTTCACGGAAACGTTCTCGAACAGCGGCTTGGCGCCAAACTGCATGGTGATGTTAGCTGTGGAGATCAAAGAGCTTACCTATCAATAACTTGGGGAGCGACGGTTACGGGCGATACCGATTTGATACCACTTTGGAGCTTTTCCATCTCGCTCCAATCTGAGCTTGAGTTGATCCATCGCGCATACGTTGACAGCAGCATCTGCACACTGTGGCCGAGCTGCTGAGCAATAAAGGCGGGGTTCAAACCGGACATTAAGCATATTGTCGCATAGGTGTGGCGGCAGTTGTATGGCGGCCGGTAGCGAATTCCCAGCGCCAGCAGGGCTGGGCGCCACTGCTTGTGGATGTCCGATGTCTGTTTTACGTACTCTCCGTTCTTCGAGGGGGGGAAAACGTAGGGAGTCTCAAGCACCTTACCAACTCCACCTTTCCGACGTTCTGCATATTCCCGCGCGAATGCCAGGGCGTGAAGTGCACGATCATTCAGCAATACGAACCGATCGCCGCCCGTTTTCGTGCGCTCTTCGATTTCTCCCAAGGCGACTGTCCGACAGACGTGAGCGATCTTTTTGTTGAAGTCGATTGCGTTCCAGCGCAGCGCAAGCGCTTCCGATAGTCGCAGGCCCGTGAAAAAGACGAATTCGTAGAACGCTGCGTAGATTGTTCCAGGCCAGTGCTTGTGGGCGTAGAGCTGGACAATGATCCGGTTGGCCTCTTCTAGGGTGAATGGGTCTATCTCTTTGCGGTTGCGTTTGGGCAGTTCGATCGAGTCAGCGGGGTTCTTCGCCAGGAGCCCGTCGGAGACGGCCGACTTCAGCACTGTAGAAAGCTTGGTGAGAGCGTTGCGCTTCACACCAGGTGAAGCCCAGGCCGTAGAAGTGATGATCGTGCGGATCAGGGTAGGGGTGATCAGATCAATCCGCACCAGTGCCAGGCGCGGCACCCAGTATAGGTTCAGCGTACCTTTGTAATTGTTCCTGGTGCCCGCGGCGATCTCCCGACTGTCCAGCCAGAGCTGGGCATATTGGCCGAAGCTGAGCGCACTTCCAGAAATGGTTGCAGAGCCGGGGAACAGCTCGGCGTATTTATCGTCATCAAGCAGGCCGTGCTTGATGAGGCTGATCACCTGATCGCGAAGCTTGGATGCAGCTGCGATGCCTTTTTGTGTCTGGGGATAGGGGAGCGTTTCACAGCGCCGGACCCCGTTGTAGGTAAAGCGGACACGGAGAGCGTTCCGGAAGACTTCCACCCCTCGGGGCATACCCACTGACTTTCCAGCCATTCTTCGTATCTCCTGATGCTGTAGATGATTCGGCTGCATTGCTTGATCCACACTCCCATGGGGATCTGGCGGCGTGCACGCCTGGCCCGCAACGCATATACGGTGGTGCCCAGCAGGTCCGCCATTTTCTCTTCCGATACCTTGTCCATTTCGTGGACAACGGCCACCTCGCGCTCTGCGCTCATGTTTTGGTACCTCTCCAATTGAGTTTCGGCCCGCACTCGGGCAGTCGGCGCCCACTGTTGGCGGCAGAAGGCGTTAGCTCGGGCGTTCGGTCTTATCTCTCGACAGCGCCCTATCCATCAGCGCAATCGACTTTCGGCGTCGGTCCTGGACCTCAGTGCTGTTTGGGTTGTAGGTAGGGCCGAGATAGCTGCGAGGATCCTTCGCCATCGCCCGCTTCACGCGATTGAAGTTCTCATCGCGCTGCGAAAGACTGCTCCAGACCATGACCGGTTTCTTGCCCTCAACTTCTGCCTCGGCAAGCTGCCAGATAGCCTGGCGGTCGAAGGTCATCAACATGTCCATGGCGCAGACCGCCAATCGCAGATCGTCATATTCGGGACGCTCGCCTGAGCGCGCTGCTTCAACAGTTTCGCCGAGAGTTTTCATGGCGTCACCACTCGGCGAGCCCACCAGCACACCGGGCCATCATCTGTGTCGTGAATGGCCAGGCAGAACCAGTCATCGCCATCAGGTCGATCTGGCTCCCAGTAGCTGCAGTCCGGGTCGCCTGCTTCGAAGTAGCGTTCAGATATCGCTTGGTCGCTGTGGTATTCCAGGCTGACCATTTTCACCTGCAGGCCCTGCTCAGCGATCCAGGCTTTGCAGCGCTCACCATCCCCCTCATCGAAGTCTGGCAAGTCTGGGTGCTGGAAAAAGCCGTTCTCATCGCGCCTGATTGGCCAGTGCTTGATGAGCTGCAGCCGGTCAACTCGCTCAATCTCTGCAAGGAGGAGTGCTGCGGCTTTCACCAGATCTCTCCGGCGGTCATCGCTGGGCTTGAACGTTCCGGTGCCCCATGGCCGGAGGGTTGTCTGGCTCTTAGGTTGCCCAGCGCAGGTGGCGTAGGCAGCGGCGGCATCGGCCATCTTGCCCTTGATGTATCCATCATCGCGATAGAGCGAGTAGCCCTCGCCGGACACTTGTCGCTGCCGCTCCGCGATCACGTCGCGTGCGGTGCGATTGAGCTTGAGTGCATTTTCTTCAGGCATGACTTCGTCCTCACCGCTACAGCGGCTGACTTAGAATTGAAGGGGAAGGAGTTACTTGGCGATGACGTCGGCGCTTGCGATGAAGCGGCCGACGATCATGCCCAGGGGGAGTTGCAGGCAGAGCCAGAGGGTGAGGCAGTTCAGGATGATTAGGGTCATTTGTTCAGGGTTTCCCTAGAGCTGACGAAGGTGCGGGTCGAGCCAATTCGCTTCGATATCGCCTTCTCCCCATCCGGGCAGCCGCGGAAAGCGAGCGCCACTTTTGCCGTTGCTATGCTGAAGTGCTCGCCGTCTGAATACCCTTCGGGAAAATACTCGAGCATTCCCTGCAGCGCTGACCGCAGCTCCGCCTCCCGCGCCAACCCTTCATCGCGCTGGGCGGCGAGGGCGTCACGACCAGCTAGCCAGACCTTGAAAAGGTAAGTCGACTGCTCGAACTTGAATACCGTGGGGTGATTCTTGAACGCCGGATGGGGGTCTTGATCTTCGGGCCAAGCGCGCGTCGGCTCGATGCCCGTCATGTCACGGCGAAACAGGTCCATCAATTCAATGCGATCTTCACTCATTTCCCTTCCTCGCTTGTGCATACCGCTGCTGGCGCTTCTTGGAGCAGGGGCGGTGGTTTCGTGGGCGGTATGACGCGCCGCGCCATTCGCCTAGACCGGCGAACAGTTCGATTACTGTGGGCATTTGAATACCTGCTGAATTATGATCGCGCCAAAATTGGGGTTGCTGACTATGAAATGGGACGAGATGTTGCCGTTCTTCATCTGGGCAGGAGCGTTCCAAGTCATCCTTCTCATAACCGCTATTGAGCAAGGCGCCATCTCACTTTTTCTGTTGGGATTGATTCCGCTTGGGGTAGGCACATGGTTTGGCGTGGTCGCTAGCAAGCGATAACCGCCCGCCTGTGGAGGCGTTCAGCGTGATAGGTGAAGGTAGGGGATAGCTATCCAGTCAGGATGTGGTGCGACGTCAGAAGTTGTGGCAGGCACAGCTCAGGTCGCTGCATTTGGACTGACCAACCCAGTCGGGCATTAGCTCTCCCTCGTAACGCTCGGTGGAGGAATGGGTGACACCGCTGCGGCGCAAATCGTCAATGAAGCGACCCAAGTCTGCGGCGTTGCCGGCGCGCTCTGGCTGATCCCAGCGGCTCATCACAATGCGGCCACATTTGGTCAGGCCCTGGTCCATGCGACCTAGATACTTCCGATCGGTATTCATGGCAATCTCCATGGTGCTGCCCCCGATATCTCGATGAGTGGCAAATAAGGGTAGGGTGGGCTATAGGTAATGACCGGCATCGTGCCGGTCCACGCGGGGTAACTATGGATATTCCAGTAAATAGACCACGAAATATCAGTTGGACCGGTCCTAATAAAGAGGCCGGAAGAATCGAGTTTAAATGGGGTGAATCTTCGAATCACGTTCCGAGAGGCGTTCGGATTTTGGTGGAAACCATCGATGGGCGTGGTCTTAAGCACGAAAACGATGACAAGTACGCGTCCTATGAAGAGAGTCGCGACCAAGCTATCAAACGCATGCAAGAGATGATGTGTTCACTGGAGATTTCCGGTTAGGTATCGTCCGAAAGCCGAACTGACGCTCGCTGGTAAGCCAGCTCCAGCCTCCGCGCTACAACCGGCGATACCGTGATCTCGTGGCGCGGCACTTCCAGCAAAGGCAGTACCCGATCAGGCCCTAATTCAGGCAGCCGGTGAATCATCAGGGTCAGCACCTCGCCCTTTTACTGGATGCCAGCCCTCTCCTAAGGCTTGGCCAGTGATTTTTGGGGATTTCCATTACAGGCGCCGCCCTTCGATATCTCGGTGAGTGGCAAATAGGGGTAGGGTTTAAGGATTGAGTACTAAGTCTCGACGGTGTTAGCGTGCGATCTCACCACTGGAGACTCGCCCATGAAGACGAAGCTGATGAAAATGCAGTTGGATAACGGCGTGATCGTTGAGTACGCCCGCATTACTTGGCGCGATCACTCATGCAGAGGTACCTTCCACGGAAAGTCAGTACTCATGTGTCGCCTGACGCCTCATCAGCAAGCGTGCGTAAGGGCTGGACTCGATATCTAGTCGGGTTTTATAGGCTCGCGGCAGTCGGCAACCACAGGCCGGATGCTGCGGGCAATTCCTGGTATTTTCGTAACCAGCCTCAGCTTCACCAGTGCGCCAAGGCGCTCGGTGACGCAGTTCGGCGTTACGCCTGCGGTAGCGGCCAGTTCGGCTATGGTAGGGGAGTACTGGTGAGCCTCGATGTATTCTTTGATGTGCTCCAGGGTTTCGAGTTGGACTTTAGTGGGCTTCTTGCTAGCCGGCATTGATTGCCTCCTTTGCTTGCAGAGTGGGCGGGCCTGCCACAGGCCCGCGCATTTTTAGCGTGGATCGAACTGGCCCAGTGCAAGGCTCGCCGCTTCGCCGATCTTGTCCTCGAGCACTGCTTTGAATTCTTGGGCGATGTATTCGCGCTGGACCTCTTCCCCGATCCAACGCAGCTTCAGCACTGGCTGTTGGCCGCTGGTGATGACCGAAAGGCGGAATTTGATCTGCTGCTCCGTGAGGCCCTCGAACGGGATGACGTTGAACAGCAGTGCCACCGGCAAGGTTTCCTTGCTGCGCGCCTCGATCTGGTCCATGGCGCTGCGGCTGGCGCTGGTATCCCCAACCGTTGTTTCCGATTCGCTGGTGGCCTTCACGGTGATGGTGCGCACCGCGGCGATAGCCTTGGCGATCGCGATGGCAGTTTCGTTCTCGTCGACCGGGGTCAGGTACTGGTGCCAGTCCTCGATCCAATCGCTCATATCCTTCTGCGTCATCGCTTTGCCGTTGACCAACTGAGCGGCCTTGTAGCCTGCAGAGGGCTTCAGCTTGAGCAAGGCACGGTCATCAGCGTGGCCCGGGCTGAGCTCGTCACCGATGTTGAAGAAAAGGGAGCAGGACATCTCGTCCTGGTCGATGAAGCCCTTGGCGCCGGGCATGTTGCGCTTGATCACATGGCCAACGAAGTCAGCCAGCGAGTGGGTAGAGAAGGTGCCGCGGAAGCGGCTACGTCCGACCATGTAGCGCTCAAGGTCGGCTACGCTCACGGCGTCTGGTATCAGCGCGACTGGCGTGTTGGTGGGCAGCATCTTGCCGGCGGCCGACAGTGCGGTCTCGGTAATCTGCTGGATTGCTTCTTTGGTCAGGGACATTTTTCTATTCCTGGTGGTGGGGTTCAAGATCAGGTGCGGGGTTTGATCGGAGCGTCTTCACGACTGAACAACTGGTCGTGCTTCTCTTGGAAGAGGCTGATGCGCCCACCGGAGCCGACGTGCATCGGCGTATCCAAGCTGGTGTTCTCACTGCGCGTGCCGCGCTTGGTGGGCACCTTGTAGTCCAGCTTGTGCTTGATCTTCACCTGGTGGGATTCGCCGATCTGGCTGAAGTCCAGGGTGATGACCAGTTTCCCGGCCTTGCCGTGGTCGACGACGCCCGAGGCGACTTCGGACAGGGCGTGGCCGATCTGGCTGGCGAAAGCGCCGCCGTTCAACTCTTCGAGGAACTCGGCGGTATCCGTGGGTGTAGGCATTACGTATCTCCAGGCGATGTAGTTCAGCTAGCCCAGCGGGTGCGGTACTTCACGATGTCGCGAGCAGTGGAAACGCCGCACCCATACTTGGCCGCCAGGTATTCGTAGCCGCCAACGCCCGCTTCATACTCGGCGCGCATGGCGGATATTTGTTCAGTAGTGAGCTTTGCCCGCTGGTGGCTGGCGCCGCAGCGATGGTTCGTGTGGTTTCGAGTGATCTTTTGCATAGAGTTCGCTCGCGGGTATTTCTAGCCAAGTCAGACGGCGACGCTGGTGCACGCGGCGGTTGATCGTTCGCTTCAAAGCCAATGCCCGATCGCAATACCGTTCTCACTTGCCATCAGCCGGATCCGCTTTTCGCAGGTGCCCATGGCTTCTGCAGCTTCCTTCACGCTGTAGCCTTGTTCGGCCAGGTGGCGCAGGTTGAGCGAATCCTTGTCGCGCTCGTTGCGCAGCTTGGCGTGGTGCTTGGCCATGGTCTGACCACCGACGCGCTCACCTGAGACGCCGATGGGCACGACCTCAATTACCTTGCCGGCGGCAAAGAAACGATCGATCTGCGTGCTGAGGTCCTGTGAAATCTGAATCCGAGGATCGGGTAGAGGCGAGCCAATCACAGCGCACCGCCAGGATGAGCGCCGAAGTAGGCGAACATGACCAGAACCGCGGACGCTACCAGCGACCATTTCGTAAGCTTCCGTCCGAAAGCCTTCACCACCTTGCTGCGGCCCTCGGCGACCAGCGCCAAGCTTTCCATCTTGTCTGCCGCCGTGCAGGCATCGCTGTAACAGGTGCCCTTGGATCGGACAATGCCGGTGGTACGTTCGACCACCTGGAACTGCTTGCCCAGCGCGTGGACTTGATAGCGTGGCTGCCGCTCAAGTGGCAGGCCGGCCGAGCGGCGCGCCTGGGCGTTGTAACCCTGAGCCCGCTGACGCATACAGGCCAACAAGGCCCCGCTGTCACGAATCGTTTGGTTCATGGCTGAATTTCCTCTGTTGGCCGGTATTGGTCAGCACCCTCGTTGTTGAAGGTGCTGGCTCATAGCGACGGGCAAAAGAAAGCCCGGACATGCCGGGCTTTGCGCTCAAGTGGTACCACCCTACGAGAGCGGTTCGTGCTGCCCTGGGCGGGCGCTGATTTATGGCTTCATGGCTCAACCCTCCATCCGTAGGCCGCTATGGATAGGCAGCGGCACCTCTCAAGCGCAGTATTCGAAAGCCTCGGCCTTGCGCATCACACGCACCTCGGCGGTACGACGTTCCGGCGCGCGCCGGTCGCGGCGCATTGAGTGGTCATCAGCCACCGCGTGCATGGTGATGAGCGCGGCGAGCAGGATGCACACCGGCGAGATGATCTGGCGTTTCATGGCCTCGGCCACCAGCGCGGCCCGGCGGTGCACGCCGAGCTTGAACATGGCCACGTCCAGGCGCTTCTTCACGGTGCCCGGCGAGATACCGAACGCCTTGGCGATTTCCTTGGCAGTCATACCAGCAGCGACGGACATGCAGTACTGCAGCTCTTTGGGCGCCAGGCCTCGTCCGAGGTGGCCTTTCCATTCGCCGCTGATGATGGTTTCCATGATGATTCCTCAGACTTGGTAACTCGTTCGATTTCCCGTCTGGCCCTGCTTCCAAGGCCAGCCAGTGAAATCCGTCTCTTGTAAAGAACTTGGTTCCAGTCGATCCCTCGCGGGGCTGGGAGGCCAATTCGCTGGCCCCGTGCTAACTGGCGGCTTCACCAGTCGTGTCCCGAGGCGCTGTGGCGTCTCGATAGGTAAACTATCACGCATCGTGTTCAATACGTCAACACGTAATGTGATTTTATTTTTCATGGCTGATGGGTTCCGATTTCACAGGTCGTGATATATGCTGCTGCGAGTACTGTACGGATATACAGCTAAAGGAGGATGTATGGCGAAGGCACAGAAGAAACCGATCGAGCGTATTGAGCTGAGTGGACTGGAGCGCCTGCGCCTCAGGGTCTCCAACATGATTAATCACCCCATTGCGCAGGAGCGAAAGATCGTGGTTATCCACCGCCTGGACAGCGACGGCGATCTGGAATGGGAGGAGGTGATGGGTGCGCTCGCTGAGGTGGATGGCATCGAAATGACGTTTAACGACGAGAATGATTCTGTGACGCTGAGTTGGGAGGCGCCCTCAGACGAAGATCCGCGGGCAGAGGCGCAGGAAGATTTCGAAACCTTGGAGGAGGTCGCCCTTTTCTGATGGTCGAAAAAAAGCCCGCTTAAGGCGGGCCTTCAGAGTTCGCTTTAGGAACCAGAAATAGGTAGGAGGTACTTGAAGGCGGCCCCGAGAAGGCCTGAAACGATAGCGCCTATTACTATTGCGCCGCCAAGGTACTTGGCCATAGTGACCTTGATGCCTCCGACGTCTTCGGCAACCTTTTTGGTGTCTGCTTTGATACTTCCCACGTCCTTCTCGATACGCTCAAACCGGGATTCAGAAATCTTTTCCCAGGAGCGATCGCGTTCCGCTTGAGCGGCGAGAAATCCTGAGAACTTTTCAGATAATGCCGCGTCGCGAGCTGCTTGCTCTAAACGGAATGACTCTTGTCTCAGATCAAGCTCTCTGCGCAACTGCTCGTCGCGCAACGAGAGCTCATTCCGGTATTCATCAGTCCTTCGCTCTGCATCACGTTCCATGCGCTCAATGCGCTTGTCCATCCGCTCTTCGACGATGGACAGTTGATTTTGGATGTTTTCGCGGGTTTGATCATTCATGGCAGCAGTATCCGCTTCTGGAAGCGACTTGTCATCGGACGATTTTTCCGTTTTCGGCAGCTTGAATCGACTGCGCACCTCTTCCAAGTCGTAATGATCGACAGGCGAGGATTGGAATTTACTCGTTGACATCAATGTCCTCCTGATCCACATCCTTCTCACTCTGATCGGGATTACAATTGACCCAATCGCGTACAACTTTTGCTACATGCTGCCGGAGAAAGCCGCAATCTTCACAGTGCAGAGCCATGGTTGTAACCTGGCTTGTCTTTGATCCACCTCTGAGAGACGTGCGAAGCAGGTATGTCGTTCCGCCGTCGCCTGGCCCAATAATTATCCACTTTATCGAGCCACAGGCCGGGCATGGCTTGTCTTCAGTTTGAGCCTCAAGAAATCGCACGAAATCGGGTGTTTTTACGGCATACGGATGCTCATCGATATCTTGTGGCATTTTTAATCCTTTAAAGGCGTGTGAAACATCGGACCGCATACGGTCGTCGCGCAAGGCGACTAATTTTTTTGCTGAGCGAGCAGAGTCAACGCACCTAGGCCTTCCTTGCATTCCAGATCAGCAGAACTTTCGCGTGGATCGCCACATCCTCGATACGAGCTGTCTGGTTCTCGTAGTGCTGGTTGTCTGAGATCAGCCGGTAATTCTCTTCGTCCAGCCGCATGATCCGCTTGATGTACAGCTCTTGGTGCCAGGTTACCACGTAGACGCCCTCGCCGATGAAATCGGTGATGCCGCGGTCGACGATGACCAAGTCCTTGTCGTTGATCGTCCCCTCCATGCTTTGACCCCAGCCGGTGATCATCGCCAGAGACGTCGCGGAGGTATAGGTCACGCCCTTCTCTCGTAGCACTTCCTCACGCACAACGAGGTTGCGTACGGTCTCGTTGTAGTCAGGTGGGACCTGGCCGTGACCCATTGCGGCCCGCACGTCGTACTGAGGAATGACTATTTCTTCATTGCGCGGACGCAGAGCCTGGAAGTCACCCGGGATCACCTGGGTAGATGCTTCCTCAGCGGCGGCCACGATCCTGTCATGTGCTGCGGAGGTGAGGCCTTTGACCTTCGCAAGCATCTGCTTTACCTGATCTGCAGCCGAGGTCGCCGCCGCCTGCTCGTCGGCGACATTACCGGTGCCGGGCTCTGCCGGCTTGGCCGTCAGCAGGATCTCCGATTGATCCACGCGAAGAGCCTTGGCCATAGCAGCCATATCGGCAAGCGTCGGCTCTCGAGTGCCAACCTCATAGTTGCCAACGCGTGATTGCGATTTCCAGCCACAAGCCTCTGCCAGCTGGGCCTGGGACATTCCTGCTGATTTTCTCAAGCGCTTTATGCGCTGACCTAACGATTCGTTCATGCGCGGGATTTCATCACGAAATGAAATATTCCGGCTCTCACTTATTGTGTTTGCCTTTAACACGATGCGTGTTTATCCTTGATGCACGTTATTGAGGATCGAGCTGATGAATCAGGTTCGCAAAATTCGAGAAAAAGCCGGAATCACGCAAGCTCAGCTTCGCCGGTCTCTGGGCTGGAATCAGTCGAGGTTAGCCAACTATGAGGCTGGTCGTCGGTGTCCAGGACTTGAAGAGGCTCGGCAGATCGTTAAAGCACTGAACGTGCTCGGGGCTAAGTGCGCACTTGACGATGCGTTCCCGCCGACTGTGAAAACAGCTGCTTGATGGGCGAATTATGAGTACGAAGCAATGCTGCGAACAGTTCCTCTGAAGGGGCTGTTGATTTAACCAGTAACAAATTGCAGACGAAAAAAAACCGCCTGGCAGGGCGGCTTCTTCAACAACAAAACGTGGGACCGATTATGCACACCCAGATCACCCCCCGCAATACCCCCGCTGATTCGTCATCACCGCAGAAGCACCAAACCATGACGCGTCATGTCATGTCGTCGCGCGAGATGGCCCAGCTCACGGGTAAGCAGCATCAGCACGTCAAGCGAGACGTTGAAAAGATGCTCAAAGAGCTCGGAGAAGATGCGTCCACATTTGGACGCATCTATACGGACCGCCAGAACCGCAGTCAGACCGAGTATTGCTTGGATCGTGATCACACCGATTGCTTGCTGACTGGCTACAGCGCACCGCTGCGGATGAAGGTCATTAAGCGCTGGAAGGAATTGGAGTCCGCGCAGCCAAAGTCCAAAGATGCCGCTTGGCTCGAGGCACGCCAAGTCGGAAAGCAGATGTTCAAAGGTCTGCATGACTACATCTCAACGTTGGATGGTAGCGACAACCAGAAGCGGTGGGCTCATGAGAACGCTACCAACAGAATCTACAAAGCCCTGACCGGTGGAATCGTTGGCAGCGCCAAGTCGTTGCGAAAGCTCTACGGCATTGAGCACGGCACCCCGCGCGACAAGATGAGTCATCACGCCCTCGCACAGATCAGCCTAGCTGAACGCCGGATCTATGAAGAGTCACAACGCAGGGGCCTTGAGACTGTGCCTCAGTTCAATGAGGTCGTCGATGGGATCTGTGAGCGATTGCTCAATGGTATGGGTGCCCTGTTGATTGAGGACGTCCCAGGCGCAGTCATCGGCCGTATTGCTCAGCCTGCGGGGCTTGTTCGCCGCACTGTCGTGACAGAAGAGTACAGCCGGGGGATTCAATAATGGCCGGCGATTGGATCAAATTCGAACTGACCACAATGGACAAGCCGGAGGTGTGCCAGATCGCTGACCTGGCTGATATCGACCCGGACGCGGTGGTGGGCAAACTGATGCGCGTGTGGGGCTGGTTCGATCAGCAGACCGAGAATGGTAACGCTCCGAGCGTTAGCAAAAAGTTACTCGACCGCATGGTGGGCGTTACCGATTTCTGCGAACACATGAAATCCGTGGGTTGGATGGTGGAGTCCGAAGGCACCATCAGCCTGCCTCACTTCGAGCGCCACAACGGCAAGACCGCTAAAAACAGGCTTCTCACGGCAAAGCGGGTAGCCAATCACAAAAGCGCTAACGCAAAAAGTAACGCTCGCAGCGTTAGCGATGCGTTACCTAAAGAAGATTTAGAGAAGAATAAACACCCTCTCTCTGCGCGGGAGGCCGTCGACCCTCGCATGCCCAGCGAAATGACACTCGACTGGATGCCCGACGAAAAGCTACTCAAGACCTACTCCGTCCACTCCGGCGCAGCACCAGCCCTGTTCACCGAAGAGGTTCGCCGCGCTTTCACTGCCCACTACGAGCCGCGCGGTCAGGTCAATACCCAGGCCGAGTGGGTGCAGATGCTCGTGAAGTGGGTGATGAACGACAAGGCCAGGGCGGCCGCCACCAACGTGACCCCTTTCCGGCAGGCCAAGGCTCCGGCACAGGATTTCGACGACGAAGCCACTGATTGGCTGCCGCAGGGGACCAACTGATGAAGAACGTCTCAGTGATCGCCCACGGCTTGTGGGACGACGTGAAAAGCGGTGAGTTTATTCCAGCTGCCGAGAGCCCGCGTGCCATCGAAGCTGCCGAACAGCAAGCCACTCTGGTCACCGCCATCAACGAGTTGTTCAAGGAATTGCGCTCGATCCGTTCGGCATGGCGTCAGGCATGGCCGGACAAAGAGACCTACCAGTCTTCCAAACGGCAGTGGTACCAGGCGTTCGTTGAGGCCGAGATCTGCACTCAGGGTCAGATCGATCACGGCATGTCGCAGGCCCGCAAGCAGTCCGGTGATTTCATTCCCAGTCCTGGGCAGTTCATTGAGTGGTGCAAGCCCACACCAGAGATGCTGGGCTTGCCGCTTGTTGGCAAGGCCCACCGTGAGGCTTGCCGCAATGCCCACCCAGGTATGGCAGGGCACGGCAACTGGACTCATGACGCCATTTGGCATGCAGCGAAAGAGTGCGGGTTCGAGAACCTGAACCGTCTGCCCACCGATTTGAGCCTCAAGTTGTTCGAGCGCAATTACACGATCGCGGTGCGTCGAATCCTGGGCGGTCAGCCTCTGCAGCCAGCGCCCCTTGCCGTCACCCACGACTCGAAATCCAACCGTACGCCTGAGGTTGCCCGCGCTGCCCTGGCAAACCTTCGTTCGACAGTATCGGGAGCACGCCCATGAGCATCCGCCAGACCAAATTGACCAAAGCCGCCCGCGGCCGTGACTGCCAGGTACGTGTGCCCGGTGTGTGCAATGGCAACCCGGAGACGACCGTGCTGGCGCACTACCGCCTGAAAGGTACCAGCGGCATGGGCTGCAAGCCGCACGACTTCCAAGGCGCTTGGGCTTGCTCGGCCTGCCACGACTATGTCGATGGACGAAGCCACAATCGTCGCGAGGATGACCGAACGACGGCACGCCACTGGCACGCAGAGGCCGTCATGCGCACCCAGGACATCCTGATTCGTGAAGGGAAGGTGGCCTGATGGCTATGTCCGAATCGCGAGTAGTTCAGCTTCTGGCTGGCCAATCCTCGACAGCCCGCAAGGTATTCCCGCATGTGCCCATTCAGGAAAGCTGGAGTGCCCATGATATTCAGATCGCTGCTCTTGCGGCGAATGCCACCTCTGTCGCCGTACACGCTGTGCGCCGCGCGCTCAACGAAATGAAAGACGCCGGGATCATCCGTGAGCCCACGGGCGGGAAGTTTCAGCGCGACGCTTACTCACGAAAAACAGTCAAGGAAATCGCCATGCCCGTTGTAGCCAAAGAAACCGTCGTCGCCATCAAGCGGCCGGAAGTCCAAGCGCTTGATACGCTGGCCGGCCTGTCTGCAGAGGTCGTGGAGCTTTCGGACTATATCGGCGAGCGCATGAAGCGTTTGGCCGCGCGGATCGAAGAGGTTGCCTTGTCGGTTGAGGTTGAGCGTGAAGGCAACGCCGAAGCGCTGGGCAAACTCAAGCAGCTTCAGTCCCTGCTGAAGAGCCTGTAAGTGGAGCGTCCGCCTGTGAAGAAGCGCAGCTGGCAGGTAGCCGTACCTGGCTACCGACCTTTCACGATGGGCGGGTCTGACATGGATTACGCCGAGGCCCTAGCCACGGCACGTTCGATTTGGCCTGTGGCGGAGGTGAAATGATGGGCAACGACAAGATGCGTGATGAGTTCGAGTCATGGGCAAACAGCCTTTTCTATCCTCTCGAAACGCATGAAAACGGCCTATACGTGAAACTCGTTGTTCAGGATATGTGGGCAGCCTGGCAGGCTTCGCGCGCTGCGGTGGTGGTTGAGCTGCCCGGTAACGTGCACCACACCGCAAGCGGAATGCGACTAGGCTGCCAAGAGGCAATCGAAGCCGCCGGCCTGCAGGTGAAGCGATGAAGGCCGCAGAGCTGAAGCTGTTCAAACCCAAAGCGGTGCGCGCCAAACCCAACGAGCGCGAGGGCCAGGAACAGGCCGCCCTGATGCGCGAGATTGAGCTGCGTCATCCCGATGCGTTCGCGCTGATCTACCACGTCCCAAACGGCGGGCATCGTCACAAGGGCGTCGCCGCGAAGCTGAAAGGGCAGGGCGTGAAGGCCGGCGTGCCGGACTTGGTCCTGCCGATGGCGCGGGGCGGTTTCTTCGGCCTGTACATCGAGTTCAAGGCCACTCCGCCAAACGACGCCGCTGTATCAATCAGCCAGTACACATGGATACGTCAGCTCAGTGAGCAGGGTTATCTGGCGATCGTCTGCCGCGGGCACTTCGATGCGATGGAGCAGCTGCGGGCCTACCTGCGCCTGGAACCAACGAGGGTCGCGGTATGACCCTGCTGGTCGCTTTCTCCGATGCCGAGCTGCGCCGCCGCGCAGATGACCCCTCTGCTGTGCTCATGCGAGACCCGCGTCACCCCGGCCTGTACTTCCGGTTTACCGAAGCCCGCCCGCGTGGCACGTGGAGCTTGGTGGTGCGCAAGAAGTGGATGCGGATCGGCTCCTACCCTGATCTGTCGGCCAAGGCTGTGCTTGCGGCGCTGCCTGAGACTCGCCAGCGGCTGGGCGCCGATGCCAACGCTACTGCTGCGGTATGCGCTTGGGCCACCTTGGGCGAGCTGTTGGCCTGGTACAGCGACCGGATGGGTCGAGACCGGCACCTGTCGGCCAAGCGCAAGGCCACGGCCAAGTCTGCCATTGCGCGTCATCTGATCCCGCGCGTGGGCGGCCTGGCCTTCACCAGGATCGATCGCGCTACGCTCGACACCAAGCTGATGTGGCCGCTGCAGGAGAGCTTGTCGCTGGAGTTCGTTCGGCTGATATTCGCGCTGCTGGTGCTGGCCTGTCGGCAGGCATTCGTGCTCGACATGATCCCTATCAACCCGATGGCCGGGATCAAGTTCAGCGATTTCTCCAAGACGAAGATCAAGGCCAAGGCGGCCCGGCTGCGCGGTGTGCAGGTCCAGAATCTGCTCGAGCAACTGGCCGATGCCTTCGAGCGGCGTCCGGCGCACGGCATGTTGGCCTTGATGATGCTCTGCCACGGTACGCGCGTCGGTGAGACCCGCATGGCGCTCTGGTCGCATATCAGCCTGGCCGACCGCACCTGGCACATCCCGGCGGTGCACACCAAGACCCGAGTTGAGCATTCGCTCCCCCTGACCGATCAGGTGTGTGCGCTGCTGGCCCGGTACCGTCATCGCCAGACCGATAGCGGCTACACCGGGCAATACCTGTTCCCGGCCCGTCATGGCAAGGGCATGAGCGAGGGTCAGGCCAGCCTGGTATTCACGCAGCTGGGGCAGGGCGAGTGGACCAGTCATGACCTGCGCAAGTTGGCCCGCACTGGCTGGGCGGACCTGGGTATCGACTTCCTGATCGGCGAGATGCTGATCAACCACGCCATGGGCCACAACGTGCAGGCCTACATCCACACCACAGTTGAAGAGCGCAAGCGCGAAGCCTTGGAGAAGTGGCACAGCCATTTAGACGCCAAAGGATTCAGCGTGATTCATGGGTTGGAGGGCGTCGAAAACAAAGAGTCCAGCATTGGTCTGGAAGCCGCGCCGCATACGGGCTGCGAGCCAATTCAAGAATCAACCATAGGCGAGGTTTCAAAATGAAGATTTCATCCGACGGCGCCATGGCTTTGACCTACACCTTCCAAGTCCCAGGCACACAAAAGCTAGCGTCCGAATTCCGGAAGGAGTTCGATCGCTCGAAGGTGTTCATGGTGATGAAGCAGAACTTCGACCAGTTCACTCGGCTTACGGTCGTCATGGATGGTGGCCACAGGTTCGAGATCGACAGCGACAAGGTGCCTTTCAACATCGACCGCGCTGCTGATTGGCTGGTGGGTGAAGCATGAGGAGAACCCACGGACCAGCCTTCCGCGCCGCTCAACTCGACCTGACCAAGTGCCCGGCATGCCGTGGCCGAGCCGTGGTGCAGGGCATTTTCCATGAGCTGCCATGCGGGCAGTGCAATGCGTCCGGCTGGGTCTCAGCTGATACCGGCGATGCGTTGCCGCTGGAAGTGCTGGTAACCCAGCTCAGCATCCGGCTGCAGAACGCTCATCGCCAGATCGAACAAATGAAGCGGCCGGCGCCGGCGAATGGCCCTGCCGCCCAGTACACACAGAGCAACCGCCGCGGCGCCGGCGGCACGAACTACACAGGGGATTGAGCATGGCTACCTATCGCAACGTATTGTCAGCTGTCGTACGGGCCCTGGCAGCCGAAACCATCAACAGCGCCGGCGGGTGCGATTTCGAACCCAAGGTGCAGTGCGCCAAGCAGAAGGGCGAGATCGTGGGCAAGGAGGCGGCATTACTGGCCGACTGCATCGTGCACAAATTGCTGCATGCCCAACTCAGCCCACGGCACTGGAATGCCCTGGTGGCGAAGTACAGCACGCACAAGGGCCGTAAGATCGAGTCGATCGGTCGTCTGGTTTCGGTTGTACCCACTCCGGCGCCGCAACGATTCACACAGCAGTCTGTGCTGGTGTGGGCGGTTCCTCAACAGTCAAAGGGCATTCATCGCACAGCCGTCGTAACCAAGGCCCCGAAGCCACGCCAAGGCGACCGGGAAGGGCAGTGGGACTGGCGCAACCAAGCGGCTACCGCTGCTGCCGAGCGGGCCAACAAGTACGCCAAGGAGGTGGCTGAAGTGAAGCCGGGCGAAATGATCGTACTGGCCGACTCTAACTACGATATGACCAACTGGGATTCCCAAGGGCTGACAGAGCGCACATATCAGCGCTGGAACAAGGCCATCAAAGACTCCCTCGAATCATTGGTCAACGAAGCGCTGGTGGAGGCTCAACACATGCTTGAGACGGTAGGGGTGCTGGAAAACCAGGCTGCATGAGAAAACGCTTGCAATAGCATGTCGCCATGTCGTAAATTTGCCCCATCCTGTCATTCCTGCGTGTGTAGGGGATTGACGACGATAAGCCCGGCCTAACCGCTGGGTTTTTTTATGCCTGATTTTTGAGGTTTCGAATGATGAAAAGCGATTACCGGCAGGCCGTTGAATCACTAATCGCGCAAGAGGCGAAACTTGCAGAGGTGATCGAGCTGCATGCTAAAGCTGCAGCTCGGGAAAAGCAGCTTTCTGAAGCTGTGACGCTTTGTAAGGAAACTCTCCTGAAGTATGAGAGCAGGGTTTGTGAAATAGAGACGAGCTCGGCTAGCTAGAACCCCAGCCCAGTTTTCAGAAGGGTGGGGTACTCCACTTTACCTTTGGTCGCTTTCACCTGATTCTTAGTGTCTACGACCAGCATAAGATCCTTCTTTGGATCGAATTCAGTTTCGAAATACAGTCGATCGCAAAGGCTTTGAGCGCTTTCGTTGCACTCCATAGCATAGAAAGAAGAAGTCTCTGCCCATGGATAAGTGGTGGCAATTTCCACGACCTTTTTAGCGAATGAGTTGTAGCGATCGCTGTAGGTTGCGTCCGACTTGAATCTGAAAGTGATGACAAAGTTTGCCATGGTGCGGTCCATCGTTTTGCTGTAGGAGCTGAGACGATAGCACGTACCTCTCAGCGCTATATTTGAGGCCTCAATAGCTGCTGGCCTTTTGTTTTGTTGTTCGTCCATAGCCAGGGTGGCCTTCGGGGGAGCCTGGACACGGTATCGCCGGTCGTCACGTGTAACGAAAGAACGCCGGCATTCGAGCATTCTTGACCTGTGCTACTCACTGGAAGGGCTCGATGGGCGGCGTGGGAAGACACGCACGTTATGCAGATGAACGCGCAGGCTGATGCGCACTGAAACCCGCGGGCATGGGGTTGCTCCCATAGCGGTACGAGCAACAAACCGGAGATCAGCACCGGTCATCTGCACCCATTTCGGGCCCTGGCTATCGCCGGGGCTTTTCGTATCTAGCTCCCCAGCGTGGGGAGGCATTCGGATTTCAATCATGCCAGAGAAAGACCCCGACCTCTGGGCTCAGGTATGGCTGCACCTACGCCTGTACCTAGCCAACCCTCTCTGGCAAGGAGCGATCATGGCAACGGTAATTTCTGGGCTTCGTGTGTTGTACGAGGCCAAAGAGACCAGCAAGCGCCGCATCCTGCTGGAGTCACTGATTTGTGGTGGGCTGAGCCTGTCCGCGAGCAGCGTGATCGAGTGGATGGAATGGCCCTCGAGCCTGTCCGTTGCCGCCGGCGGTGCGATCGGCTTTGTCGGTGTGACCGTCATCCGCGAAATGATCGTGAAGTTCCTCGGACGCAAGGCGGACGGCCTATGAACCTGCTCAAAAGCATTGCCGCTGCACTGATCATCGGTTTGGTGGCTGCACTGCTTATTGCCATCCAGCAGTACCGCGTGATCGCGCTGGAAGGGCAGGTGACGGTGCAGACGCGGGCGGCTAAGGATGCAACCGAAGCCAACACCGAAAGCCTGAAGACCATCACCACGCTCCAGGCCGAAGCCAAGCGCAACGCCAACTACCTGGCCGATCTGCAGCAGCGCCTCAAGGCCAGCGAAGACAAGGCCCGCCAAGCGAGGAAGGACTTTGAAGACCTCAAGCGTAAGAGCCCGGCTGTTCGCAGGTGGGCTGATCAGCCTTTGCCTGACGGCCTGCGCGGCAAGCCCGCAGCCAGCGCCGGGAAAGACATCAGCAGTAAGGCTGGAAGCGCCGGAAATGGTGCCGTGCGAACGGGTCAGCGATAGCGATGACAACCTGGCGCTGAACGGCGACCTCTGGGCGCTGAAGGATCGGGCCATCAACCTGCTCGATACCTGTGCTGATCAAGTCGACGCGCAGATCAAACGCAGTCAAAGCAAATAGCTGGAGGTTTGCTTGGGCAGATATCGCCATCCATATACACCTTGCAAACTATACGTGGACGGTGCCGATGGCATCGCGGTCGGTGACTTCATCATCACGGCAGCCGGTTCGGCGTACTTGGTGCAGACGCTGCGGGTGAGCCGAACCCGGCTAGAGCGCAAGCACATGGAATGCCTGCGTTGGCCCATCGCTGACGTGCCGGCTGATGCCCGGTGCTACCAACTGATTTGGTACAAACGCTAACAGGTGCGAGATGGCCAGACTAAAGACGCTCGGCCCGCGTCTCAAAGAGTGCACCACCACCAGGGTCCAAGTGGTCACGACTGGGAGTTGGCGAAGCGGTATGACCAGCTCGCAGCGAGGCTACAACTACAAGTGGCAGAAAGCTCGAGAGCGCTACCTCAATAGCAACCCACTGTGTGTTTACTGCCAGCAGATTGGACGGGTAAGGGTGGCAAGCATTGTCGACCACATCGTAGCTCACAGGGGTGACATGGTCCTCTTCTGGGATCAGACCAATTGGCAAAGCCTCTGTAAGCCATGCCACGATTCGGTCAAGCAAGCAGAGGAAGCTGCCAGCCGTGGAGGTTAGGATGCCGGCCTGCGCGCAAACTACGAAATCCGACCCTTAGCACGTTATTGACGTGCCTCAAGGGGTAGGGGGGTCAAAAGCTTAGGCCGTTCCACTAGCTAGACCGCTCCCGACCCCACGTACAGATTTTTTTCCCGCTCAGGATTTTTTGTTAATGGCCCTCACCCCCAAAAAACGCGCATTTGTCGATGCGTTGAGGGGAGGTGCGTCCAATAAAGATGCAGCCATAGCCGCAGG
>Ga0265798_10002063_pt1 | contig 30172 bp, 20 predicted proteins | sample P3T30metagenome_FD_192430 | JGI IMG/M metagenome (GOLD analysis project Ga0265798, IMG submission 192430) | Plant litter microbial communities from East Loma Ridge, Irvine, California - P3 T30 | ecosystem: Environmental > Terrestrial > Plant litter > Unclassified | place: USA: California...
CGGTCGGTATGATGACAAGGCACAGGAAGGCCCTCAGACGGGACGATAACAGCGGGGGAGGGGGCCAGCCATGAGCCTGGACACAATGGTTCGTCAGCTTGGCCGCCATGCCGAGCTGATCGACGATGATCGCCGGGCGCTTGCCGGGCTGCCTTTCGTCAGGCGAGTAGTGAAGATCGGGCACTATCTCGCCAGGGCGGGTGATCAGGCATGCGAGCACATCGTCCTGCTGTCGGGTTATGCCCATCAGCATAAGACTGCCAGCGCTGGCGGCCGTCAGATTGTATCGATCCGGATGCCCGGTGAGGCCGTTTCATCGGCATGCCTGTTCATCGACCGGGTGGATTACAACGCCCAGGCGCTGACGCCGATCGAGGCAGCTGTCGTTCAGCGCGATGCCTTGCGTGATCTGATCGCGGCTCGCCCGGCCGTTAGCAAGGCTATCCTGATGGCGACGCTGATTGACGCCGCCATCAGCAGCGAGTGGTTGCTCAACATCGGGCGACGGTCGGCTATCGCTCGGGTTGCCCATCTGCTTTGCGAACTTGCCGCGCGGATGGACACCATTGGTCTGGCTGATGGGGCAAGCTATCAGGTCCCACTGACGCAGGAACAGATGGCCGATATCCTCGGTCTTACCGGGGTGCATGTGAACCGCATGATGAAGCAGTTGACCGAAAGCGGCGTCATCGCGCGACATGGCCGGTGCATCCAGTTTCCCGACCGCGACAGGATCGCCCGCATCGCCGGGTTTGATGCCAGATATCTTAGACCATGACTCATGATTCGAGTTTAAAGATACGTCGGGTTATTCGTCTGATGGAAGCGATGACGAGCCATGCTTCGCGCGAGGCGATGGAAGCCACCCACTCCTCGGCGAGGCTACGGCATCGGTTGAGCCAGGCGATGGTGCGCTCGGCCACCCAACGGCGGGGTAGGATGATAAAGCGCCAAACATCGGAGCGCCTGACGATCTCGATGGCGACGTGGTCAAGATGCGCGATGGCAGCCTCCAACTTCTACCCGGCATAGCTGGCATCGGCGAAGAGGAGACCAAGGAAGCGTTGATCGCGGCGCCCAGCGCTGAGCGCGGTTTGACCAAGATGGACAGGCGTCCGCTTCTTGGACGCCGTCGAAGACAGCTGAACGTCCGCAACTGGGTCTCTTCAGCTGTAGGTCGGCTCACGACCAACCTAAGCCATTCCGGGACCCGCGTGTAACGGCCCGTCGCGGCGGACCAGACATTCGCCCGCGGTCGAACCGTCAGGCAGCGACACGCCCAACCCCCGGTCAATCACAACTGGCTGAAATCGCTCAACTCAATTTTCGGTCGGGCTCTTATCAGCACTTCCCAGCCGCAACCATCGAGGTCAACGGCACCGCCCGCTACTCCCCAACGGCTGGTGTCTGGGGAGGCGACATCTACGGCTAAGACAAAACAAAATGACGGGACCGCCGGTCGAAAGGCTGGCGGCTTCGTTGCGAATACATCTTGTCCCAAGATGGGATTCGTCCCGATCTAGCTGGTTGGAACTATGTGAATATCGGTCCAACATGGCCTTAATTGAAGGGCCATAACGGCCTAGGGGGCAATTATGAAAAAGACCATTGCGATTTTCGCGTCAGTCATTTCTGCATTCATAGGGCAATCGGCATCTGCTGCCGTGGTCGTGAACATCAACCAGTCTGGTGCGAACGTCGTCGCGACCACCACGGGGACGTTGAGCTTAACGGGCTTGACCTATTTGTCTGATTTTACAGCTGTTCTAGGCGTCCGCCCGGTTGTTGGATATGTTGGGACCGGTGCTCTAACAGTCATCAGCGGCTACTCAGGCTTTACAGGCTCTCAGACGTTTGGGCCAGGTGAATTTACGGAGGCGTCATCTTATTCCGGCGTTTCTTTTGCCTTCAACGCGACCTCATTCCCTACCCCTCGTATATTCGTACAGCAGGGCTTTACCGGCGGTTCCGTCGTTGGAACCGCGACGTTTAACGCGACTACGCTCGCAGCTCTTGGCCTAACCACCGGCACGTATATTTTCAATTCGAGCGCGGATAGCCTGACGATCAACGTCGGACAGATCGCCGCAGCAGTGCCCGAGCCCGCCACGTGGGCTATGATGCTGGTCGGCTTTGGCATGATCGGTGCAACCGCTCGCTATCGCCGGCGTTCTACCAAAGTCGCTTACGCCTGATTTACCTCCCTTTTGAGGGTGTGAGTGGTGGGGTCGTTGATCGTCAGTCAGCGGCCCTTTTTTATGCCTTGCAACTAAACGGCGAAGCAGTCGACTACGATGCTGGCGGTGCTGTTGCGAATGGGGTTGCTCCAATTCGGGATTCGGTAATCGTTTCAGACGATTGCATTGCTGTTCATCCTACATCAATAAGGCCGTAACGGAGCCATTGGGCTTCAAAGGGGTGGATGATGAAGAAAATCACATTGGTCGCGGCACTGCTGGGTTCGGCAGTTATGGCATCACCAGCAATGGCAGCACCGTTGTTGTATAACTTCATCTCTACCGTCGCCGATCGCCCCAGCTTTTCATTTAACGTCGACAGCAACCCCGTTGCTACCGATGTCAGTGGTAGCCGATTTGATACGCTCGTCCAGAATTACAATCAGAATGTAAGTTCTCCGAGCAGGAGCATTCGCTTTTATACCACCGTAGAGCTTGGTGGATTTGACAACTCGTTCTCCTATTTTGGACCTCAGTTGTTCTCCGGAACGACCGCAAGCCCTACTTTGCTGACGGGTAACTTCACTCTTTTCACCAATGCCGGAATGACGAATGTCGCGGGCAATCTCAGCGTAACCGACCTCACCGCAGCCGTTCCTGAGCCAGCCACTTGGGCAATGATGCTCGTGGGCTTTGGCATGATCGGTGCGACTGCTCGCTATCGTCGGCGAGCTACAAAGATCGCCTACGCCTGATTCTCCCATGTCCCAGGCGTGAGTGAGGGGGTCGCTGATCGAAAGATCAGCGGCCCTTTTTCCTGTCTTGCTTTCCGTCGCTTGTTCTTGATACGTTCTGCTCATGATGATCACGCCAGACCGCATCGCTGCTGCCATCCATGACGCCCCCACGTGGGCCAAGCTGGCCCTGACCGCACAAGGGCAATCACTTCGCGATGATGCCGCGCTGGAAGTGGCCCAGCATCTCTATGACACGCTGTATCAGCCCATCAGCATCGAGACAGCGCAGCTACCCCTACCTCTTGGCTGACGATGAGCAGCCATCGCTTCGATAGCGACAGCGCCGTGGTAGATGCACAACAGACGGTCTTCAAGACGACTGCGGCACTGGCGCAGGCAGCGGAGGATCATATCCAGGCAGCGAGCGCGACCGCGCTGCTTCGCTGGATGCTCGGCCGGCATCGGACAACCAATCAGGCGTCGCTGATCGCGCGGGCAGGCGTACTGTTCGCGGAAGTGACGGGCGGCGCCTTTACGGGCCTGACTGTCGGCTATGGCGATAACGACCGTCCGATCATCTTCGCACAGTGCTCCGATGGCGCTGAGGTCGGCGTCGAGGCGCTCAGCGAGGGAACGCGCGACCAGCTATACCTCGCCCTGCGGTTGGGTTCGATCGAAGGACGCGCCGGCGCGGGATCCTTGCCAATCGTCTGCGACGATCTGCTGATCACCGCCGATGATGGTCGGGCAGCGGCGCTTCTTCGTGTACTCGCCGCAGCGGCTGCCCATAGCCAGGTAATCGTGTTTAGCCATCATGCTCATCTCATCGACGTCGCGCGGGGCGCTGTGGGATCAGATGGCTTCAGGCTTCATACAATCGAACCAATCGGCGCGATTGCAGCGTAGCGGAACCCCTCGAACAGTCGGAAGGGTGATCGCCAAATCTAATTGATATCGCTGCCCGTCATCATTTACGGCCTTGAAGCACTGAATGTTGACCGGCCGCTCCCCACCCGTTTTGCGCCCTTCCAACAGACGATTCAGGCAGTAGCGGCCGCAAAGAATCGACATGAATGAATGTCTGAAGTTAGGAAGCGGTTGAGGGCGCGCGAATGTCCGCTTGTGGGTCAGAGCGGTTCAGGGGCTTTGTTGAAAGGCTCGACGCTAAGGTTGAGCGTGCAGTTCTTGCCATGTCAGGTCGAACCGCTGCAGATACTTGCGCAGGCGATCAGCATCATTGGACGATGCACGCTTAGCCAACGAAGCTGCGAACAGCGATCGGCCCGCCTCAGATAGCGAGCGGCTGCGGCGGCAGATCTCCACAACGTGGGCCAGCTGAACACGGTCGAATGGATCGAGCGCGGCGATGTGGTCCGGCGGCATGACGCCGTCCAGCCCGCCGTCTGCCGCCGTCGCGGTCGACCACAGACGCCGCAGCCGCATAGCCTCCGCCTCGACGCAGGCGGCGTCGATACGGCCTTTGGGGCTGAACGTCGCCATGCGGGTGACGCTGGCGGCAAGATCGCGGAAGTTGCCGGTCCAGCGTGCGTCGGGGCTTACCGCAAAGGCGAGATAGCGCTCGCGCGCTTCCTTGTTGAAGGTGACGCGACTGCCCTCACGCTCGGCGAAGCGGTCGAGCTCGTAATCGAGATTGGGCGCGATGTCCTCGCGCCGATCGGCGAGGCCGGGCAACGTGAACGTCCAGAGATTGAGGCGAGCGTAGAGGTCATCGCGGAAGCGGCCATCGGCGACCGCCTGCCCGAGGTTGCGATTGGTACCTGCGATAAGCTGAAAGTCGGACCCGGCCTCCTTGTCAGCCCCGACCGGCAGGAATTGCTTGTCCTCGATCGCGCGCAGGATGGTGGCCTGTTCATCCAGCCCTAGCTCGCCGATTTCGTCGAGGAATAGCATGCCGCCGTCCGCCGCGCGCAGCAGCCCGGCCCGGTCGGCGGCGGCACCGGTGAACGCGCCCCGCTTGTGCCCGAACAGCGCCGACATGGCGCTGTCGCCGCGTAGAGTCGCGCAGTTTACCTCGACGAAGGCGCCCTTCACCTGGTGCTTCAGCCGCTTCAGGTCATAGATGCGCCGCGCCAGCTGGCTCTTGCCCGCCCCCGTCGGCCCCATCAGCAGAACCGGTGCGCGGCTGCGGGTCGCGACCTGCTCGATCTCGTCGATCATGGCGTTGAATACCGCGCTGCGCGTCTCGATCCCGCACTTCAGGAACGATGTGCTCTCCGCGCTAACGGCGGCGAAGCGCGTGGCGATGCTGTCGTAGCGCGAAAGGTCGAGATCGATGGCGTTCCACGTCCCCGCCGGCTCGGCCGTCCCGCGGCGGGGCTGCGTCTGGAGCAGTTGACCGGGCAGATAGTGCGCCTCGGTCAGGAGGAAGAGGCATATCTGAGCGACGTGCGTGCCGGTTGTGATGTGGACGAGATAGTCCTCTGCCTCGGGATTAAACGGCCAGCCGCGGGCGAAGTCGAGCAGCTTGCCATACACCTCCTCGAAGTCCCACGGATCTGCGAAGTCGATCAGATGCGGCTCGACGCGGGTCTCGGGGGAGACCGATGCGATGTCGCGCGCGACAAAGTTGGCGAGCTGTTGGTGTGGGGTGCCGTGAATGAGGACGAACCGATCGATCCGTAGATCCTCGTGCATGGCAAGGCCAACGGACGGCCGCCACTTGTTCCAGCGGGAGGCGTCGTGCTTGCTGCCATCCAAGGTGGAGCCCAAGAACCCGATTACGACCAATGGCTTCATGGTTATACGGTAGGATAAATTCGTATCTCTGTCACTCATATCTGGTCTCTAGTCAGATTCCGATAGTCTGCCATTTCTCAAAAAAATCGATGGAATAACAGCCGCTTCTGGAAAGATTCGGGTGAAATTTGAAAATTGGCACGATGCCTGCTCAGTAAATTTCGTCGGATCGAATGGTATCGAACAGTCCGACGATGCGGCCGGGGCGGCTGGAATAGGCCGGCCGCCCCAAACGCAGAAATTACCGGAGGCGAACATGACCGCGAATTATGATGTCCAGACCGTCGAGGGCGGCGTTCCGATCAAGATGTGGACGCGCGGCGTGCCGGTCGATGACAAGGCGCGGGTCCAGCTCGCATCGGCGGCGAAGATGCCTTTCGTGTTCAAACATGTCGCCGCCATGCCCGACGTCCATGTCGGCATCGGTGCCACCGTCGGCTCGGTCATCGCGACCAAGGGCGCGGTGATCCCGGCAGCGGTCGGCGTCGACATCGGCTGCGGCATGATGGCAGCGCGGACGAGCCTGGTGGCGAGCGACCTGCCCGACAACCTTGAAGGGGTCCGCGCCGCCATCGAGCGGGCGGTGCCCGTCGGTCGCGATATGAAAATGGGGAAGCGCGATCCGGGCTCGTGGGGCGATCCGCCCGCCGAAATCGTGGAAGCCTGGGCGACGCTCGCCGGTCGGTTCGGCCAGATCGTTGCCAAATATCCGAAGCTGGCCAAGACTAACAACCTGGTCCATCTCGGCACGCTGGGTACGGGCAACCACTTCATCGAGGTCTGCCTCGATACCGAGCAGCGCGTGTGGGTAATGCTCCACTCGGGCTCGCGCGGCGTCGGCAATGCGATCGGCACCTTCTTCATCGAGCTGGCCAAGCAGGACATGCGCAAGTGGTTCCTGAACCTGCCCGACGAGGATCTCGCCTACTTCCCGGAAGGGACCGAGCATTTCGACGACTATGTCGAGGCGGTCGGCTGGGCGCAGGACTATGCAGCGCTCAACCGGAGGGTGATGATGACCAACGTGATCCGCGCCATGCGGGGCGTGATCGCCAAGCCGTTCGACGCGGAGCTGGAGGCCATCAACTGCCATCACAACTACGTTCGCCGAGAGAACCACTTCGGCCAGAACGTGCTCGTCACCCGCAAGGGTGCGGTGCGCGCGGCGGAAGGCGTTATGGGCATCATCCCGGGCTCGATGGGCGCCAAGTCCTTCATCGTGCGCGGGCTCGGCAACAAGGAGTCGTTCGACAGCTGCTCGCACGGTGCTGGCAGAGTGATGAGCCGAACCCAGGCGAAGCGCGAAGTCACGGTGGCGGAGCACGTCGCCGCGACTGCGGGCGTGGCCTGTCGCAAGGACGAGGGAGTGATCGACGAGAGTCCCCGCGCTTACAAGCCGATTGAGGCGGTGATGGCGGCGCAGGCCGACCTTGTCGAGATCGTCCACACATTGAAGCAGGTGGTGTGCGTCAAGGGCTGACGCACACCACCCAATAAGAGATAGGCCATGATCGAGATCGACGGTTCGGAAGGAGAAGGCGGCGGACAGGTGGTGCGCAACGCGTGCGCGCTGGCGCTCGTCACGGGCACACCGTTCCGGATCACCAACGTGCGGGGCGGCCGCGAGAAGCCGGGGCTGATGCGCCAGCACGTCACCGCGATCGAGGCGGCATGTACGATCGGCGGAGCGGAATGCGAAGGGCTGACCGTCGGCGCGTCAGCAATTACCTTCCGTCCCGGTCCGGTCACGCCGGGCGAGTACCACTTCGCTGTCGGCACGGCGGGATCGACCGGGCTGGTGCTCCAGACGGTGCTGATGCCGCTGGCGATCGCGAACGCACCGTCGCTGTTGGTGCTTGAGGGCGGTACGCACAACATGCTGGCGCCGCCGTTCGATTTTATCGCCCGTAGCTTCTTGCCGATCATCAACCGAATGGGGCCGACCGTCACCGCGCGGTTGGTGCGGCCCGGCTTCTACCCGCGTGGCGGCGGGCGTATCGAAGTGGACATCACGCCAGCGCCGCTGCGGCCGATAGACTGCCTCGAGCGAGGCGCACCACTCGCCCGGTCGGCGCTGGCGATGTTCGCGGCCATCCCGCCCGGCGTCGCCGATCGCGAGATCGCGACCGCGAAGAAGCTGCTCGCGGACTGGCCGGAGGAGGCGTTCGCCGTCCGCGAGCTGCCCGAGAGCCAGGGGCCGGGCAACATCCTGTTGCTGGAAGCGGCGTTCAAACAGGTGACAGAGGTAGTCAGCGGCTTCGGCAAGCTGGGTGTATCGGCGGAGCGTGTCGCGCAGACCGCGTGCGCGCGCATGGCGGGCTATCTCGCCTCCGACGCGTTCGCTGGGCCGTATCTGGCGGATCAGTTGCTCCTCCCGTTCGCCATCGCCGGCGGCGGCTCCTTCACGACTGTGAAGCCGAGCCAACACAGCCTGACCGCTGCGGCGGTGATCGAAAGGTTTCTCAAAAAGCGCTGTATCTTCACGCAGCAGCCCTCAGGCACTCACCTGGTGGAGGTGCGATAGCTGCTTAATACTCAGCTGAACGAACGGCCGGAGTTGAGACGGCGAGATGCGGACCCGAGTGTCCGCTTGTGGGTCCAAACGCCCGCCGGTCGCCAAGCCGAGATCCTCAGGTTAGAAGAAAGCTGAGATCAGGGCGAGAAGGGCACCACCGTCATAATCGAGCATTTTTCCCCTGACGCTTATGGCCTCCTCATCCTAGCACCTGAGATCGCCCTTGGTAGTGGATGGCTCGGGGGTGACAGGGTCGTCGGTCGCGCAGCCATTCGTGACCTGCTGATCAAGGCCGCTCGTTTCAACGAAAATGAACGGCAGAGGCTAACTATCCATCTGCCTAGCAGGGCGATCACGCTCCGATTGGACGAAATTGAACGGCACTGTGGAGCGTAATACCACCCGCATGGGTCGATGAACGAACGTCCGCTTCTGGATGGTGCTCCTAGCTCCCTAAATGGCCGGAAGTGGGTCGTGCATGTTTTATCTGGTATTGAAAGGGCCGACGTCTTTCACTTGGGTGAGTCGACGCACAAGCCATTAAAAATTCGTTCATCGTCTACTGCTGTGAATGCGAGTGGCGCAATTTATTGATTGCCGGAACGGCCGGTTGAAACGGCGTAGATCGCTGGCGCTCCTTCCATGTTGGTTCGATAAACGATCCAGCGACCATCAGGCGTGAAATGCTCGTTGGGCTCCAAGGTGTAATCGTGCGTCGCCAGACTGGCGAGCCGTTCCGTGTCCAGCACGCCTGGCGTTATCAGGCCCGGCTGCGGCGTTTCCACCGTCTTCGGCTTGAACAAGCTGATCCATTTACCGGCGGCGCTGCCATCGCCAGCGAACATGGTGCGGTCGGGTGACTGGGTGAAGTGGAATGACATCTGGTCAGGGGCTAACTGGTAGTAGGTACGAGCGCCTGTGTTGACGTCGTATCCGGCCAACCATGACACCCGTCGTGCGGGGGTTTGGAGGTCGTACCAGATCGTGCGGCCATCGTTGCTCCAAAACTCATGTCCGGCGATCTCGCCCGCCATGGTACGGGCATGCACCTTGCTCAGTCGTGATCCGTCCGTGGCGATCGTCCAGATACGGTCGACCTTGTTCCACGGCCCCTCGTGACAGAACATCAACAGACCAGGGTCGGTTGGCGAGAACTGGACATGATTCAGCCAATCGGTGGCGCGGTGAACGGTCTTTCGGCGGCCGGTGGCGATCGCGACGCTGTACAGTTCCATCGGCACCCGTGCTGCCAGCCGGGCATCCATCCACTGCGCCTTCGCGGCGCCGAACGACAGGGGGCGTCCGTCCGGACCGGTACCTGAATAGGTCGGTGCGCCGGTCTTAGGATCACGTCGTCCCTGCGCTGCGATAGCCGGCGGGGGAGGGGCTAGTTCACGTTCGCCGGCCAGCAACGTTTCATCGGCATTGATCGCCTCGATCCGCCCGCCAGGGACGTCCGCGACCTTGCGCGTGACGCCGCTGTCCAGATCGACCCGCCACACCTGGAACGCGCCGCCATCGTCAACCGTAGCATCTTTTACCGTGTAATAGGCGCTACGGGTGCGCGGGCCTGTGAACAGCAGCCGGTCCACCTTCGTCGCCAGCACCAGTCGCGTCTGCCATGTTTTCAGATCGGCGACCCGGATACCCTCGGGCGTCAGATAGATCATCAGGTCGCCCTGCGGCGTGAAAGGGTTATAGTTGAAATACAGCGCGTAATTACCGGGCGTGGCGTCAATGCGAACGACACGCCGGCCAGTGGCGGGATCGGTCCATGACCCCAGACCGGCATTTGAGGCGGGTGCCTGGACGGCAGCGGCTGCGGCAAGAACAGGCAAAGCGGAAAGCATTGGCAACTCCGTCAAAAAGCACGGCAATCAGATGACGGCCTCGGCCAAAAACCCGGCGATACACGACGGCATAATAATGACCCCATTCTTCAAATTCCACAATATGAAATCAGAATAGAATATTTGAACTTGATCTCTGGCCGGATAGGTACGATAAATTCGTCTGACATCGCATCGATGGTCGTGCGCAACCGCCGCACCGACAGTCCGAATAGCGAGGGGGAGGATAAGATATGGCGCGAAACGTAGCCGGGCTGATGAAACGGTATCTCGGTGTATCGTCGATGGCGATCGCCATGACGCTGGTGGCCGCGCCGGTGGCGGCGCAATCGACGCCGACGACGCCGGGCGACCAGTCGACCACGCAACAGACCGTGCCGATCAACGAAGAGACGCCAGCCGCCACCCAGCAGCCTGCGGACGCGGACCAGCCTGACATCGTCGTGACCGGCTTCCGCGCGTCGCTCAGCAGCGCCCTCAACCTGAAGCGCAACGAAACTGCGGCGGTCGACAGCATCGTCGCGGAGGATCTCGGCAAGTTTCCCGATTCGAACCTTGCCGAATCGATGCAGCGCATCCCCGGTATCGCGCTGGCCCGCGGCGACGGCGGCGAAGGCCGCAACATCTCGGTCCGCGGCCTCGGCGCCGCCTTCACGCGTGTCCGCATCAATGGCCTGGAGGGCACCTCGCAGACGGGCGGATCGGATATCTACGGGGCCGGCAACAACGGCCGCTCGTTCGACTTCAACGTTTTCCCTACCGAAATCTTTTCGGCGCTGGCCGTGCGCAAGACGCCGTCCGCCGATCTGGAAGAGGGGTCACTGGGCGCGACCGTCGACCTGTCGGCTCCCAAGCCGATGGCGCAGCGGCAGGACTTCGTCCTGAGTGCGACCGCACGCGGCGTCTATAGCGAGCTTGCCAAGAAGATGGACCCGCGGGCGTCGCTGCTGGTGTCCAAGAAGTTCGGTGACAGCGGCTTCGGCGTGCTGGGCTCGATCGCGTATCAAAAGCGGCATCTGCGTGAGGTCGGGTATTCTGCGGTCGATATACTGCCCAGCGAAATCAATGGCGGTTTCTGTTCGCCGGTCGGCGTAACGCCGCTGAACCCCGCCCTGAACGCGGCCAAGGGCACCACGGCCGCGAATTGCTCGACGAACAATCCGCGCACGGGCAGCGTCACGGCCTACAACACCATTCAGGCGCTACGCCGGACCAATTCTTCAGGTACGCAACTGGGCGCAGGCACTGGCGCCTTCTTTCCCCGCCTGCCGCGTTACCTGAATTCCGAACAGAAGCAGGAGCGGATCGGCGGAACCGCCACGTTCCAGTATAGCCCCGACGGCAACACCGACATTTCCCTCGACCTGCTCTACTCACGGTTCCACGTCACGCGGCGCGACAACTACATCGCGATGGTGTCGTTTGCACGCTCTGCCGGCAATAACGGCCAGCCCATGACGTCGGTGCGCGATGTTCAGTTCGATCAGAACGGGTCGCTGGTGTACGGCCTGTTTGATGGCGTCGATGTCCGCTCCGAGGGGTTGGTCGACGATTTCGTGTCGACGTTCAAGCAAGCCAACTTCAATCTGAAGCGCCGACTGACCGACAAGCTGGAACTGACGATGCTGGTCGGCCTCAACCAGTCGGTGTGGGACGGGCGCAAGCGTCTCCAGACGTTCATGGACGTGATCGACGCCGACGGGGTCTCGATCGATTTCCGCAACAATGGCAGCACCCCGTTGCTGGGCTTCGGGTTCGACGTCACCAATCCCGCCAACTACAATTATGGTCCGACCCAGGCAGACGGCACGGTACTCGGAGGGTTCAGCTTTCAAGGGCGGCCTCAGAAGAACACCACCGACAATTTCACCGGTGAGGTCAATCTGTCATGGGATGTCGCGCCCAGCCTGACCGTGAAGGCAGGCGGTCAGTATCGCGAAAGTAATTTCGTCTCGACCGCGCTTCGGGCGTTCAATGCCGATCTGGTCGTGCGGTCGCTGCCGGCAGGGACCACCCTGTCCGGTATCACCACCCAGATCACAGATGTAGGAAATCTCTGGGGCAATGGCGCGCCCAATGCGTGGGCTGCGATTGATCCGGACAAATGGGCCGACGCCTTCGGTTTCGATCAGGTTCGCTATTGCGGGGTAGAGTGCGGTGGCGGGCGCTCGGTCGTCAAGGAATCGGTCAAAGGCGCTTATCTCATGGGCGTCTTCAACCTGGCGGACACGGTCGGGTTCGGCATACGCGGCGACGCCGGGGTGCGCTATGTACGCACCGATGTCAGCACCTCGGGCGTCAATGCCATTGCTCCGCCGGCCGGCACGACGTCGCCGACCAACCTGATCGGGCAATACACCAACGTCCTGAACACCTATGAAGACTGGCTGCCCTCGGCCAATCTGGTGGTGGAGCCTTTCGACAATCTCCTGCTGCGCTTCTCCGGCGCCAAGGTTCTGTCCCGCCCGGAACTGGGTCAACTGGCGCCCGTCACCTCGGTCAATGCGATCAGCCGCAACGGTAGCCGCTCCAGTCCGCTGCTCGACCCGATCCGGGCGAACACGTTCGATGCGGCAATCGAATGGTATTTCCGCCCTGGGTCCCTGCTGTCGGCCGCCTTCTTCTACAAAGACATCAAAAGCTTCATCCAGAACGTCAACAGCCTGATCCCGTTCAACGAACTTGGCCTTCCGAACGCGTTGCTCGACAATACCGCGACCCGCCCGGACGAACTGTTCAACATCTCGCAGCCGTTCAACACGCCTGGCGGACCTTTGAAGGGTATCGAGCTGAATGCGCAGATACCGTTCGATTTCGTAGGTGGATTCATCGGGAAATTCGGTGTTCTGGCGAACTACACGCATGTCACGTCGCGGATCAATTACATCCTCGCCAGTGCGAACGGCGTGCCGACAGTGACGACCACGGCCGATCTGGTTGGCCTCTCGCGCAACACGGCGTCAGGTACCCTGTATTACGAGGATAGCCGCTTCTCGATCCGCGGCACCGCGAACTGGCGGGACCGTTTCATCCGCGGCATCCCTGCCTCGACCGGTAGCGATCTGCTCGGTAACGCCCCGACGCTGTATGTCGACGCTTCCGCCTCGTACAACATCACCGACAGCGTCAAGCTGATCCTGGAAGCGACAAACCTGACCGACGAGCAGAACCGCCTCTATGTCGATAGTGTCCGCCAGGATACGCTTTTCGAAACGCGGATCGGGCGTACCGTCAACGTCGGGGTGAACGTCCAGTTCTGATACCGGGACACGGATATTCCGTTTGTAGTGCGACAAACCCGTCTCTTCTGATGGGTTTGTCGCCGGAAATCGTCGCACGACCGGGCCACGGCAAGATCGACGACGACAGCGACCCGGGCAGCCACGGAGGATATCATGACGTCGACATACGTTGCGAAGTTTGCGCTTACGCTTGCGTTGGCCAGTTGCGCCGGCGGCACATGGGCCAATGATGTCGGCCGTGCCTTTCCATCGGAGAAGCGGGTCGTCGTCGACCCGGTCACGAAGGTGCGGTTGCAGTTGCTGACCGAGCATCGTGAGGGCGGCGATGCGAAGCTGTACCAGACGCACCCGCAATGGGCGCATGATGCGCGCCATATCGTCTTCCGCTCATTCAAGCGGTCGGCGGATGGAAACGGACAGGCGTTCGCGGTGGACGAGCAGACCGGCGATATCGTCCAGCTGACGGACGGGCCGGGCGTGATGACCGGTTCGCTCAACGTCGCCCGGCTGACTAACCAGCTATATTATCTGCGCAACGTCGGCGAGCGCTGGCAGTTGTTCGCGGTCGACCTCGACGCGGTGTTCCGTCTCGCCAGGGCGGGCCAGCGGGGGGCGGGCCGGTTCGAACGACTGATCGCGACGCTGCCCGGTGATTACCGCGATGCGGGCGGCTTCACCCTCGATGCGGACGAGAAGACCGCCTATTTCGGTGTCTCGCGCGGGGAATCGCCCCCGCGGGTGCCGGGCCAGCCGCTGCCTAACGTGCCCGGTGGCATCCGTGCCCTCGATCTGGCCACCGGCATATGGCGCACCGTGATCGATACCGAATTCCGGATGGGCCATGTCCAGGCCAATCCATGGGTGCCCGGCGAAATCCTGTACTGCTGGGAAACGGGCGGAGACGCGCCCCAGCGCATGTGGGTGGTGAAAGCGGACGGCAGCGGCAACCGTCCGCTCTACCCGGAGCATCCAACCGACTGGGTGACCCACGAGGTGTTCGCCGATCGCGACCATGTGATGTTCAATCTGATGGGTCATAGCGAAAAGCTGCGGCAGCATATGTCGGGCGTCGTGGTCGTCTCGCTGCGTGACGGCACCACCGAAAACCTCGGCCAGACCAATTGGGCGGATGGGCGGAGCTTCTGGCATTCGGGTGCCACGCCGGACGGACGGTGGGGTCTGGCCGACGACTGGAACGGCACCGTGTGGCTGCTCGATCGCCGCAACGGCCAGCGCACGATGCTGTCGACGGGGCACCAGATGAAACCCGACCACAACCACGGGGACTTCAGTCCCGATGGCCGCCGCATTCTGATCCAGTCGGGTATGCTGTCGGGCGGCACGCGGCTCGACCTGATGACCGTGCCGCTGCCCGACTGGGCGATCAAGGGCGGCGCTGCCCCGATGCGCTGATCTAGCGGATCGGGGCACGCTGCCTTCAGCGCGTCATCGTTGCAGATCGCCGTTTTCGGGGATGCCGGGCTCGTCGAGCAGCTGGATCGAGGTGGCGGGGCCGAGCCGCGGCCGCCGCCACGATGCCAGCTTCCAGACGACCCGGCGGTCCGGCGTCACCTCGAAGACCTGGATGGTGCCGGCCCATTTTTCCGGCGGCACCGCGCCTGCGACCCAGTTGGAAATCAGCGTGTTGCCGTTGGCGAGGCGCGACACCTCCTGCGCGTTGTGCAGGTCGATGCCCGCCTTGGCGGCGTCTTCGCGCGAATAGCTCCAGACGGTCGCGCCGGTCCGGTCGACCTCGCGTACGAATCCCTTGTTCGACGATATCAGCGTGTTGCCGGTTTTCAGCCGCACGGCGCTCCAAGGCGACGGAACGTCGATCGACCAGACCGGGGTGCCATCGGCACCATATTCGATCACCTTGTTCATATCCATCTGCGCCACCAGCCAGGTGCCCGCCGGGGTCATCCTGATCCGGCGCAGTTGACCATGCACCTGATCGGGACGGGCGACGGGCACCTCGAAGCGGCGGATCACCGTGTTGCTCGGCTTGTCGATGACCAACGCCAATGCGGGATTGCCGTTCTGCGCCAGCACGACCCGATCACGGCCGAGCGGCTGGAGGGAGTGGATCTCGGTTCCGTCGGGCGCGAGATACTGCCAGGCAATCGTCTTGTCGGGGGTAATCTCGCTGGCGCCGAAGCGGGTAGTGAAGATGATGTTACCGTTAGACAGCCGGGTACAATCGCCGAGTTCCTGAATGTCCTCCTTCCCGCCACGCATCACGCGGAAGCGGATCGCATATGACCACAGCTCGCGTCCGCCCCGCACCAGATGGATGGTCTGCTGATCGGCGTCCTTCTCGTATTCGCCGCAGTACAGGAATGGATGTCGTCCGAGCCCGTTGTCGTCCGTCTTCGGGGTAGTTGCGGACGTGGCGGCGACCAATAGTATCGCTAGCGCATGATGCAGGCTCATGAACTAAATCTCCACTGATGGGGCGGACACGCCTGCAGGTTCCGGTAGGGGGCAAGCGTAAAAAGCATCGCTGTCGCTTTTGCTAACCGCATCAGCGTGGAACCGTGAAGATGGGTGCCTGCGCCTTTATATATGCCTCCCATGACGCACGGTCGTGGAAGTCTCGGCTCTTGTCCCACGTAGCGCCCATATAATAGACGAATGGCCGATCAGGCGTGACGGTCAGCAGCACGAGATAGTTGTCGGCATCCTCGCGCACGCCAGCGATCATCGTGGGGTCGACCATCAACGCGATGCCCATCGCTCCCTTGTCAGGGTCGGTGGGCGTCCAGAAGCTGAACCGGCCGGTGGCGCGGTCGACGGTATAGGTTCCGGACGCGGCGGAGGTCGCGCGCTTGGATACGCCGATGCCGACGATCAATGGTGTCCGGTCGTTCGACCGGATCGTGGAGATCATGCGCGTGAAGTTGGTGCCGGTCGGCAACGTGAACCGGCGCGTTTCCCACGCCGTTCGCCCGACCCCGACCGGCCAGGGGGCGTAATCGACTTCAAAGTCGGCGACGTCCGGGCCATCTTTCAAGATGCGGTATTTCGACCAGTTACGCGACGTCCAGAGCTTGTTGCCCTGCCAGATGCCGAGCCCGCCGGCGCCGCGGAAGGTGTTTACATTATAGAAGTCGATCCCTTCGCCATGATAGTCGTGCTGTTTGCCGGTCTTGAGCTGGCGGACCATGAACGGCCACGGCACGTGCTTGCCCCAGGCATCGATACCGGAGGTCGACGGCGGTTCTTCCTTTTCGAGGGCAGGGCCATAGATGCGGTGTGCGGTCCGGTCGTTTTCCCAAAGAATGTCGTCGAAGCGCCACGGTGCAACGGTGACACGCGCTTGAGCGACGCGTTCCGCCACTGGCGGTGGTGTCAGCGGTGTGCCGAGGCGGGGCATGGCAATCCCCGGCACGCCGCCCGGCGGTGGCTCTGCGGGGGCAGTTTCGTTCTCACGCGGATCGTATCCCAGATCGATCATCGCCTGCCGCTCGGCCTCACGGCGTGCGTGACCGATCAATTGCGCTGGCGTTGCGTTAGGCGGCGGATCGCGCCGGGCGATGGGGAGCCGCAAGGGGCCAGGCGGATCCCGCAACGGTTCGGCAAGGGGCAGGGCGACGACTGGCTTGCCAAGATTCATCACCTCGAGTCCCGCCAGCAACAGGCCGCCAGTACCGTATAATTCGTGATCGTTCCCGGTGCTCGGTTCGGGCTGGTCGCCGGCACGCTGGGCGAAGCCCAGAAGACCGTTTGGCTGCACCTTACCCGCGAGAGCCGCCCAGGCACGGACAACACGTGGCTGATAGCTCGCCCGGTCGAGGATGCCGTGGTTGATGCCCCATGCCATCGCATAGGTGAAGAAGGCCGACCCCGTCGTCTCCGGCCCGGCCGGATCGGCGGCATCGAGCAGGCTGGCTGTCCATAGCCCATCGGGGCGCTGCAGCGCCGCCAGTGACGCCATCATCGTTCGGAACATCGCAATGTATCGTGGTCGATTGGCAAAATCTTCCGGCATCGACTCCAGTACGCGTGCCGTGCCTGCGACGACCCAGCCGTTGCCCCGGCCCCAGAACATCGGCTTGCCATTTCGCGTTTTGCGGGTCGGGAAGCGTTCGTCGCGCCAGAAGAGACCGTGTTCCTTCGACCATAGCCGATCGTAGGTCCGCCACCACTGAACGTCCATGGCCTGGAGATATGACGGGTCGCGCCCCTGAACGGCCATCCGCGCCAAAACGGGTGGTGCCATGAACAGCGCATCCGCCCACCACCAGACCAGTTTTTTGGGTGGCGGCGTTGCGGTCAGGTATTGCAGGTTGAAATCCAGCCGGTGGCGTAACGGCGAGATTTCGCCCGCTTCGCCGCTACGGGCGTAAAGTTCCTGATAGACCGCCCCAATCGCCAGATTGTCGGCATCGAGCATATTACGCGGCGACCATGCTCCCAGCATTCCGAAATTATAGTGTTCAGCGACATCGCGGATATATTGTCGCCCGCCCGACGCATCCGATACGCGGACCAGATGACCGAGGCCGATCAGGAAGGTCGCCGAAATCCAGTTGGTGTTGATCTGCCCACGCGCACCGATCGTCAGACCACGCGCCTTCATATCGGTGATCTGGGCTGCTGCACTGCGATCGAGCAACGTCAGCACCCGCCCCGGGTCGGGCAACCTACGGCGGTCAAATTGCGTGGCTCTGGCTGGCATGACTATCGCAGTCGCCGGTGTCGATCCCGTCATTTGCGCTGCCACGGGCACTGAAGTCAGCAATGTACTGGCGATCAGGAGATCCCGCACATGAAAAACCATCACATTGCTACGGCGGATGACGTCAAAGATTTTGTCGCCATGCCGTTGTTCCGAAGGTGAGTATGGTGAAGGCCTCGTACGCGCGCTCGTTTTGGGGCCCGTAAGCCATTCATCACAGCACCGACATGTCCACAGGGCTGCCAAGCCATTCATCAACGACCGATTCCCGGGCGTGGCCATCACCGTGTCCTCTCCAATTGATGCATCGTCGACAAAATCCGGTAATTTGGGCGACAAGCATGTCGTCACTGTCGTCATCCGATTTCGAAGCAACCTATCTCGTGCGGCGGTTCGGACGCGCTGCGTCTGTCGTATCGACTGCCGCAGCGATCCGCCAAATCGTCCCACCCTTGTCATCGACGACCAGCACTGACCCGTCGCGTGCCGTTGCCAGAGCGCGGGGGCGGCCGTGAACATGTCCCGGTCCTTCGGTGAAGCCGGTCAGCACCGGCTGCATCGGCCCAACCGCCCGGCCGTTGCGGAAGGGAACGAACACCACATCATAGCCAAGCAGGGTCGAGCGGTTCCACGAGCCATGCCGCGCGACGAAGGCACCATCCCTGAACCGCACGGGCAGCGAGGTATTTGCCCCAAACGAGATACCGAGCGCAGAGGCATGGGCGCCGACCGCGAAATCGGGCGTCAGGGCTTTTGCCACGAGGTCGGGCCGCTGTCCTTTCAGACGCGGATCGGGACTCTTGCCCCAATAACTATAGGGCCAGCCGTAGAAGCCCCCCTCCTTCACGCCGACGATGTAGTCAGGGACCAGATCGTCGCCCAGTTCGTCGCGCTCGTTTACCGAGGTCCATAGCCGCCCCGTCCGGGGTTCCAGCGCCATACCCACCGGATTGCGGATGCCGTCGGCATAGATGCGCTCCCGTCCGCTCGCCAGATCGATGGCTAGGATCGCGGCACGGCGCGCTTCCTTGGCCATGCCGAACTCGCCCGCGTTGCTGGCCGATCCGACCGCGATGAACAAGGTACGTCCGTCGCGGCTGGCCAGCAGATTGCGCGTCCAGTGATTGTTGTAGCCGGTAGGATCGAAGCGGGTGATCCAGTTGCGCGGCGCATCGTCGGCGATGCGGGTGGTGCCGAAGGTATAGGGGATCCAGAACACGCCATTCGCGTTGGCGATGTACAGCTTGCCGCCGATCAGCTGCATCCCGTAAGGCTGGCTGAGGCCGCCGATCAGCGTCTCGCGTACGTCGGCGCGGCCATCGCCGTCGGTGTCGCGCAGCAGCAGAATCCGGTTGCGCCCGACCGCGCGATAGTTCGGGTCGTTGCTCTTTCGCTCGGTCGTCGCCTCGGCAACCAGCACGTCCCCGTTCGCCAGCACCACGGCATTGCGCGGAGAATCGAGCCCTTCCGCAAAGGCGTTGACAGCAAGGCCGTCGGCCACCTTCAGGCTCGCACCGTCGTGAAAGGGCGTGGTGTCCGGCGTGTTGACGACCGATCTGGTGTCGTACGGCGCGGGTAACGCCGGTTGGCTCCCGATACTCGGACCGCTGGTCTGGGCGTGTGCCAGCCCGGCGGCAAAGATCAGTGGCAGGGTCAGCAGACAGCGCGGCATTGGTAGCTCCGATCATGTGGAAGGGCGTGGTCGGGAACGAGGGGTCGGGAACGAGGGGTCGGCGCCACCCGCAGAATGTTACCTGTATTGATGCATGGCATGACCCGGTTCATAGGCCGATCGCCGTCGACGGCGGGCTTCGTCATTTCCGTCGTGCCTGCAGCGCGATCGTGCCCGGTTTCAATCCGTCGGCGCTGACACGTACGGTGAAGCGTCCATCACCGGCACCGCGCACCAGCGCGACGGCGTTACCGTCGCGAGGCTGGCGGTCCGGCGAGGCGAAGGGCCGGTGGTCGGTGACCGATCCGTTGTCAGTGGCGATCAGTTCGCCCGCACCCTCGACCGAGAAGTGCAGTAGCTGCGCCGCGTTCGGCACGGTCACGCCCTTCGCATCGACCACTTGGGCGCGGACATAGGCCATGCTGTCGAAGTCGGACCCGACCGTCCCGGCATCGGACGACAGCCGGATCGCAACGGGACTGCCGGCGGTGCGAAGCCGGTCCGAGATACCGCCGGCGCCCAGGTCCCGGCAAACGGCGCGTAATTCTCCCGGCGCATAGGTGACCGCCCAGCGGCGCGGCGACGCATTCGCGTTGATCGGCAGAGTGCCGAGCGAGCGACCGTTCAGAAACGCCTCGACCTGGCGGCAGTTGCTGTACACCTCGATCGTTTCGGAATGCGGTTTCGGGTTCGCGGGAGTCCAGTCGTCGAAGAGGGCAACCGGCGGCTGGGGCGTCGCCACCGCGATCATCGCCGGCAGGGCCGGCTGGTTCGGTCCGCCGGCCCCGTCGGTCGCCGGTCCGGCCGCAGTCGGAATGGCGTTGCGTACGACATGGATGACGGGCGTGTCCGACCACCAGCTTGCCCGTTCCAGCCCGCGGATATGTGCTGTTCCGTTCCGGTCGAGAAGGCCGGTGTAGCGGCTGATGGATGGCCAGCCGGCGCGGTTCGCTTCACCCAGGTAATCGATACCGGTCCACAGGAACATGCCGGCATAGGCCGGATTGTCGCGGACCGGCAGCCAGTTAACGCGGTTGTGCCCGTTTTCCGTTCCGACGATCCGGCGGCGTGGGTCCTGACGATGCGCCGCTGCCAGTTCGGTTTCGCGATAATTCTGGCCGACGACGTCGAGCATGTCGGCCAGACCGTTGGCATAGTCGCCCGTTACGTTGGGGCGGAACAGCCCCATCGTCACCGGGCGGGTCGGATCGGTCGCATGGGCGATGTCGAGTATCGAGCGCAGTGCCGCCTTGGCCTGTACGGGATAGGCGGTATCGTGGATTTCGTTGCCTGCACTCCACAGCACGATACTGGGGTGATTGCGGTCGCGCCTGATCATGTCGGCCGTGTCGCGCTTGTGCCAGTCGCTGAAGAACAGGTGGTAATCCTCCGGGGTCTTCGCGACGTTCCACTGATCGAACCATTCGTCCATCACCAGCAGGCCGAGTTCGTCGGTCAGGTCGAGCAGCTCCGGGCTGGGCACGTTATGCGCGGTGCGGATGGCGTTGACGCCGAGTGCCTTCAGGGCGATCAGCCGTTGGCGCCACACCGCGATGGGCACCGCCGCGCCGACCGCGCCGCCGTCGTGATGGACCGCCACGCCCTTCAGCTTGATGTTGCGTCCGTTCAGCCAGAAGCCGGTGTCCGCCCTGAATTTGGCCTCCCGCACGCCGAACGACACGGTCTCGCTGTCCAGCAGGCCGCCGTGGTCGCCGAGAATGCGGATCGTGGCGCGGTACATCGCGGGATCGTCAAGGTTCCATCGCCGGGGCGATGCGAGCCGGATCTCGCGCGTCACAAGCTGTGTCCGGTCGGCCTCCACCTGCGTCAGCGGGGATCGCGCGCGTCCGGCTTCGCGCCCATCGGGACCAATGACGACCACTTCCACCATCGTGCCGCGGGGCGCCGTGCCCGCATTACGGATCTCGGTCGAAACCGACAGCATGGCGGCCTCTGCCGTGATCGAGGAAGTGCGGACAAATGCGCCACCTTGCGGCACATGAACGTTGCTGGTTTCGATCAGGCGGACATGCCGATAGATGCCCGACCCGGTGTACCAGCGCGACGACGGTGCAGCCGCCGTGTCTGCCCGCACCGCGATGACGTTCGGCCCGTCGCGGCGCAGATGACGCGTGATGTCATAGCGCAGGGAGACATAGCCCATTGGCCGGTAACCGACATGGTGGCCGTTCACCCAGACGCCGCTGCGCTCCATGATACCGTCAAACTCGACGAAATAGCGGCGGTTCGGGGCGGGTACGACATTCAGGTCGCGACGATACCAAGCGACCCCGCTGGGGAAGAAACCATTTTCGCCGCCAGCTTTGGCATCGGGCGCCACCGGTCCGGCGATCGCCCAGTCGTGGGGAATGGAGACGGTTCGCCAGCCCTGAGTGCCGGTATCTGCACGTTCGGCGCCCTCCGGGTCGCCTTGAAGAAACCGCCAGTCGCTGGACAGGGGAGTGACCTTGCGATCGGTGGCCATAGCGGCGCACGAGAATGCCAGGCCGGCAAACATCATCGCTGCACGACTGACCGAACGATCCATCTAACTCTCCTGTGATCCCCTCTCGCTTGTCTCAGCGAAAGTTTTCTCATTTCATGAGACGGCAATTCACATGTCAGAAAAGCATGGTTTGCCAGCGTTGGCAATCATGAACTTTCCGGCACGTATGCCTACCCGCTTGAAGGCAAGAAATTAAATGAACGAGTGGCTGAGGCTGGGGAGCACGGCAAAGGACGTGAATGTCATCTTGTGGGTCGGCGAGGTTTGATGAGCTTCGTGTCGAGCGGACGAGCCTCGTCGATCAGAGGATCCGTGAGCCCAAACGTAGAGATGGCCAAGGAAGAAATATTTTAGCCCGTATGCTCGCTTCGACAGGTTCTCCGGCAGAGCTGGTGCCATAAAGCGGTTACAGTTCGGGATTGGTGCGATGCTCGCAGAGGCGACATGAAGGCGCAGGAAAAGTCGATTCATTGATTGAAGTTGGGGGCGGCATTGGTCCGCCTGCAGTAAGCGGATTTTGAGAACAAGGATTGAGGCCGATGCAGTACATCCTTAGCAACATTTTCCCGATTGGGGCGGCGACGATTGCTGGACTGATCATCCTGTTCCTCGGGTTCCGGTGCCGGCTTAAAGGCGCAACGATCGCAGCTGCAACGCTGGCGCTATTTTGGTTAGCGGCGGTCCTGGCGGGCGCGCTTATCCTGGCCCCGGTAGACGCGGGGCCTTGGACAGTTGCCCTAGGGAGCGCGTTCATTATCTGGATCGGCTTCCCGCTGCCTGCTCTTTCGATTGCGCTTAATCTACGCGGCCATCCCTGGTCGACCAGCTTGGCCGACGCGACTTGGTGGCTGGCGATCATGCTTACACAGGCGGCAGTGCTGCACAGCATTGGCCTGACAAAGCCTGTGTCCGTCGGGAGTGTCGTAAGCTCATACGGCACACCCCCGGCTAAACCGGCGGCTTAACAAATGAACAAGCGTCCGTTTCCGGGGAGCAGTCAGAGCAGCACGAATGACCGAGTTTGGGTCGGTCAGACCTCCGTTCGTTCGGCTAACTCCAAAGCGTCCTCCACATCGACGCCTAAGTAGCGAACGGTGCTATCGATTTTCGCGTGCCCAAGGAGAATTTGAACGGCGCGGAGATTACCGGTCGCTTTGTAGATAATTGAGGCTTTCGTTCGCCGGAGCGAGTGCGTTCCATAATCCTGCGGGGGTAGGCCGATGCCGATCACCCATTCCCGCACAAGACGGGCATATTGACGCGTGCTCATATGGGCCATGTAGTCATTGCGGCTCGGGAAGACGAAGTCGTTCAGCGTGCCACCGCGTCGTTCCAGCCACGCACGAATTGTTTTGCGAGCCGTATCCAAAATTTCGAACTGAACAGGACGCTTGGTCTTCTGCTGCATGATGATGGCGCGATCACGGACACGCCCACCCGAAACCAGATCACCGATGCGAACCTTTACCACATCACAACCGCGTAACTTGCTATCGATAGCAAGGTCGAACAGCGCTCGATCACGCAATCGCCGGTGTTGATCGAGCCAAAAGCGAATGGCCCAAACCTGTTGCTGCTTAAGCGCCCGCTTGGCACCAACCAGCCTGCCCTCGTTCCAAGGCCGAAGTTCATGAAAGGCTGGGTCCATCGTCGAGTGACCCATCGCTTATCTCCATTGCGCCGAGCCGGTGACAACAGCGTAATCGGCCGCAGTAAAGCCGCGGTTTAGAAACGTGGTAGATACTCTGTAATCCGGACACATTAACGATCGCCCGATATTGAGGACCGCAAGAGCGCTGCGCAGTGTCACTTTCTGGGTCGTCTCTCGGCGAGGAATAGTCCGCAGGGCGGGCGGTGCGCAGTCCACGGCCCACTAAGCGTCAGCGGGCCACCCGATAGTTTCTGATGTCAGCAAGAAAGCGCGTTGAGATTTGAGTCGCATGATTGGCTTCGTCTTGAGACACGTCGACCCCGTGCGCGGCATCATGAAGGCTGTTGACGATCTGCATGAACTCGGCCGTTGATGGAAACTGGCGCACATCCTCATTGGCCTTGACCAGCTCATTCAGACCCATCAGGCGGTCGGCCGTCATTTCAGTGTTACTCGCCAGGGCGCGCAGTTCCCGCTCGATCTCGATACGCAGCTTCACCAACGACATCAGCGGAAATTCGCGCGCTAAGTCTTCCGCCGTGGGCAGTGACGCCTGCAACGGAGCGGGCAGGGCGTTGGACAGGGTATACTCGGCGACGCCCATGGGCTTCATCGAATTGCGTAACGCATATTCGACGATCACCGCGTTCTTCCCTTGGCACAGGATGATGCCGATCGTTGGGGCGTCATCGGCATGCCGGAGTAGGTCGTCTACGGCCGACAGATAGAAGTTCATCTTGCCGGCGAATTCCGGTTTGAACTCCTCAATTTTTAGTTCGACCACGACGAAGCAGCGCAGATGCAGGTGGTAGAAGAGCAAATCTAAATAATAGTCCTGGCCTGCCACCTCAAGATGGTATTGGCTGCCGACAAAAGCGAAGCCCTTGCCCAACTCAAGGATCAGTGAGCGCAGGTGATCGAGCAGGCTGCGTTCAAGCTCGCGCTCCGAGATGTCCGCGCCCAGTCCGAGGAAGTCGAAGCTGTAGGGATCCTTGATGAGCGCCTGAGCAAGATCCGATTGGGGGGCAGGTAGGGTGCGAGCGAAATTGGTGATTGCCTTACCTTGACGGCCAAATAGGCCGCTGCCGATTTGGTGGGTGAGCACCTTCCGGCTCCAGCCGTTCTCTCGCGCCTGCTCTCCATACCAGATACGCTGTACCGGGTCTTTGATCACCTCGATTAGCGTGATTGCATGTCCCCATGGCAATCGTGCAATAACCCGTTGCACGATTTCACGATCCGGGAACGCCTCGGCCAGCGCCCGCATATATTTGAGATTGCGTGGTGAAAAGCCAGTCATCTCCGGGAAGTCGCGCTTCAAGTCAGCCGAAAGGCGATCAACGATTCTGGCCCCCCAGCCAGCGCTATCCTGACGGTCGAGAATGTCGCGACCGATCCCCCAATAGAGCAGGACCAACTCCTCGTTGACAGCTAGCGCGGCCTTGAGACGTGATGACCGGATCCGGTCCTTCAGCGTATCCAGAAGCTCGACATACTCAGCCGGTTCGGGAGGCGATGGTACAATGGTCATCGATATCGATTAGCATCGCTGTATGGCGATAACAGCTGCAACAGCGAAAAACGGCTGGTTCCACGGGTCGACATGAACAGATGGCGGAAGCGGAGTCAGCGTGGCAATGGGATCGTAGTGTCGCCCAAAGCTCAAGACGGCCGAATGCCGGCTAAGCGAGCTACTTTATGTGAGCAAGGCCTAATCCGCCAAGCCGGTATCAAGCCGCACGCCATCGCTCGATGGCGTGATCATATGCCGCTTGTGCTTGGTCGCGGGCCTCTCGCAGCCTTTCCTCCTCGCTGCGCTGTTGCCGCTGAAGATCGGCTCGATCGCGCTGGGCAGATTCCACCCGTGCCTTGGCCTCCGCATCCGCGTCGCGGTGACGTTTCATTGCCGCCTGCAGGGACACCTCGGCGCGTTCAAGTTCGCTGGCTGATGGCTTGGCCCGCTTGGGCGTAGCTTTGCCGGCGCTAGCCTTTGCAGACCTCGCCTTACCGGCAGACGGCCGGTCCCGAGGCAAAGCGGCGAATTGCTCGGCTTCCGAACCACGCAGGCGCCGAACGACCTCGCCGGGCGTAGCCAACGGCTCCTTCATCAGGTCGGGGTCGGTGACTTCGAACGCCGCCCCACGCGCGAATAGATCATGATCGCTTCCCCAGGCTCGTAATGCCGCTGCCCGGCTCGGGGCGGCCACCAGGGCGTCATGAAAGCCAATCGGGGTGGTAAACACTTTGAGTTTCGGTGCTTTTGCCATCCAACCCTTCGCTCCCCAGCGAACTCCCACCGCCTGTTGTGCGTTGCATGCCACCAAGGAGAACCGGCATGGCCGCACGCGCTTACTGGCAGGGGCAGATCAAGCTCGCCCTGGTATCCATCCCGGTGGAGATCTACTCCGCCACGCGCTCAGGCGCGACCGTCTCGTTCAAGCAAATTCACGAGCCCAGTGGCAAACCAATCCATTACGAGAAGGTGGTGACGGGCATCGGACCCGTCGATCAGGACGAGATCATGAAGGGCTATGAGGTAGCCAAGGGCGAATACGTCCTGCTCGAGCAGGACGAGATCGACGCGGTCAAGCTCGAGAGCAAGAAGACACTGGAGCTGACCCAGTTCGTGGATGCGGATGCGGTCGACGTGCTCTATTATGAAAAGCCGTTCTTCGTGGTGCCGGCAGACGACCTCGCGAACGAGGCGTTCATCGTGCTGCGCGAGGCCTTGAAGCGAACCCGTAAAGTAGGTCTGGGGCAGCTGGCGCTGAGGGGCCGGGAGTATGTGGTGAGCCTGAAGCCGTCAGGGCGGGGCATGGTTCTGGAGACGCTGCGCTACGCCAACGAAATGGAAAAAGCGCAAGGCTATTTCAGGGAGATACCCGACGACGAGCCCGAGGGCGAATTGCTGGAGCTGGCAGAAGCACTGATCGACCGGAAGAGCGGGCCGTTCCACCCGCAGGAGTATCATGACCGCTATGTCGATGCGCTTCGCGACCTCATCGAACGCAAGCGCAAGGCCCGCGGCAAGAAGATCGTCGAGGATGACGGGCAGGGCGACACGGCCAAGGGCGGCAATGTCGTCGATCTGATGGCCGCTCTGCGTCAATCGATGGTTGGCAAGGCCGCACCGTCACCCGCGAAGAAATCCGCGCCGAAGAAGCCGGCGACAAAGAAGGCCGCAGCCGGGAAGCCGGCCGCCAAGCAAGCGGCCAGGAAACGTGCCTAAGCCTGCGGCAAAGACGACATCGCCGCTTCTGGCGACCTACAACGCCAAGCGCGACTTCGCGCGTACCGCAGAGCCAGCCGGGACACTCGAGCCCGGGCATGGCAACCTCTTTATGGTCCAGAAGCATGACGCCACCCGGTTGCACTGGGACCTGCGACTGGAAATGGATGGCGTGCTGAAGAGCTGGGCAGTGACGCGCGGTCCCAGCCTTGACCCTTCCGAAAAGCGGTTGGCAGTCCGCACGGAGGATCATCCACTGTCCTATGCAACCTTCGAGGGTACGATCCCCGCTGGTGAATATGGCGGTGGCACGGTGATGCTATGGGATCGCGGCACCTGGTCACCGGTCGCGGGCAAGTCTGCGTCGGACATCGACGCCGGCCACCTCCATTTTGTGGTGGATGGTGAGCGGATGCGGGGCGAATGGATGCTCATACGCCTGAAGCCGCGCGGCCGGGAAAAGCGTGAGAACTGGCTGTTGCGCAAGGTAAACGATGCTGAGGCGGGGGGTACGGACAAGCTGGTCGAAGAAGCGTTGACCAGCATCGCCACCGGACGCACCATGGCGGAGATCGCAGGCGGGCAACCCACGCGTCCCTCTAAGAGGGAGGCTGCGGTTGCCAGCCACGCCTTGCCCCCGCGAACGAGCCGGAGCAAGCCGACATTGCCTGAGTTTCGCCGGCCTCAGCTATGTACACTGCAGGACACCGTCCCGACGGGCAACGCATGGCTGCATGAGATCAAGTTCGATGGCTACCGCGTGCTGGTGGCGGTTGGTGATGGTCGGGCGAGGGTCTTCACCCGTACGGGCCTCGACTGGACCGACAAGTTCCCCGGCATCGCCGAAGCTGCGACCCGGTTGGCCGGCACCGCGCTCATCGACGGCGAAGCAGTGGCGTTCAGGGACGGCCGGCCGGACTTCTCGACGTTGAAAAATGCGATCGGCGATGGTGGCAAGATCGTGCTGATGGCGTTCGATTTGCTGGAGCAAGACGGCGAGGATCTGACCGCGCTCCCGACGCTGGAGCGGAAGGAGCGGCTGCGGGCGCTTGTGGCTGATGTGCCTGCGGACATCCGCTTCTCGGAACATGTGATCGGTCAGGGCGAGGCGCTGCTGGATCAGATGTGCCGTGACGGGCTGGAGGGCGTGGTGTCGAAGCGGGCGGATGCCCCATATCGCTCGAGCCGCACCCGCGCCTGGATCAAGGTGAAGTGCGTCAGGCGTGATGCCTATGCGATTGTGGGCTGGCTGCCGTCGGACAAGCGTCGTGGCTTCAAATCGCTGTTGCTGGGGCGGGAGGGGCCGGAGGGTTACGTCTTTGCCGGCAAGGTCGGGACCGGGTTCGATCTGGCAACGATGGAAGCGCTCCGCCTCCAGCTGGAGCGGATCGAGCGGCAGACGCCGACGGTCGTCGCGCCAAAGGCGGCGGTGAAAGGTGCGCACTGGGTGACGCCCAGCCTGTCGGCTGACATCGCCTATGCCGAAATCACCCCGGATGGATTATTGCGCCACGCCAGCTTCATCGGGCTGACCGACCTTCAGGGCCCGACCGCCTCCGAACCACCGCCGGCCGCTGCAACGAGCATCGCGATCACGCACCACAGCCGGATCGTCTTTCCTGAAAGCGACGTCACCAAAGGCGATCTCGCTGACTATTATGCGACGATCGCCCCGTTGATGCTGCCGTTCGTGCGCGACCGGCCGATCAGCCTCGTCCGCTGCCCGCAGGGGCGGGGGCGGAAATGCTTCTTCCAGAAGCATGACGCCGGCAGTTTCGGCGACCATGTCCGCCGCGTTTCGATCCACGACAAAGACGGCGACGCTGACGACTATCTCTACGTCGACGATACCGATGGGGTGATCGCCTGCGTGCAGATGGGAGCGATCGAGTTCCACGGCTGGGGTGCGATGGTGGGAGCGGTCGAGACGCCAGACCGGATGGTGTTCGATCTAGACCCTGATGAAGGGCTGGGGTTTGCCGAGACCAGACGCGCGGCGGAATATCTGAAGGAGCAACTGGCGGAGCTGGGCCTGACGAGCTTCCCAATGCTGTCTGGCGGCAAGGGCATCCACGTCATCGTTCCGATCTCACCCGAGGCGACATGGCCGGAGGTAAAGAGCTTCTCCGAGCGCTTCGCACGTGCGCTGGCGTCAGCCGATCCTAAGCGTTTCGTGGCAACGATGACAAAGTCGAAGCGATCCGGGCGCATCTTCATCGACTGGCTCCGCAATCAGCGCGGCAGCACCGCGGTCATGCCTTATTCCGTCAGGGCGCGGGCCGGCGCCCCGATTGCTGCACCGGTGTCATGGACCGAGCTGCGTGAGATCGAAACGGCAGGGGTATGGACGTTGCGCGATGCAGATAAGCTCCTGCGCCGCGCTGCCAGCCCGGCACTGGCCGGATGGGGAATGGCTCGTCAGACGTTGCCTGATGTCTAGGTGACGAGGCCCAGCTTCACCACCGGCGGTCGCGGAACACCTGGGTCAGCCTCTACCGCAGTCCATCTGAAGACCATTCCCCAACTCCGGCTATCACATGTGAGAAAACAGGCGGGCGCTGTCCTCCCCGTCGCAACCTTCACTGAAACAAGATGCATTTCGATGGCGGCCCGGCAGGAGTGGCCGGTTCAGACATTCATGGCTTGACCCAGATGTTAGACGGCAGGACAGCGCGGAGATGAATGGGCGTCTGAAGTTGGGGAGCGGGGAAGGGGGCGTGAATGTCTGTTTGTGGGTCCTGTCCGACAACCGTTCCTCTTCACGGCACGAGCTGGTAAACCGTTATCGATGGCCGGTAACCTTACCTTCATTCATGCGGCGGACATCCATCTAGACAGCCCATTGCACGGACTGTCTCGAGGTGATGAGGCATTCTCGCGCTTGGTGCGCGGCGCGACCCGCAAGGCGTTTTCGAACGTCGTTAATCTCGCGATCGAGGAAGGTGCCGCCTTCGTCGTGATCGCGGGCGATCTTTATGACGGAGCCTGGAAGGACCAGTCGACCGGCCAGTTCGCCATTGCCCAACTTGCACGCCTCACGCGCGCCGGCATCCGGTCCGTCATAGCTTTCGGCAATCACGACGCCGAGAGCCGGGTCACCCGCCATCTGACCGCGCCGGAAGGGGTCTACAAGCTTAAGAGCGCGAAATGCGAGA
>Ga0265798_10002066_pt1 | contig 30166 bp, 23 predicted proteins | sample P3T30metagenome_FD_192430 | JGI IMG/M metagenome (GOLD analysis project Ga0265798, IMG submission 192430) | Plant litter microbial communities from East Loma Ridge, Irvine, California - P3 T30 | ecosystem: Environmental > Terrestrial > Plant litter > Unclassified | place: USA: California...
AACGAACAGCTACAACTCTATGAGAGGCATACTTCGTAGTATCACTCATCAGGATAGCATAGCATAGCATAGCACAGCAAGATGATCAACCAGCGCACAAATCATTCACTCGCAAAGAAATCCCGTTACAAATTTTCTTCCCTGTCAACTTCGGGCACGCGCAGTAGCGCAACCTCTTCCGCCAGGCCATACAGCCATGATATCGTTAGCCACTCGTGCCACCCAGCCCTAGAGGGCAACACCCACGCCTCCTCCAGTATCTGTGCTACAGCTATCCGCGAAAAACACGGCGTGGCGCCCGGGCCTTTGATAGCCGTCCGCTCGTGACACCTATTACTCAACGGCTATACATGAAAGAAATGCGAGGGTGAAGATCTGTTGGATGAAGTCTTTTGCTGCTGTAAGGGATACCATGCTGGACTTTCGACAGGCAAAAACTGAATACCTACTTCCACTTGTAACGTGGGAGGTGGCATGTTGTGCCTTATGACATGAAGTCGAGCCTGCGGGAGGTGTAATGAAATGGCGTGCATGCAGTACGGCGGCAGGATGTGTACTGCTATACATATCGTATATGATCACCTTATATGAGCGGCTACTCGCGCGCTTCCCACGCAAGGATTAAACGCGCAAGGACGTTTACAAGCAGCCTGGCGTCTAGATCGGCTGCCAGATGCCGGATCGACAATGGTAACGCTTCCAGCTCAAGCTGACCAATGCACAATTAATAGTGGGAAGCGCGATAAACTGACGAACGACGGTGGATTGGCAGCACGAGTGCCTTGATAACAGGCACGGAGAAGCAAGCGCGAGTGTGTTATATGAAAGCTTCATCTTTCTCTATGGACAAGCAACAATGCACACATAACACAAGCCTCGAAGAAGAAATCTGAGCAAAGACTCTCGGGGAGAGCAAAGCCGGATTTAGCCTTGAGGTGTGGGAAAATCAAACAATAATGATAAAAGAGAGTAAAATGAAAGGAAGGGATCCCATTATCCCAATGTATAGCAACCGAATGGCTGCTTCTGCGCAAGCCGGGGTAGTAGTTTTCAAAAAGCAAAACCTCCCATGATAAACGCCTCCTATGTTCCAAGGTCCTTCGCCTGGACCTCCAACAAGAACTGCGTTCCCCTTTTTGTTCGAGGGGCCGCACCTATTCGTATGATCCCCGCCCTCTATCGCGCACGCGCGACCGTGGGTGGGGAAGGCGATGTGCGGCTCCAACAGATAAGAAATGTCGTTTCAATCGTGATGTACGGAAATCCTGCCGGGTTGGTCGTGTGCAATCTAATGATTGTTGATGGTCGGTAATAAAAATGAGTGAATGAATCGTAGGCGGTGATTGTACAGACTGTGGTACGTGCCGGGTCGTCGGTCGTTAAAGAACACCATCGTAGCTAGAGCCTTGTCCCGGGTTCTTGCCAGTCCAAGGCTTGTGATTTGATGATGGCGAGCTTAGAACCAGGCGGAGGCCTCGCGTTGCTCGTGGAAGGTTTCGGCGATCATGCCGTGGATCTCGTTCAGGTAGTCTGAAGCGGCATACACGCCGAGGTTGTGAGAGCGCATGTATGCGGTGTCGGCGTCGTACTCGGCGTTGCGGACAGTCTGGCCGAACTCCTCTGCGATCTCGTCAAGCTGCTCGAGCTCCTTGCCGAATGGGTTGTCACGGGGTGCCTCAACTGAGACGCCAAGACTGGGAGTGAACTCTGAGCTGGCGCGTGCACTGGTGGGAGGCGACTGCATACGCTGAACAGAGCGCTTGCGGCTGAGGGACTCGTGAGCGTGCTTGGAGTGCGATGCTGCGCGCTGGGGAAGGATGGGCGCTTCGAAGGTTGCCGAGGTCGACATGCTTGGTGAGTGAACGGGCGAGTTGTTGGTAGTGTCGACAGCGGGCTGGAAGTAGGAGCTCAGGTGGTTGGGTGCCGCGCAAATCGGAGACTCGTCCACAGAAGACATGTCGGTGTTGGTGTCGTTCGAGTGGATGCTGTTGGTGCTAGCGTCGCTCTCCTCGCCAGAGGTGGAGGATGCGGTCGAGGCAGAGAATACACGGTAGTTTGCGGACTGAGCACCGGTGATGTTGGGCGCGCTGTACGAGAGCATGTTGGTAGTCGAGACCAGAGCAACAGGCGACGAGATCTGGGCGCGGTTGACGGGCTTGCCGTTGCGGTGACTGGCAGCGCGACCCATGGCGACCGGGGAGATGTTGGCTTCGGACTTCTTGCCGCGCAAGGTGAAGGCGCGTGCGAGGGACATGTTGGTGGATTTGATGTTGCTTGAAGAAGCAGTTGGGTGGGTGAATGAAGGTGGACTTGGTAGAGTATCCGGCCGGAGAATTTGTTGTCACGAGAAATTTGGTTGATCACAGTGGTGTCTCACGTGTGAAGAAACTTAGATATTGTCACGAACAACCGGTCAGGTGGGCGATGTCTCGGGTGTGGGGTTGTCACCGGGTCGCAAGGAGGTGATGTCTGAGTCCAAAAGAAGGGATGTGAGTTGAGTGTCGCAGACGCAGTCTGGCAAGTGGTGAAAAGAATCGAGCCTGTCGCGGTGGATGTCGAATCTTCCAAGGAATGTGGGTAATTCAGGTAGCAGAGGTGTCGCGAGCAGGCGGCAAGCGAACGAGCAAACGGTCAGTAATGACTAGTGGGTGAGTGAGTGAATGTGGTGGTGGTTTAGAGAGCGAGATTGCGGCCACAGGCGCGAAAGAAGGGAGTGTGTTAGAGAATGACTAGGCGTGGGTTGGCGTGTAAGAGACAGACAATTGCAAAAAGCGAAGCGAAAGACGTGGACGACAGGCCAGGAGTACATGTAAGCGCGCGCTCTCGTTTCATGCAAAGCCCTTTCGCCCAACCGTCGGCGCACTTATGCAGGAACCTTTTGCTACAAGCCCCGGGAACAACGTTGACTGGTCCCGACAGAGTTTTGTGTGCCGCCTCTACTTGACGTGGTCTTGTGGATGGATTTGTGGTTCTGATGAAGTCTGATTATTATCATTCATGTTGGGTGAATAATGGACATTCTTCTCTCCGACATAAGTCTTGCATGTGGATAGCGACAAACTCACTGCATACTACAGTATATGGTATCGGTGTTCATGTATGTACGAACTCCCCTCCTGCTCCTTCCCCATACATCCTCTCGGCTGGCACCACCATGCGCATGCGAAACGGCAGGCGTCGCAAGTCCTACTCCGTAGCCTGTTTTTGCTCCACACACACAACTGCGCTACCTCACTTTTAGTACGTGATCCAGACCTCCGGCCCACGAGTCGCCCTTGTCTGTGCGTCGCTCCTTCCGCTCGTCATCGCACTTCAATCCGCTGAGCCCATGCTTTTCCCGCCTTGTCACTCACCAAAATCCCATGGCCTCACGCTTTTGGGACTTTGCAGGAATTGCCACGGCACGCGGCTACCCGGCTGTGGACACGCGTGGTATTGTGGCTTTCCCAGAGTTCAGCCTCTCGAACCTAACTCTTGTTGATGGCGAACTGCCGTTTCGGGTATACTTGTTGTTGTTGTTGCTGATGTCAACTTGTACACCGGGCTCCAGGATAGGATATGCATCCCCTGTCGGAAAGACGCGACCTCCACGCGCGGGCGCCCTTTGGTGGTTCATCCACAATCGTTCGCTCGCTTGGATGGCGCACCACACAGGGTGATATCACTGTTATCATGGCGCACTGTCTTAATACTTGAGTAATGCTCCATGCCCTTTTCGCCCCTTACCATATATGCCACATCTCGCTTGTATGCTATCACACGCTTAGGAACGGATTGGGGATTTTACAATCTATCACCGGCAGCCAAGGGGTGAGGATCTACCCGGTTAGGAGCAATGGCATTATCGCGACCTAAAAGCTCTGCTGGACGTCTGGTTGATAACATTAGCAGTCTCAATGGACTTTGGAGCAGTAGGCCGGCGCGTCAGTCAGAAACTTGCGACGTGGTGCAAGTTCAAGCCAAATCCAGCACAAGACAAGCTGATGTCGCATTAAGCTTCCCTCTTGAGCACGGCAGGTGCGATCCTTGGATCACGTCCATCGTAAAAGAAGAACCTGCAACATCTCTTACCACCGCATCATCCTCAAGTTCAAATCATATCACACACCTAGCACACCGAACGCTTGGCCAAAGCTGTACCGCCACTTCGACACGAACGCATGCGCTATCACTGAATTACCAGCCATAAACACACAGTGAGCAGATCAGTAGTCTACACGCATCTTCTCCTACCCGGCAAACCTTGGACCTCACAGGCGTCGTCGCCGCATGCCTACATGTCTTTGTGCCCAAACAACTGAATCTTCGAAAGACAGAAACATTGCACGATCACAATGGCGCGGAATGATTCTGTTATACCGCATGCTCCGGACCAAATCTTGACGTTCATTCATAATGTTACATCCGGTTCTCGCCGCCTACACGACCGCCCATGTGGCCCAGCTTTTGGACTCGCCCTCTTCATTTTCGCCCCAAAGGCCCTCATTTCAACTCCGACTCCCTTCCCACTCGCGTCTGTCTCAATCCAGACCTCGTCGAGCGCGATGGCGCCATATACGCCAGCACCGACTAGCGCCCACGTCATACAATTCATCGCCTCCATTTGGTCGTTCGGAAACACGACATCCGGGTTGTTGACGACGGCGTTGTACTTTCTGATCTCGGTGCCGTTGCCCGTCTTGCGTATGAGCTCCGTAGGGTAAAGGCGTACATCTGGGTTCGAGTATTCGTGGGTGGCTGGGAGCAGAGTGCTGTTGAGCACGTCAGAGGAGTTGGAGACGAAAGACGTGACTTTGAGGCCAGGAAGAGAAGGCTCGGTGGTGAATGCGATGGTGGTGTTGACGTCTGGCGACGATGCGGTGTAAGTTCCGGCAAGATTCTTTTCCGCCTGGGATCGTGCGGTCGCTTCAAGACCGGGTAGTAGCTCTGCGAGGACAGTTTCGAAGAGCGCCACTTGCGCGTCTGGACCACCACTACCTGCGGATAGGACTACGACGCCGACGTTGTAGTCCGGGATGATAGCAAAGCGGGAGTGGTAAGCTCCTGTGTTTGTTGTTAGCTGACGGACCCGTCATTGGAGATGTATTGCACCGATAAAAAAAAACACACCTAGGTCACCCTGCTTGGTGTAGACATCCACAACACGACCACCGACGGGCCATCTCGCAATCTCCCATGCCAAGCCTATGACTTGTTGCCACACCGATGTGGAAGCCCATGGCTTGAGCCAACGCCTAGTCGCAGCAGGAGAAAGTTGCTTGTTGCTGAGAATCGACTGGCCCAGCTTCACCATATCTCTAGGGCTTGAGTACATGCCGCCTGCAGGGCCTGCATCACCCAAAGGCATACTCCACCCGCTCGTAGCGACACTTCCTGGAATTACACCGGCCGTGCCATTCTTCAGCGTGTAGCTCGAGTCTCCCATCTCGAGAGGACAGAAGACGTCGTTGAAGATCATGTCGGACATGGTCCTGTTGGTGAGTGCTTCCAGGGCATAAGCCAGAATCTGGTAACCGCCGTTGGAATAGACCGGAACGCTGAACGTCGCTTCGAGCGGTGCTTCTTGCAAGAAGGCGCGGATTTCTTCTGCCCTGGTGCATGGCTGACTCTCGCATGACTTGATTTCCACCAGTGGCTGAGGTGGGAGACCAAGGTCGGTGACGGGTATCCCGCCGATAGCTGTCGGTGCAGGCGCGAAGGGACCTCCTCGTCCTAGGCCAGCGAGGTGGCTCGCGAGCGATCCGAGCGTTATTTCGTTCCAGTCGACGCAGTTTAAAGGGTCCAAATCGGCAGAGCACGACTCGGCTACTTCAGCAAGCTCTGGGATGAAGTCGATGATGGACCGATGCCAGTGAGCGTGGCCGACCTCGACAAGGAAGGTGTAGAGGAAGAGCAATTTGCTGACGCTACCCAAACGGTAACCTGTTTGATCTGAGGGAGGTGCGTTAGTGCGCAGCTATCAAGAGGAGACTTCGAACGATCGCCTTACCGGTGACTTCAGCGACACTCTCCGGAGCAAGTGAAGGCGCATCGGCTGTGTGATGGTATGAAAGAAGCGTGGACTTGGCGTCGAAGACGACAACGGAGTAACTTGTCTCGTTGGACTTGAGAGGGGTCAACATGGCATTGCTCTGCTCAGTGACGTTGTCCAAACTCTGCGTAATGCCTTTAATGACTTTCTGGAAATCCGGATCGCCTGCGAGTCCGGAAGGTGCTGGAAAGTCTGGGCCTCGAATGCCGCATGGCGAGTAGGCGAGTGCGGATGCGAGCAGAATCGACGAGTAAAAGAATGAAAGGCGCAACATGATGGAAGAATAAGAAAGAAAAAAAGAGTGTGTTGAGGAGGTGGCAGGCCGGCTGTTGCCAAACACTCACATGTATTTCACTGCTCCTTTGCAGCTTTATATTAATTTATTTTCCCTCCAACAGCCTGTCAGTGAACATTGTTCGAATGCGCACCAATGATAGCGTAACGTTCAGGTGTGTCGTTGGCGTGTATTAGATCCACGCCAGTCTTGAAACCAAACCCCCCCTGTGTGGTTTGAGCCCCATCAATTCGCTGATTGGAGTCGTGAAAGAAGACTCGTCGTCACTCTGCGATGGGGGCAGTTGGTATATTCAAATCTCCGAACAAATACCATCGGGTTTGCAGTTTTGTTCGTGCTGCACGAAACGACCAACTAGTAGTGGCTCGCCATGCATGCATGATTGACAAGTAACGGCGTCGACAAGTCCATGCATTCGTCCAAGCTGCACAGTACCTAGCTACAGCATAAAAAATGGCGGACTAGAAGCAAAAAAGACAACGTCTCTCGTGAAACCTACACCATGACCATGGAATGAATGCACGGAATTAGAAAAGAAAAATAAAAAGATGGACGACGCTGGTGAGCCAGCGCCGGAAGACTTTGAACTTGAAGAACTGTCATTTCTGAGATGCTCCTCAACAGGGAATCGAACCCTGGTCTCCCGCGACTTGTCGTGATAAGAATCACATGACAACTGGTGTGATGTTAGTGGAAATCCTGTGATTTAGGATTGTTTTGAGATGATGCTTACGCGGAAATCATAGCCACTAGACCATTGGGGATGTGGTGTACTGTTGTACACCAATGGATGAAGTCATTTTCGGGTGCAACATATATATACCAAGAAACATTGACATGAAGCAGAGTAACGATATCAACGACCAACGAACAGCGGTAAGGCTTACTTCAATGTGATGTATGTGATCTGAGTGTCTCCTCGTCGGCGCCCCTGCTGAAAACCCTGCCATGAACCTCATGTGTTTTTGTTCTTTGCTTTTGTCATGCGAGAGGTTGCTCCACACGATGTTCAACCGAATCTATTCTCGCGTGAAACCCACCACACCTCTCACAAATCGTTCCATTCAGTTGGAATTCGCATCACTTCCTCAGAACTGCAGCTGTTCAACGATTTCTGGCGAATTGATGAACGCACACCTCTCCTCGATCTTCTCTCTTCCGAGAGCAGAGTTCCCTCCAAGCGAGTGCAAGCCCTCTTCGTCACTGCCAATAACGAACACGCGAGTCTGGTTCTCCACTGCGAAAGCAGACTTCCATCCCTCCAGCGTGCCATGACCGTCCCGTGAAGGACGCCCGATGGACGCGAAGGTCGACCAGCTGCGTGTCGCGCGGATTGCGAGCTGTTCGTCCGACGGAGTGGGGTGGTAAGGGTAGTCGTAGACTGTGGTCTTGTTAGCTGGGAGCGCTTCTCGACGTGCAGGTATTGGCAAGTGCTCACTGTCATAGTGCGAAATGTTGTTGAACATGTAGGCAAATTCGGAAGTGTGCACGACACCGAGTCCTGGCAGGCCGAGAGAATCCAGTGCTGCGTCTACGACGGTCTGGTTTTGGGCGTAGTAATATACCCGCTGTCCTTTCTCGGCCAAGGCGCGTCCATAGAGCAGGGGCTCGCACACCATCAAGATGTCACGCAAGATCCGGGAAGAGCGCGAGTGCTCTGCGCTTAAGTTGGCTGAGGGTGCGAAGTCTTCGACGGGATACAGACTGAGCAGGTGTTTCAGATTGGCTTCTGACATGCCGGGGGCGTAAGCCCGGAAGAAAGTGGTCGTGTCATTGTCAGTATCGATGTCGATTTCCACGAATGGTGAAGTGTCGTCTTCGGTGTACCCCATGATGGTTGGGATGGCTGCGAAACGTCCTTCACGGAGTAGTTGCGAAGGTGCCGCGGGTAAGAAGTCTCCATCAACGACAGGGAGCCATTCGTCTCCGATGTTCGCGGAGTCGCCAGCGGTGTCGGTCTGTAGCTGCACTAGCTTCTCCGCGCTCAGCATGCGGAGGCAATCGATAGTAGCTGCAGAGTCCACTGACGTAGAGTTGCAATCCGAAGCGTTGAGTACCTTGGCCATGGCCGTGTTGGTGAATTCGCCCACAATGCCTGGCTCCAAGATTTGAGACTGGCCGATTGCTTTTTGGAATGGAACAGGCTTCTCGCCACCATAAGCCATGATATGCATGCCAACAGATAGACCTAAAAGTGTCGTCGTCAGCACCAGTATTGAAAGCGACTAGGAGAGTCCAAAAGAGTAACGCACCACCTGAAGATTGACCATGGATCGTGATGTTGTCGGGGTCACCGCCGAAAGCAGCGATGTTGTCTTTCACCCATTCAAGTGCCAGTCGTTGGTCTCTCATGGCTGCGTTGTGGTGGGATAGCGCTGCGGATTTGGCAAATCCGAATATGCCCAGCCTATAGTTCATGCTTACGTGGATCACAGGCAGGCCATTGTTGACAGATTCAATGATCAGGCCGCCCGGTTGGGATGTCAACTCGTCCTTGGACCCAACAATGAAGCTTCCTCCTACATTCAAGTGAGCGACTTATCTTATTCCCGATGATACTTGGACGCACCGTGTATGAACACCATGACAGGAAGTTTGTCATGTTTACCGGTTCCATTGGGTCTGTTGACGTTCAAACTCAAGCAATCTTCCGAGTAATCTCTGAAGACAGTCAGGTAGAGAGGCAGGAAGCTCTCACCCACGAGAGCAGACTGAGGGCATGCTGGACCTTGGTCAATGGCCGGGATCAATGAACCAGGACTCGGTATGTATGGCTTGGGTGGCTGGAAGCGATTTTTGCCAGATGTGTCGTGAGCGTAGCGAATACCGTGGAATGCCTCGACACCATCCTTGTGGAAGCCTTGGTAGGACGCGCGATTGTCCAGCTGGACCACGGGCTCGTCATTGCAATTGTGACGATAGATGCTCGCGGCCGTCCTGGTCAACAATGGCAATGCCAATGCCAAGTAGTAATGATACAGCATCCTTGTCAATGGTTTCTTGTCACCGGATGACGGTGAGCTACGAGTTCTTCAATTTTTTCCAGTATTACGCGACCGAGGTCGCAGAGACGCGTTGAGAGTCCCCGCATCGGTGTCGATCATTATGATCGCCTGCACTATAAGTCGACGCCTTCTCTATTTTGTGATTTTGTAGTCGAGCGATTATTTCATTGTTGTACAACATCATGCGTTCTTCGCCGAGTCGCCAGTACTGAACTTGCTGGCTCCTTCATGATCGGGAAATCATGTCCGAGCATCCGCGGACTCAATATCCTTCCCGTACTCGGGAAGTAGCAAGCGAGATATGGAACTCACGGAAATGAGCATGTTCGTTTAGCTGTACGGCCATGTTAACAGAACAGTAGTGCCATGCAAAGCAGTCTTAGCCAAATCCTTGGAGCCACACCATTTAGAGACATCAAGAATCAGGAGCAGAGTCCGACACCGTATTTTCCAAACGGTGAACCGGTCAGAGGCAGTCAAGCTTACGGCCAGGAGCCCTGTATGACTTGGCCGATAGCGGGCTTCTAAATAAGTCGCCACCGGGACTGTTCCCCAAACGATTGAATCTCCACAGAAAAAACGACCGTGCTATCTGCCCAGACTGGGGTGCAGACTGTCCTTGACTGATGCTTGTGACAAACATGGTATAGAGCACAGCGAGTGAAGACAGACTTCAAGCAAAAGCCTCTCGACAATGTGGACGAACCAATTGTACCTCAGCAACAAAAGATGGATGGTACTCCGGATCTTCCGTTCACCACGTGCAGTCCATGCGCCAAGCCATCAAACTCGCCATGCATGTTCTGCAGGGCCAAGGCGAGAAGCGACTCCACTGACTCGAGCCTTCAACACCATTTTGGCGAAGGGCCAAGCCATTAGAGCACGCCTCTTCCGCCACGGCGACACTCAAATGGACCTTCCAAGACCACGGCAGTTCGTGCACGGTTGGCCTTCAGCCTGATGGTTGAGGAAATTCGAGGCAAGGATGTAGGGGCTCAGTCCAGGTTTTATACCGCTCCTGCTGTTGCCGTCTTTACTTGCCGATTTCCTGTCTTTTCCTCGCCCATACCAACTACCGCGCACGCATTACCCTCATCCTCGGACCACTCGGTTGTTCCAATTGCCAGACTGCCCATCCGTGCAACGAGCTACCCCATAATCAGACCAAGAGAGATCTGGGGTCTCCGCACGCCTCACGATCTGGAAAGCTGGGGCTGATTATATAGGGATCTCTGCATTCGCTACCGGTGCTCTGTTCGAGCTGAGAAGTTGGATACCAAGCAGCTCACAATGACTTCCGCGACTCAATACGCCACCATGGAGCCCTCTCTGGAGAAGCAAGACTTCTCGGACCCCAACCAACGCGAGATCCACTCTGCCTCTCCTTCTTCCAGCGACAAGGAAGGGCGCAGTGAGCGTGAGGGATTGACCTGGACTGACGAGGAGGAAAGGAAGATTCGAAGGAAGCTCGACTTTCGCGTTGTGCCTTTAGTAACTTTGTTGTATCTGCTCTGCTTCCTCGATCGGGCGAACGTTGGTATGCATGCTTCCACGCCGCACTGGCAAGGCAGAACACTGACTTGACCGTAGGAAACGCTCGCATCCAAGGCATGGGCACCGAATTGGACCTGTCAGGCGTCAGGTTCAATTGGGCACTGACCATCTTTTACTTCACTTACATCGCGTCAGTATCAACGAGCGATTCTCCATTGAACCAACACTGACAACCATGATAGCGTCGAGATCCCGTCAAACATCATCCTCAAAGCAGTCGGTCCTCGCTTCTGGATCCCATTCCTAGTCTTCTCGTTCGGCCTGTGCTCGATGTGCACAGCATTCGTCAAAACCCACACCGGCCTGTACGTTGCTCGCGCTTTCCTCGGTCTCGCTGAGGGTGGCACCATGCCTGGCATCGCATTCTTCCTTTCTTGTTTCTACAAGAGGAACGAGCTGTTGTTCCGCATTGGAATCTTCGTCTCGGCCAGTTCGCTCGCAGGTGCCTTCGGCGGACTGCTCGCAGCAGGTCTTGTCCGGATTCCCGAGTTCGGTGTCGCAGCCATGAAACTGCACACATGGCGCCACATCTTCTTCTTCGAAGGCTTGTTCACGGTGATCGTTGCTCTGATCGCTCCCATCTTCATGCAAACGCACCCGGACAAGTGTAAGTTCTTCACGCCGCGTGAACAGCAGATTGCCGCCGAGCGTCTCTTCCGCGAGCACCGCGCCAACGTGCACGAGAAGGTCAAGCTGGAGCACGTCAAGCGCGCCATCTTCAATGTCAACAACACCGTCTGCGCGTTCGGCTTCTTCGCCGTCAACGTTACCGTGCAGTCGTTTTCGCTCTTCCTGCCTACCCTGCTGCGCGACATGGGCCACACCACCACCATGGCACAACTTTACAGTGTTGCTCCCTACTGCGTCGCGTGTATCCTCTCGATCGCGGTAGCCTTTGCAAGTGACAGGACAAGGCTGCGTGGAATCTACCTCGCCACCTTCCCCATTCTTTGCGTGATCGGATTCAGTATCCTGCGCTCCGTCGACAACCCGAACCTGAAGTACATGGCCGTCTTCTTCTCCGCCGCAGGCGCTTTCCCCGGCGGACCTGGTTTCCTGAGTTGGGGTCTGAACAACGCTGCTGGTCCTGCTGTTCGCGCAGTAACTGGAGGTTACATCGTCAGCATTGGCAGTTTCGGCGCCATCCTAGCCACGTAAGTTAACAGCCCGCAAAGATGATGGCCTTCTTTCTTGAAACAATCGCTAACGATCCCCTCACAGATGGACCTACATGAGCACCGACGCACCAGACTACCCCATCGGGCACACCATCAACTTGGTCGCCCAGGTCTGCGTCGCCCTGCTTGCCATCTTCGGCATTCTTTACGTTGTTCGCGAGAACAAGCTCAGGAACAGGGGCAAGCGTGACCATAGGCTGGAGGGCATCGACGAGGCGAAGCAGGGCGAGCTGGGCTACCGTCACCCTAACTTCAGGTACATTCCATAGAAAAGCCAGCCCGCCAGGCTCGGCGGTGGTTCTTTTGGTTTAGTTTATTGTTCAACACATCTTATGGCCTAATGAAAAAGCCTTGCGCTAAGCGTATCCATCTGAAAACTTTGTGCCTCGATTTGAGAGATTTGGTGGTGATCGGGCATTTCGTTATTTGTATAGTCTGCTATGCCTGCCGTCGGGGCCTGATCATTGCCACCTAAGGTGCAGTCGACTGCTGCGCTTGCATATGGGATCGTCTTCATCCGCCGGGTTGGTTGTCTGGCGACCTTGCTCGAGAACTCAAGGGTAATTGACATCCCGATTACAGGGCTTCTACTCCTGTAGATAGTGAATTCCTAGTCGCCCTTGGAGCCCCCCCTCTGCCGGACTGGTGATACCGACAGGCTCGTCGAACCTGTGAAACTGGAATGTGTGTGGCGCGTCACCAGCAATTGCGTGCTCAAGATGGACTCTCCTCATTCATATCGAGGATCACGACTCGGTTCGCTGGAAATGTGGTATAACCGAATGCTGATGTGATTCGTGAAACTGTTGTCGTGTAATCATGTCGACGTTCCATCCGCTCACAAGATATCCTCGTCAATCTCCACAGCAGACTGTTGAAGGACTGGTGTAGGATCCTGAGCAACCGTCGTGGACTGCCCCAAGTTCTGCTCCGGCATAGCAGGCTGCTGTTCCAGATCGGCCATGGCATCCGACGCATTCACATCAAGCGCATCCTCAATCTCCTCCTCCGACTCCGCGCCGTCCACCTCAGCACCCTTGCCCTCGGCGTTTTTCTTCGCGATCTTCGCAGCAGTCTCAGCGTTGATGTCCTCCCAGCCAGCGGCTCTGCTCTGGGTACGCTTGCCACGGAGCTTGCTTTTTGCGATGCTCTTCTCGAGTCTGTCGGTGTTGCGCTCGCCGTGCTCGACTGCTTTGAGCTGGCGTGCACGCTGTGCCCGGGTCAAGGTCTTTTGCTTGGGCGCTTTCTTGTGGATGCCAGCGCTGGTAGCGCCGTACACCCAAGAGTCGCTGGGCTCATCGACAGAGCCTTTGGGGACCTTTTTGGGAGCAGGTTCTGGTGAGTCGTTCCTGCGGCCGGCGCGCGAGCGGACTGACACCTCCTTCTTCTTGATCTTGGGGACTTTGGCCATTTTTGTGAGAGTTGAGTCTGTGTTTTATGTGTCTGTAGGCAGTGTTTGTTCTTCTCAGTAATTTTTATCGATTAGGCTTTTGAACGGCCAATCAAAAAGAGGTGAGCACAAAGCACCTGCACTCAACCGACCAGACACTACCTTACTTGCGCTTTCGCCAGCATTAACATTTTGCAGAGAGGTTTTGTGCAAGGCTTACCTATTCTTTGCCCATGCTGCTCTGCCAACCTCACCACCACCTCGACCTCGCTCCGGACTGAATCATGGACCGCTATCCGCAATTGGACGAGCTTTTGAGACGCGCGCCCACCATACACTCAACCGTTCCATCCATACTTGCTTACGCCATCGCCGCCGTATTCTTCCTACACCAAGCCCTGGTATACCTCGATTTCGCGGTCTTGTCGCCATTTGAGATCGCGTGGAACGCCATTGTCTTCTTCACACCTGCGGCATTGATCTTGAACATGGAGCAACGAGAAGTGCTGCAAAACCCGGACAGCACTTGGTCGCAGACACACGCGGCCAAGTCGGAGAGCTTGAGAGCCATGATGCCACTGGGCAGTCGCTCCGTCATGCAACAGCTGCCTGCCGGCGCGAACATTGTGCGCAGCCTGACTGCGACGACAAAGAGCAAGCCGCAATCCGATGCGCCGCCGGGCTTGGGCAACTGGGACAACTCCTGCTACCAGAACTCTGTACTGCAAGGCCTGAGCGCAATGGAGTCGCTGAAACCATACCTCGCGGCATTCTCTACGCACAACGCTCTACCGACCGACAGCACTTCTTCGTCGCTGCAAGAAATTGTGCAAAAACTCAACAGTCCCTCGAATAATGGCAGCCACATCTGGACGCCGGCGAAGCTCAAAAGCATGAGCAGCTGGCAGCAGCAGGATGCCCAGGAATACTACAGCAAGATTGTCGACGACCTGGAGAAGGAGGCGAGCAAGGTCTTTGGCGCGGCGGCTGTCAAGCCAGGTCTGGAAAATGCTGAGAAGAAAGAGGAAGATTTGGACAAACAACTCGCGGCACCACCATTCTCGGTTCCCTTGGAGGGTCTGCTCGCGCAAAGGGTGGCTTGTACTCGGTGCGGGTTTTCGGAAGGCTTGTCCATGATTCCATTCAACTGCCTTACGGTCCCACTGGGCTCGAAATACGAATACGACCTGGCTGAGTGTCTCGACGAGTATACGCACATCGAAGACATCGCCGATGTGGAGTGCGCAAAATGCACCCTGCTCAGGACAAAGACCGAGTTGAACAGGCTACTGGGAAACACTGGCGCGGAAGCAAACGACGCAGCTTCAGAGGGCAAGAAGGTGATGCAGCTCCCGCCTGCACTTCGAGAAAACGTTGAACAACGCCTTCGAGCCGCGACAAAGGCGCTTGACTCGGACGACTTTAGCGACAAGACTCTCAAGGAGGCTTGTCAGATTTCGAAGAAGGCTCGTGCATCGAGCACCAAGACGCGACAGGCTGTCATCGGCCGCGCGCCGCGCAGTCTCGTAATCCACGTCAACCGAAGTGTGTTCGACGAGATGACGGGTGATCAGAAGAAGAACTATGCTGCAGTCAGATATCCTCGGGTCCTTGACCTCGGAAAGTGGATGCTTGGATCTAGGAAGAATGCAGGTCACTCGGATGCTTCAGACTCGGCGACACAGACCGCAATAGCAGATGCTTCGGAATCGATGCTTTCCGATCGGTCGGAGCGTGACCAATGCTTGTACCGACTGAAAGCTGTCATCACACATTATGGAAGACACGAGAACGGGCATTACATTGCCTATCGCCAGCATCCGCCAGCCAGTCACGCGTCTGACGAGTCTGACAAGCCTGATAAGCTTGATGAGCCTGACAAATTTGAGGACTCGCAGCCCGTCGGAGACGGCAAGCTGCCTTGGTGGCGACTCAGTGATGAGGATGTCTCTTCTGTGCCTGATGAAGATGTCCTCCAGCAAGGGGGGGTGTTCATGTTGTTTTACGAGAGGGAAGAGGCACCAACCAGCGCTCCGATATCCGAACCACCTGCAGCCACCGTTGCTCTTGCAGAAGATCAAAAATCAGCTGATCTAACCTCGACGCCTGAAGAGGAGCATGTCGAGCCCACAGAAACCACCGCAGAGCATGACACACCCACAACAGAAGAAGCCTCGTCCAAATCCCCCGAAAACGAACCCAATACCACACCAGCTCCCGTCAGCGAGACTTCCACCGGCACAACCACCGAAGACGAGTCAGAGCTAGACACCGAAGACAACAAGCCTTCAGAGGCCGTGAAGCCCGTCCCGAAAACCCAATCACAACCGCGAATGCGAACGGCTCGCGCGGATTCTGCGCAGAGCGATGCTGGATTTCCGTCTCCGCATAGGGTGATTGCGGCGACGTGAGTTGGTGTTTATGTTTTGGCAAACCTGCCCTGTCATTAGTAGAGAGAGTGAAAAGTAACTTAATGTTAATGTTGCATGGCTTAATCAATCATTTGATGAGTTGTCTTTCGTTTTGATGCTACGGCTGTTTTCGTGCGATTTCGTAAACGTGAACTATGCATGCTTCTTGAGACAACGTATGTAACTACTATATACAGCTGAGTATCACATGTCCATGTACACGCGATATGCGATAGTTGTCGCATGTTCGGATCGGATTGGGGCACATTTGTGTCTACATCGACGTGCTACCTACATAGTGGTTGCAACAGCGAAGCTTCAAACCAATCCATCATCTACTGCAACAACGCTCTGCACTGCAAATTGAGCCGTAACAGACACGTACGACACTTACTTTATCACACTGCATATATAGTCGGATGACAAGACCGTTGGATTGGGAGTTTTGGCAACTTTGGGGGAGTTTCTTCATCGCTGCTCTACCCCAACCCTAACCCTCCAACACGATCATCACGAAAATCGCGGTTTGAGTGTGGCGGTTTAGTTTATTAGGTGCCTATCGAACGAGAGCGTAGTGGCAATGTCAAGCTGTTGCATCAATATGTATGCGAGTGAATATGGCGCAAGGTAAGAGGTAGAGAAATTGAATCACAGACAGGTGTCTTCCGACTGCGAGCGGGTTTGGTATTGAAGAAATCGTATATAGCAATGATAGCTTCAGGTACATGAACGTATCACTTTTGTCAATGGTAGATACTATAGATTTGCCTCCAAAGCCGCATCAGACACGAGTCTCGAGCGACGAGGCATTGTAAGATACCGCACGATAGGGTTCAACATGTGAGCACCCATCAGCCAACGATGCCAAGTTACTTGCCAGTCCGACATCAATCAAGACCTACCTATCGCATATAGGTAGGTCAAGAGCGTGTTGAACCAGCGAGACAGCGAGGCAGCGAAGGTTTGAGGAAAGCTAGGCTGACACCACGCGCTTGCCGAACGAGTCGGCCTGCTAGGCTCATACGAGGGAATATATCTGTAGCTTGAAGACAGTTAGCAAATGCTTTCGTCTCGTATTGATCATGAACATGAAGCAGTGACGTGTGTCGTACGAATCTCAGCGTAGATTAGATAAGTTTTCGTAGCATCTGCCCTTTTTGGGGCATATAAGTGAGCTGGGATTAACTTGATGTCTCTCATCCTTGGTAACGACATCACGAGGGGCGGAGGTAGGGAGTAGCTTACCATTTGTTAGCTTCGAGGTGGCATGCCAGACGACCAGGGTATTGTTCTTCAATGGAAGATACAGCAACGAGAAACTACTATTGTCCAAATTAGCAGACATTCGCAGGAGAATTGATTCCATGTGCGCGGAAGTGATATAAGTTTTCAGAAATCCCATCTCTAAACATTACGACAAGCATTTGTCGATGCGTCGCGATTCATACGGCTCTTCCTAAGGCTGTATGGTGATTATGGATCTCATCCTTTTACTTTCTCCTGTGGTGTGTGCTAGAGAGGGCTTGGTGGAAGGGATATCTCTTACCATTTATACAGGCGCAGTTGCGGTGGTGGTGGTGCGCATGGTGGTGACAAGTCCACAAGGTGTGTGGTTGTCTGAGTTTGAGAGAAGTTGAGATTGAAGAATTAATAGACGTCCCCGGGCGCTCCCGCCCGCATTAGCACTTCCGCCTGCGTGCGTGCGTGCGGCGGCGTCGGGACACGTTGTTAACATTGGAAAGTGACAAGTACATTAATAATTATATACCACTACGCGTGTGAGGGCTAGCATTCGGTAGGCAGTAACCATTCCTTTCCTCCATTCACTGCAACATCATTTTCTCATCTGCCAACTCGCAAGTCATATTCCTTGCAAGACATATAGCCCACCCTCTCGACGTCACCACCGTACTTGCAAGACGCCTTCTTTGTCCCTGTTGCGGCCACTTTGACTAGGTTCTGCGAATAGGTGTGAATAGTCCGGGCCTTAGGACACGTCTGCTGTTGCGCAGTCAAAGGTAAAGCATGGTAGACTCCTACCAAACCATTACATCGCTGACACTCAACTCACCAAGTCGGCAACCATGAAGTCGGCAACGACCCGAGCATTCTACCTCGCGGTCTTCGCACTCTTTACTGGCGAGTGTGCTGCCCAAGAGGCCTCCTCTGCCTCTTCGTTTTCGAGTCCCGATTCCTGCGCTGTAAGCATACGTTGCGCCAGTACACCCTCCTACAAGAGGATCGCCAATCTGACAACATACCAGTTTGAACCACAAGCCAGAGTCTCCGACGCATGCGCATCCTACGCCGATCTCGACACTCTCAACGACAGAGTACACACTTACGTTCGAAACCTCGCCAAGAACACCGACTTCTTCGCATACTACCGCCTGAATTTGTTCAATCAAGAATGTCAATTCTTTGGCAACGACGAGGGTCTTTGTGGCAACATTGCATGTTCGGTGACGACATTGGAGAAGGAGGAGGACATACCTGATATCTGGAAGGCAGAAGAGCTTAGTCGACTGCAGGGCCCAAAAGCGCAGCATCCGCCACGAAAGCAGCAAAGGGAACTCGCCCGACCACTTCAAGGAGAGCTGGGAGAGTCTGTAGGAGAGAGCTGTGTTGTTGAATACGACGATGAATGTGACGAACGGGATTACTGTGTGCCAGAGGATGAGAGTGCAACCGCAAAGGGCGACTATGTAAGTCTGGTCGACAACCCTGAGAGATTTACTGGCTACTCGGGGGAGGGTGCGCATAAGATTTGGGAGACGATATACCGGGAGAACTGTTTCTCCAAACCGACGGAACCTCAAAGTGTCAGCTCGCCAGGATTGTCGCCATTCCCGGCGTTCTCTCAAAACCAGGCGCAGGCCGCAATGGACTTTAAACAGGTCATGAAGGCACATGGCAGGGAACAGGCGCAGGCCTCCGTAGACTTCGAGGACGAATGCCTGGAGAAGAGGGTGTTCTATCGTGTCATATCCGGCATGCACGCTTCGATCTCAACACACCTGTGCTACGACTACCTCAACCAGACGACTGGAACCTGGGGACCGAACTTGCAGTGCTACAAAGAACGCCTCCACAACCACCCGGAAAGGATCTCGAACCTGTACTTCAACTATGCCTTTGTCCTCCGCGCCGTTGGCAAACTTCGCGACTATGTTCAAGACTATACGTTCTGCACTGGAGACCCCGAACAAGACGCCTTGACCAAACGCATGATCACCACGCTTGCCGACGTCGTTCCTGAAGGGCCCAAGATCTTCGATGAGAGCGTCATGTTCCAGGACACCACGCATTCCGGCATCGAACTGAAGGAGGACTTCCGCAACCGCTTCCGTAATGTTAGTAGGATCATGGACTGTGTTGGTTGCGACAAGTGCCGCCTCTGGGGTAAACTGCAAACCAACGGCTTCGGAACCGCCCTCAAGGTCCTGTTTGAATTCGGAAACGGAGACGCCGGGGATGTAAAACCTTTGCTTCGCCGCACCGAGCTTGTAGCTCTCGTCAACACCCTGGACAAGATCAGCAGCGCTCTCAAACACATCGAGCACTTCAGAGAGGAAATAGCAGCCGAGGCAGGCGAGTTGAAGGACAAGACCGTCTCCAGCAGCAAGAAGTCCAGCCCTTCAACCGCGTCCAAATCCCCCATCAAAGAAGAAACGAAGAAATCAACCCAAGCCTCACCCCAAAAGAAACCCAATCCCGACCTCGACGAGCTCGACGACGACTTCGACGACCTCGAAACCGACGCCTTCGCCAGCACCGACCCTGCATCCACTAAGAAACCCAAAAAACCCGTCACAGTCATGGATGCTCTCCGCCAGGAATCCGCCCTCATCTGGCACAGCGTCAAGTTCGTCTGCAGGGCTTACATCGTCTTCCCCAAACGCGCGGCCGAGATCATCTACTCCGAGGCTCTGAGGTTGTATGCCAAGTGGCTGGGGATTCCGCCGCCGGATCGCATTTGGGAGTATAGGTCTGCGGGGAGGGATGAGCTCTAGGATTTGGGTTGTTGTTGTTTCAGATTGGCGTTTCGGATCGCTGAGGGGGGTATTTGTAGATGTGGCGTTTTGCATTGGAGTGGGCGTTCCTGGCATGGATTCACAGTAGGCGCTTCTGGGAAGGGCTCATGCTGGCTTCTTTCTTGTGTTCATTTTGATACACCCCTTACGCGAGGGAAAGCATTGTCAATCATGGTATAGACGGTTAATTTCAACGAATGATACTCATTTTTGGACAGCTCAGGTCGATCTCTTTAGGGGAGCACAGTACGTCGATCAGGTTCTTGTCCGGAAGAATGAAGTGCAACGGTCTTTGCCTCCATCAAACATCTCTCTTCAGGTCCCACAAGGCACACTCCCCTCTAACATCAAATCTTCTTTGCGATAGACTCCAACACCCCCTTCAACTTGGCCCCCTTGCCATCCTTCTTCCCGGCGGAATGTCCATGTCCATGCCCATGTCCATGCCCATGTCCATGCCCACCCTCCCCAGAGAAAACCCCCAAGTCCCTCGTCACCTCCCCAACACAACCCCCCATATGCGGGCCCCCATCCACCCCTTCAAACACAACCCTCTGCAGCCTACACTTCCTCCCAGACCACCCATCACCAGCCCCATCCGTCGCATGGAACACCGCCATCGTCTCGTCACCAACCCTCACAAAATTCCCGTGCCCAGGCCCGAAAGGCCCCTTGCCATTCTCCCCCGAATTCTGAATCAGAGGTTCGGCGGACTTCTTCCACGCCGAGGGGTCCAGAGGGTCGCAGCCGCCGAGGTACTGCAGCGTCGCCATTTTGTATTCCTTCGTCCAGGACCCCGCGCAAGAATACGCGAGGCCGCGCCAGGAATCGTCGGGGGAAGAGAGGAACTGCGGGCCCTCGTTGATCCCTTTGTCGTCGGACCTCTCCCACTCTCTGTCCGGAGTGGAGATCATAGTCGGCGGGCTGGCGAGGGTGCACGGGTCGGACATGCGCGCGACGAACAGCTGCTGCGTGCGCTCGTCGTAGTCGTCTGGCGCCCGGTCGAGCGGCCAGCCGGAGTAGGCGAAGTAGAGGGTGCCGTCGAGGTCGAAGACGGTGCCGTCGATCGCCCATTGCTTTTGGTCCATGTTGCGGAGGGGCCCTAGGAATTCCCAGCCGGATTGCACGTGCGGGTCCGAGTCGCTGGGCGGGCCGCCGAGGACGTACATGCGGTGGGAGCGGTTGCCGTGTTTGGGGTTGGCGGCGGCGACGTAGACGTACCATCTCCCTTGGAGGGCGTGCAGTTCGGGGGCCCAGAGGTCGGCGGAGTGGTCGGTGTCGGGGGGTGGGAGCCTGTGGGGTTTGATGAGTCGAGGACTTTTCTTTTTTCCATCGTTGAGGCGAGAGGATGGGACGGAATAGCCACTTACCAAACAGGGCCTTTCTTGAACTTCCCTTCCTCGAAGAAGTCGGTGAGACTATCTGCTTCCCATAGCGGTACGCGGTCGCCTGCCGTGAAAGTGAAATAGAATTTGCCATTGGCGTACGTGACGAAGGGATCGGGAGTTGCTTGGGATGTGACGTTCAGGCATGTGTTGTTGTAATGTGGTGACATGTTTGTTAGGGAAGAGATACGGTGTCCTGTGGTGGATGAAGTAAGAACTAGGCTCGGTTCGTTTGTTTGTTGTAGATTGAAGACACTGGTGTTGTATTTGTATATGTATCGATCGAAGGGTGGAAGATGTGAGATGGAGATGATCGTTCAGGTGCTTCGTGTCCTTGATTGTTGTTGTGGGAAATCAAATAATACCTTAAATGTATGTCTGGTGTGATCGTCATAGGATGACGCGAGGGTGCAGCTGTTGATTTAAGGTTGGCTATCGAGTTGGCAGCGACTTGCGAGAACAGGTGTCGGAGAAGGTGAAAGTGAGGGCGTCGCATTTTTTGTACGACACCACCAAGTGAAGAGAAGAGAAGAGTATTTCCAATTCTTCGCCGGGCTCCTGGAATAGCGTTATCTACCTATACAGAACGCCGGGCTATGCAGTGGACTTCTGGTCCTTTTGATTCCCCTTTGGGAACCTCTCGACTAAAATACATGTAGGGAAGTAGTGTGCCGGAGCGCTGGTATCTGTACAAACATCCCCCCATCTTACAGGTCTTCTTCCGAATTCTCCTTCGTGATTATTCTCTCTTTCTCAATGATGCGGTTGTTTGCTGCACATCTTCGACACGGGCATTCATGATATTCTCATTTCACATCTTGTCTTGGGCTTACTCGATGATGCGAGTGACCAGACCAGTGGCCACAGTCCTGCCACCCTCACGGATGTTGAAACGCTGGCCCTGCTCGATGGCAATAGGCTTGTGGATCTCGCAGACCATCTCGACGTTGTCACCGGGCATGACCATCTTGCCATCCTCGGTGCCCTCGGGCCAGGTAAGAGTGGCGGCCTCGTCAGCAGTACGGATGAACAGCTGAGGCTTGTAGTTGTCACCGAAACCAGTGTGGCGACCACCCTCCTCCTTGGTCAGGACGTACATCGAGCAGAGAACCTTCTTGTAGGCCTTGGCGGTGCCGGGAGCGGTGATGACCATGCCACGGAGGACGTCCTCACGCTTGACACCACGGAGAAGGAGACCAGAGTTGTCACCAGCGCGGGACTCAAGGCAAGACTTCTTAAAGGTCTCGATGTCGGTGACCTTGGTCTTGATCGGGACCTTGTTCTTTCCGACAAGCTCGACCTCGGAATCCTTCTTCAGGATACCGCGCTCGACACGGCCAGAGGCGACGGTGCCACGGCCGGGAATGGAGAAGACATCCTCGATAGACATGAGGAAAGGCTTCTCGGTGTCACGCTCCGGGGTGGGGATCCAGGTGTCGACGTGCTCGAGGAGCTCGTCGATCTTCTCGACACCAATGTCAGGCTGGCGGCCCTCAATGGCGCACAGAGCGGAACCCATGACGATGGGGGTCTCGTCACCCTCGAAACCGTAGGTGGAAAGCAGCTCACGCATCTCCATCTCGACGAGCTCCAACATCTCCTTGTCCTCGATAGCATCCACCTTGTTGACGAAAACGACGATGCGCTTGACACCGACCTGGCGGGCGAGGAGCAGGTGCTCCCTAGTCTGGGGCATTTGACCGTCGCTGGCGGCAACGACGATAATGGCGCCGTCCATGGAGGCGGCACCAGTGATCATGTTCTTGATGTAATCGGCGTGACCGGGGCAGTCAACGTGGGCGTAATGCCTGTTGTCGGTGGCGTACTCGATGTGTGCGGTGGAGATGGTGATACCACGCTTGCGCTCCTCAGGAGCCTTGTCGATGGAACCATACTCGAGGTAGGAGGCGTAGCCCTTCTCGGCCTGACGCTTGGTGATGGCGGCTGTGAGGGTGGTCTTTGGTGGGTTAGATTGTGTTCAACACGATTGACAGATGGACAATACACACCTTGCCGTGATCGACGTGGCCAATGGTACCGATGTTGACGTGAGGCTTGGTGCGCTCAAAGGCCGTGGCGTAGGTCCTGGCCGAGTTGACGAATGCCTGTCCCCTCAGGGCGGACTGGAGAGGGTTGATTGACGACTGCTGGCGCAGAGCGCGCGAGGTGGCAGCGAGGGTCCTGGCAAACGACATGTTGCAGAGATTAATGAAAGACGGGGATGATGAGGGTGAGGATGCGGCGAGATGGAGACGCTGTGTCGCGAAACATGAACTCGCCGGAATTTTGATGTCCGTGCATTGGCGGACCATTTAGCGTCCAGAACAGGACCTCCGCGATGTGAGGTGTAAGAGGTGAGTACCTACTGAATTGCCCTGCCTTGACCATCTCAATTGTTACACTCTCATACTCGACATTGACGCGTCTTACAACTCTCGACTCAAACGCCTTCTTCTCTTACCCATCGACCGGTCAAGAATCTTCACTTTCTGAACCTCGCCCTGTTGTATAGCCGAGGTCTTCCATTCCATCCTGCAACGAATGACAGCATAGTCTAGTCGCATACTTCCACACCACAACACCACCACACCTCCGCCAATGCTCTTCCAAACATCCTGCAGAAGGCTCGCTGCCAAACCCCTCAGCATGCCTCTCCGCGCAAAGATCAACAGCCCCGCTGTCGTCGGCAATGCCTCAAGACATGTATGCTTTCTCGCCGCGAGAAACCCGGATGCCGGCAGCTAACTGACTGCAAGCCTCTATAGTTCGCATCCGCAGTCGACATCAAGGAGCTTCCTGGCGATGAGCCTGATGATGTCATGTTTGGCAACCAGTTTGGCGTCCGCACAGTCACCCTGAACCGACCAAAGAAGTTGAACTCCCTTAACGGCAGCATGGCGCGGAAGATTGTGCCTCGCCTCCAGGAATGGCAAAAGAGTCAGCTTGCAAACGTAGTCGTGGTAAAGGGCGAGGGAAGAGCTCTCTGCGCTGGCGGTGATGTTGCCGCACTCGCTCAAGCCAATCAGACCGGCAAGGAAGGACAACAGTCGTCAAAGGACTACTTTGCGCTGGAATACAAGCTTGACCACCTGATTGCAACATACACCAAGCCTTATGTCGCATTCATGGATGGCATCACCATGGGTGGTGGTGTTGGTCTGTCGGTCCACGCACCCTTCCGCATTGCAACAGAAAACACCGTCTTTGCCATGCCCGAGACCACCATTGGTTTCTTCCCGGATGTCGGCGCCAGCTTCTTCCTTCCCAGACTGGATGGCGCACTCGGAACTTACCTTGCACTTACAAGCGAGCAGATCAAGGGTGTAAACGTTTTGTAAGTCTCATCTGGTAGAACCGTATCGCACAAGCAACGCTAACAGGCTACAGCTACTCTGGCATCGCGACTCACTACCTCCACTCTTCTTCCCTTCCTGACCTCGAGGCCCGTCTTGGCGAGCTGCAGTTCAAGGATACCGCAACTCTGAACGAGCGTCTGAAGATTATCAACCTTACGATCGAAGAGTTCACCACCGGTCTCCCTCACGACCAGCCAATCGGAAAGCCCATCGGTGGAAAGGTCCGCGAAAGCATCGACTATGTGTTCCAGCGCAGCAACGACATCGACGCCATCCTTGGCGCTCTTGATGAGTGCGTTCTGTCTGACCTCGAAGAGGTTAAGCAGTGGGCTGCGAAGACCAAGGAGACTATCACACAGCGTTCTCCTACCTCCGTTCGCGTCACTCTCCAGCAGCTTCGCAAAGGCCAGAGGTGGTCCATTGCTGAGACCTTCCGTCGCGAACACGCCATGGCGTGCAAGTTCATGGAGCACCCCGACTTTGTAGAGGGCGTGTCTTCCCTGCTTATCCGCAAGCCGAGGACCACACCCCAATGGCAACCGTCCGAGTTGTCCAAGGTCACTGACGCCGAAGTCGACGCATTCTTCTCCACTGAGCCTGACCTTGAGCTTCTGAGCACCAACGACTACAGGGAGTACCCTCACGCATGGGTTGGTCTGCCTAGGGAGAAGGACCTGGAGCACTTTGTGAACAAGGGTAATGCCAGCCGGAACAAGACCATTGAGCACTTCGTGAACTCGAACGGTGGAAAGCTCGGTACCAAGGAGAAGGTTGCCGAGTTCCTGGACCGCAGGACTGTCGAAGAGAACGAGAAGCTGCGCTGGAAGCGGGACGGCGAGGAGTAAGCTATTGCATTGCATTGCATTGCGTTGAATTGTCTCGCTCTCTTCCAGTGAGCCGCATGGAAATCTGTACAAAAAGTCCTGTATATACGTTAAAGAGCTGTCTTATTGCCCGAGTGAGTGTGATCCATAACAAGCGCTTGTGATACGTTCGTATTTGACGTTCAGTGCGTTCGCTTAATCACGAGAGCTGCTGTGCTGCCTCGCTTGGCTCGAACGTGAGACGACATCCCAATAACGTTCGTCCTCATGATTGTCTGTATGGCAGGACTCTCAAGATCTCCATTATCCTCGTCTAAAACGCAGTCATAAAATCCACCATTGTCCTTTCACCAACCATGCCTGTTTTGACTTTGACGGACAGCAGTGTCTCGGCCCGAGACACGAAACGTCAGCGCCCTAGGACCGCCGAGATGCCAATTCTAATTGCGATGCGACTGAAACTCTGCTTACCATCAGCAGCTCTTCCACGTTTTCGTAGTAGCATGCACGATACTTGCGACGAATCCCGCTGTGAGACATGACTAATACTGAATAATGCCGCATACAGCGGAGAACAGAGACGAATCTGCACATGCAGAAAAGCCGACAGACGGCGAGCCACTACCACCACTACACGGCGGCAGCAATGGGTCCAACGATTCGAGCGGCAAAACCAACGGCGATGGAGCTCGAGACGCGGAAAAGAAACCCACCTTCAAGGAACGATGTCAATCTTCATGGACGAAGACTGGAATCACCTGGCCGGTTTTCAAACTCATGTTCAAAGGCGCCCTGGCACCGACAATCGCGGTCGCCCTTTTCCAAGCCGATGACTTCGCGAGCCACTTCTCCACTGTCGGATATCTGGTCGGAATCACTTCCATCCTATCCCTAGTCATCCAGCCACGGAGTAAGTTCCTGCAGACTATGCTGGTCAATGTGGTCTTTGTCTGCTTTGCTGCAGCTTGCGTGACGCTGGCGTTGTATTGCTGTGTTCAAGCTCGCATACACTCTGGCGAGTCCGGGAGGCCTTCATCAGGTGGCTCCGGCACGAGTGGTCTAGCAGCCCAAGGAGCGCAGACTGCGCCCTACAACTCTTCGGCTGCTGCTGTGGCAGGCATCTGGCTCATGGTCATGATCTATTGCATGTCTACGGTTCGCGCTGCGAAGCCTCAATTCATGATACCAGCGATGGCTGGTGCGATTATTGGCAACGTGGGAATGGTTTACGCGCCACAGTTCTCTTCGATGTTGCAGGCAGAGGCATTTGTCAAGAGGCTGCTGGAAGCGTTCTTGACTGGTTTCGGCATCGGGACCGGGGTCTCTTTACTGATCTTCCCTCTGACGAGCCGCACTGTTGTCTTCAACGATATGTCTGCGTACTTGACATCACTAAGGTCTGCTCTGAGTGCGAACATGGATTACGTACACAGCTTGGAGAACACAGACATGTTCACTTTCGGACGAACCGACACGATGCGCCACCGAGTCTTGCATAGTCCCGAAGCACAATTTGTCAAGGACAAAATGCAAGCTTTGCAAAATGCGGCTGCGAAGCTCAACAGCGACCTACCCTTTGCTAAGAGGGAGATTGCTCTCGGCAACCTCGGCCCGGACGACTTGCAAAGTATCGCAAAGCTCCTGAGAATGATCATGTTGCCGATGGTGGGACTGAGCTGTATATCGGACATCTTCGAGCGCATTGCGGAAGATCGAGGCTGGGTCTCGATTCCCTTCGACGATGCTTCTTCCCTGAGTGGCACAACCCTGGGGGATCTCACCAAACGTCGAGCAGTTCTAGAATGGCACGAGCTTATGCGCGCCCTACGCGAGCCTTTCCAAGAGATGGCAGACGTTATCGACGAAGGGCTAGAGCATGCTATGATCGACTTGCGACTGTCGAAAGTCAAAAAGCCAGATGCGAAAGACGTCGAGGCCAAGGGTGGTCGACCCAGACCAGGTGATACTGGTTTTGCTGAGTATTTGAACAAGAAAACAAGCTCTTTCCACCAGCGTAAGCAGAGCATGCTCCAAGCTTGGTGCCGGATAAGAGGCATCGAGCTGCCGGACAACTTCTTCACCGATCCTGAAGTCATGAAGAATTTCCAGGATCCAGACTGGTTGAAGCTCGACTTCGACCCAGCTCTTCGTGCACGTAGCAGGCGGCAGCTATACATCTGCTTATACATGGAGTTCTTACTCTGGTCAATCGGCCGACGAGTTTACGATCTTGTTTCGTTCGCAGAAACAGCCCGAGTCGCAGGAAAGCTAGAGAAGAAGCGTTTAATCGTCCCAGGCTCCAAAACACTCAAGAAATGGGTCTTCAGCTTCTTCGAGCCAGATGCTGACTCTGCTGGGAACCAGCAGATGGAAGGCAGTGACCAGACGACGAGAGTTCACCTTGGATCCGCCTTTACTCGCAGGAAAGATCCAATGCACCTCCCTCCGCAAAATGCGTGGGAGCGTATAGGTGATCGTATCAGGAAGCTCGCTCAGTTCTTCGGCTCGCCCGAGTCTGTGTTCGGGGCTCGTGTCGCTCTTGCCACCATGTGTATTGCAGTCGTCGCGTACCTACGCCACACCCAGGTCTTCTACACTCAGAACCGACTCTTCTGGGCCCAGATCATGACATCCATCGGAATGCAGCCCTCGGCAGGCCAGAGTCTGCGCAGCGGTTTCTTCCGAATCATCGGCACAGCACTCTTCATGATAGCAGCCTGGATCTGCTGGTACATTGTCGACAGCCAAACCGCAGGCGTCATCGTCTTCTACTTCATCTTCCTACACATCGGCCCCTGGATCATGCTCAAGTATCCCGCCTACACGACCCTAGGCGTCATCGGCCCCATAACCATGACCCTCATCTTAGGCTACGAGCTCCAAGTTCACAAAATTGGCCTCGAAAAAGCCCAGTCCAATGGCCAAGCCTATCAACCCGTTTACCTCCTAGGACCCATCCGCCTCGCGACCGTAATCGGCGGCCTATCTCTTGGCTGGCTCTGGACAATCTTCCCCTACCCCGTCTCCGAACACGCCGAGCTGCGCAAAAGCCTCGGGTCAGCCCTCTACCTGCTCGCAAACTACTACTCAGTCATGCACGAAACAGTCCGTGCCCGCATCCGCGGCCTGGAAGACGACCCATCGATCAAAGGCTCCGTCAGCCAGCGCCTCGAGAAAGCCCGGCGCACCATCTTCGGCAAAAGCAACCTGCTCCTCTCCGGCATGCGAGCGCGGACAGAGTTTGTCAAATTCGACATTCCGCTCGGCGGCAAGTTCCCCAAGAAACAGTACGAAGTCATCATAGACCGCATGCAGAGCATGCTGAATTTCATGGCGCTCGTGAGCTACGCCTCGACTTCTTTCCAGGACTTGCAGAGGCGGAGTGCAAACTCGACGACGACGGACGACAGCGATCACCACCTCGAATGGCTCCTCTCCTTCCGCAAACTCATCGGCGAGACGAACGTCACCTCACAGGCAATCACCACTTTGCTGACCCTCATGTCTGCTTCCGTGACCAACGGCCAGCCCTTGCCACCCTACCTCCGCGTCCCGGAGCCTTTTCGCTATACGGAGAAATTGGACGAGATGGATCGGGATTTGCTGAGTGTGAGGCATATCGCTGAGCCAGGGTATGCGACTTTTTCGGTGACGCAGTTGGGTGTCAAGTGCGTCATCGATGACCTGAAAGTTTTGCTGGAGGATGTTAGGGGATTGGTTGGAGAGCTGGACTTTTCGTTCCATGTTGTGAGCACTGCTGAGGGCGTAGGTGGCGAGGGTGGGTTGGAGGAAGAGGAGGAGACTGTGACTTTCGGGGCGAGGGGTGGTGGTGGGAGGAAGATCGATTGAGCTTATACATTGGCATATGTCTGATGTATGCCAACAGCTTGTCGAAATACACACACCGAAAAACTAGCCCAAAAGGTCGACGTGAGGTCGTCTTTGGCGCTTGGCCTCACAGCTCGCGACAGGGATGTACCCAGTTTGTACTTCCTATCTGGGCAGTTCCGCTGGGCAACGGCGACCTTGCAGTATCAGAATGGACCGGCCCGCGTTTTGCTCGACATTTGTTGCTTTGTCGGTCGCTGGTTGGCCGATATTGGCGCGTTAGGCGCGGTCGGGATGCGGGACGCGCACGGTTGAGGGTGGGAGCGGAGCGGAATGAAGTGAGGTGAAGTGAGGTTGAGGTATTTATGGCCCGATAGAGGTAGATACACGATGCTATCAAGACTACGCCTCCACCTCTCGTGCGATAGCATTCCGCGACCGCGTTAATTGAGCGCCTTTCACTCCTCTTTCATAGGACTGAAGCCATGATCGTGATTCTCAGCAGCAGTGAAACTACCCGCGACCACGATCTCGTCACCATCCACCTCCTCCTCATGTTGGAACCCAAGTTCCTTGTCAGGAACAACAGCCTCCCCAGCACCATCCACACCAGCACCCGCGTCCACATCCACATCCACAGCAGCAGACTTAGCCTTCTCGTTCTCAGTAGCCCTCAAGCCCTCCACGGCCTTTTGCACCACATCCGTGATCAGAGCCCGCAATTCCTCAACTCCCATCTTCACCACGACAAGGTTTTCAGGAGAGGCCTGTTGTTGTTGCTGTTGTTGAGGAATCGTGAGACTTCCTCCTCCCAAGTGATGGAAAGCAGGCGCGCCCGTCGTCGTGGGTGTAGGAGGCAAACCGCCTAGGAAAGG
>Ga0265798_10002067_pt1 | contig 30151 bp, 19 predicted proteins | sample P3T30metagenome_FD_192430 | JGI IMG/M metagenome (GOLD analysis project Ga0265798, IMG submission 192430) | Plant litter microbial communities from East Loma Ridge, Irvine, California - P3 T30 | ecosystem: Environmental > Terrestrial > Plant litter > Unclassified | place: USA: California...
GAATTCGAGCCGTCTCTTGTTCCTTTGGTGGCGCGGTTTTCGGGGTGAGAGGCCATATTGTCGAATGATTGTGTTCTTGTAAGTGATGGTGATGGTGAAGATGTATACGGGTGACGGCGATGGTAATGATATTTTACGAAGGTCTTTGGCTTGATACGAGGGGTTTCTTGATTGATGTGTTGTACCTACATTAGTGTCCTGATATGTAGTCAACGTTACCTCACATCTGAAAGTCCTTGGACACAGCAGTATTCACCGAAGGCGAGAGCTCAAGTCGGGTTCGTTTGAGGAAGGAGACGGTCAATGCTGTAACATCTCGGGATGCAACAACGATGAAGACGTTGTTCGAACCCATCCCGTTCGTAGAAGTGGTTAGCTACATCGACGAGATGAGGACGGCATCCAGAAGATCGCAGGAAGATACCTGCTAAGGAACTCCTCGGCCCGTTGGAATTGCTCGCCGTATCGTCGACACATCTACGCAAGCCTGATAAGTAGAGCAGCGTGTCGTTCGGTCTCGCACCGCTATGCGAGATCCACTAGAGATACTCACTGCGCACCATCTGTGCGCGAATAGCCGAGTGATCCACTTCCACGATGGCCAAGCATAAGGGCAAAGAGAAGACTACACGTGGCGACGCGGTATGGTATAGAATGCTGGCGTTGAAAAGGGCTGACGCGCATCACCTACCGTGACATGGACGCAGGTAGATAGCGGCCATGCGTATTAGAGATCCAAATGAAAGGGTGACAGAAAGGATGTCTTCCACAAAGTGAGGTCAAAGACGAGCCGGATTTGTCGGATGGCCTGTCGTCGTCAGTAGTGCGGGGGCTGTGAATAACTATTTGCGGCGTTCGAAGGAGTTGTTGGTGTTCCTCTAAACAATTGCATGCGCCTCCAGCCTCGTCACGCCGGTGGATTCCAACGGTACATGTACGCCAATAACCCGAAGACTAATAATACATTGTAATTGCGTATCTGTCAGTTTGTTTGAGTGAGCCCCTTGGTCATGTGGACCTCTCATCTGTCGAGTTAATCATCTGCCGTACCCTCTACGCTATACGCCAACCTTCGAAAGACAAGTCCAAGACAAGGCGCATCAGAGCCCCGCCAACTTTCAGCAAACATACCTCTCTTAGACAAGCCATCCGCTGCTACTGATCGATCAAGCGAGCTACCGGGCGAGACAAGTCTTTGCGCAGGCGAGCGTACTGCTGGCAAGATGGCTACCCATGGACGAGGCATGAGCGCGACCTTCATACCGGGCGGGCCCAGCGACGACTACTATCAACCTGCCCCCCCGGAGCTGGTCGCGCCAGAGCCGCAGAGGTAAACAGATCGCATGAAAGAAAAGGAGACACAAATCGTGTGCTGACCGGACGGGCTCGCAGGCACATGCCCGAGATGTCCAACCAGATCCAATATGGCCTTCAAAACATGAACCTAGGCGGCCATGACTCGTTTAACTCGACCACCTCGTCGCGATCCTCTCGACAGACCTACGACTACACCCAGCTCGGAAACCGAAACGATGCGCCGCACCTCTCGCCCTTCCCTAAACTGATCAACCCTCCGCCCAATGTCCCACCTTCAGATGAGGAGCTCGAGGCTACCCTGGAGAATGCACGCGCCCTGGTGCTCGGTGCCAACGACCCGGAGATGCAGCTTGCATGGGCCGCGGATGCCATGATCTACGTGGGAGCCTGTATGGACAATGAAGAGCGCATAGCGGCTATCAAGCCTCAGTCGGCGAGGTCGTCCACACCAAGGATTGAGCACCAGCTCAAGACCGATGCAATGAACATTGTCACTTTCTTGGCGGACCAGCATCATCCCAAAGCAGAGTTCCTCCGAGGCATGTGGCTGGAGTGGGGACGATTCGGGCAAAGAGAAGATAAAAAGGAAGCATTCAGATGCTATTCGCGGGCGGCAGACAGGGGATACGCAAGAGCCGAGTACAGGATCGGCATGCTTTACGAGTCGTACAACGATCCCATAAAAGCTCTGAGGCATTACCACAGAGGCGTGGATGCTGGAGATGCGGCGTCTTGCTACAGACTCGGAATGATGACACTTCGTGGTCAGCATGGACAACAGCAGGATTACGGCAAAGCCATCGATTTGATCAAGCACTCGGCACAGGCTGCAGACGAGAATGCTGCACAAGGCGCATATGTTTATGGCATGCTGCTAGCGAGGCAACTCCCACAAGTCGACATTCCTGAGAGCTATCTACCATTCGACGAGCGACTTGCACGGATCAACATCGAGAAAGCGGCGTACTTGAAATTCGCAAAAGCACAGTTGAAGATGGGCTCAGCATACGAACTAGGCTCACTAGGCTGCGAATTCAATCCGGCACTCTCCATGCATTACAACGCGCTGGCCTCGAAGCAAGGCGAGGCTGAGGCCGACATGGCGCTCAGCAAGTGGTTCCTCGTTGGTTCAGAGGGCATACTTCCCAAGAACGAGGAGTTGAGCTACACCTATGCTCAAAGAGCTGCACACAGTGGTCTAGCGACTGCTGAATTCGCGCTGGGATATTTCCATGAGATCGGCATGTACGTGCCTGTAGATCTGGAGAAATCACGGGAGTGGTATGAGAAAGCTGCAAAACACGGCAACGAGGATGCCAAGGGTCGTATCGAGGCTCTGGCGCGCAAGCAGGTCCTCAATCGAAGAGATCACGAGAACATCACGGTCAAGAGGATCACATCACAGTACGGTTCAAAACGAGGTGGGCGACCTGATCGATTCAAGCAACCGCAATCCTCCTCGAACCTCGCCGGCTCTCCCCTTGACGATGCCTCCGTGTACAGCCAAAGTCCAGGAACCCCATTGGCACATTCTGCTTCTTTCCGCATGCCCTCTGCGCCGAATCTTACAACACCTTACCCAATGGAAGATGGCCCTCCACCAGCGGGCAGAGCACCATCTGTGGCCCCTTACCCCCTCGAGGACGGGCCTCCCAAGCAACGATTGGGCCCTGTAGGAGGATTCTTCAACGCTCCGCCACAGCAAAGACCAGCCACAGCTATCCAAACAGACATGCGACCAAGCAGCGCTTTCCAGATCAACCCGGAGCTGCGAGCTCAGTCAACTGCCGCTGTCCCACAACTTCACAACATGCCCCCACAACAGCAACAGCCGCCGCAGCAATATCCTGCCGGCCGACCTTACCCGCCTTCCGCGTATCCACCAAACGCCGCTAATCAGCCACGACCGATGACACTTCCTGCAAATGACCCACGCAACCGTTATGGGCCTTCACCAGTGCCGAACCATCGAATCATGTCTGGCCCTCCAGGAGTAGGCATGCAACGTCCTGGCCCATCCGCTTCCGTCCCACCACCGCAGCCCGCGCCTGGAGTCGACATCGGCTTCTCCGCGCCCCGCGACGACCGCCGAAGACAATACGGCCCTCGCCCGCCTGTTGGTGGAGGCCAGGGACCCGGATCTCCTGCTCTGCAGAGCTCTAATTCAATGCCAGCTTTCGACCGCCCACAAGGCCGTACTTCGGCTCCGTCGTCTCGACCCGCCTCGCGGCCACCACCTGGGCCTTCAGATGTTCCCGGAAGGAAGCCGGTCACTTTGACAGATGGGCCTGCGCTGCCCTCGCCTTCGACAACGCCAAAGCCCGCGGGAGCCGTGGCGAAACCTCCTGCGGCGAAACCAGGCAAGGGTCCAAAGACTTTTGAGGAGATGGGAGTGCCGGCGCACAAGCAGGAGGGAGAGTGTTCGGTGATGTGATCAGAGCGGGTGTCCGACTGTTTCGAATTTTCAATCCAGTCGAAATCTGGAAGAAACACCACAACAATTTCCATGCGTTTTCATTTTGTAGCGAAGATGCTTGATTGAGCAGCGGGCCATCGGCCAAGCCAAAGCACTACATCTGTGACCAAGGTCATCACCTTTTTTCGAGTTTCCGTTGACGATTTCATGTAGTGGGACCATGTACGGGCGTGACATTGTTGACGCCTTATGTCGGCCGCACGTTCGAAACGATCATGTCTACCCTTACTCTACTTTCATTGCATGTAATTCCAACCTGATCACATGACGTTCCATGCCGTACAATTAATTCACAAGAACACCCCGATGACATCATGGATTTCTGGGTTGCATTTATTCAACGTCTTGGACATCTGATTTCCCTATTTGTCGTTCTACACATGTCGCTGTGGAATCGTCCATGCACAAGGCTTGAACGATCAACAGTCGAAGAAGATTTGTGTAGGGCACATCATCGCAATTTGGAGGACGGAGTACATCCGGGACCATACCAATCCGGATCTTTTAATCAACTCGACTTACAGCCACTTCGATCCTAGTGTCCACAGACCGACCAAAAGAAGACCAAAACCCAATCTACAGAAAACCATCCTTCAAGCTCGAATTCCACGTGACAGATCAAGTCAGATCAAAACCAGAGAACAGCACGCAACCAACCTTCCACGATCCAAACCAAAGCCAACCCCAAGCCCCAACCAGAACCAACTCGCAACCCCCAAAACAAATCAAAAAATGCCTCAACTCAAAGATCCAGACTCTTACCGCAAACCCTGCACCCTCTGCCACAAACCCAGAGACGTCCTGGTGCGCTGCCAAATCGACCCGAACACTCTCATACCGCCACCACCACCACCACCACCACCGCCAGCTACAACATCAACATCCACACCATCAAACCCGCCCTCAAACCCCAACGACAACAACAATAACAACGAAACCCCCAACGAAATAGAGCAAGATCCCGCCCCCAACACCCCGCAAACAACGCCAACGCCAACGCCGCAACTCAAACCCAATTCCTGGCATTTCGTCTGCCCGGGCTCCTGCTGGCGGCGCGTCAGCGGCGGCGTCGTGGATGGGGACCTGGCGGAGGGGAGAAGGGGGTATAGGTATGGGGGCATGTGGAAGAATAGGCACGCGGGGGTTAGTGCGAAGGTGCCGAGGAGGTTGAAGGGGAAATTGGGGAGGGAGGAAGAAGGGGGGAGGGATGGAGAGGGGGGGAAGGATGGAGAGGAGGGGGAGGCGGGAAGTGGTGGTGGTGGTGGTGGTCAAGGACGGGGAGAGTATGGGAGGAAGGAGGAGGTTGGAAGGGAGGATGGGGCGGGGAGTTGAATAATTGGGGATGGTTTGCTCGCTTCTAGTTCCCGAGAGAGATCTTGTTTCGTTCTAATGGACGCGCTGCAGAAGGGTATAAGGGCGCAGATAAAAGTACATCAAGTCTCAAGTAATTATCGCCGCAGCATTTGGCTTCCACCACACATTTTCCGCGCCAAAAGGCGCCACCAAGTTTCTTCACGGGCGAGGTACCCAGTGTTCGGGATCGTCATCAACGAGCAGAAGACTGCTCCTTGCTCATCGCCCAGCCCTTGATGGTAAAGCATACCAACTCCCACGCTAGAAGTATGCCAGTCAGACCGATGGTCAGCGTGAAGACCGTCATGGCGTCCAGTCCATTTCCCTCGATCGCCGCGACGCTATCGTGCGCGCTGTTCATGAACAACAAGCCGCCGGCCGTCAAGCAAAAGGCAGCGACCAACTCGCTGGGTGGGCGAGATGGGTAGTGGGATGTGGGTGGCTTGATGTACAGCATGAGATAAGTCACCGCGCGCGACACGGCGAAGCCCGTGAAGAGCAACCCCCACTGCGCGTGCATCATGGTGCTGACCATGCTGCTCTGGTGATGTCCGGACATCATCATTCCAAGGAACATTATGGTCAGAGCAGGAATGGGATTCAGAGGGACGTCGTACGAGCTAGGTCGCTGCCATCGCTGATCAGAATGAGACAGCGGTTCGCTGATGACCCGAAAGCCAGAGACATCATCCTCGTTGTCCTTTTCCTTGTGCAGCCACGTTGGCACGCCGGTGACCTCGCGCCATGCTCTTGATTCAATCGCCATGCCGAAGAGGCCACCGCCAAAGAACAAAATGGTGATGCTGACGTGCTCAAAATCCTGTGGACTCCATTCTCCACCCCAGTTGTTCAGGTGCTCGAGGAAGACATTGCTGGCACCGTAGAGCCAGATGACGAACGACTCCGTGAATTCGGCGGACGGGATGCGAGACTTCCATTTGGATACGAGTGGATGTTTGGGACGGATATTCCACGCCCAGCCGTACTCCACGAAAGCGCCCATCCACCGACCTAGCGTCAATAGACCATACCAGAAGAAGATGCCGCCCTTGACGAAATGCGCAAGACCAGAGAAGATCTCGCGTTTTTGGAATAGACCACCGTACACCACGAAGCCGGTGGTGATGGCGAGGAAGCCGAAAAGTAACAGGACCTTCTCCAGAGAGGCTTGACCGAACCGCACGAGCGATGACACCCGTTGATTAGAGACGAGTCGGATGGCGCGTGCGATCATGCGACCATGTTCATTGTGATCCAGGAACCCGCTCTTCTCGGTGTCTCCATTCCTCTCCCAATCACCAGGCTCTTGTTCGTCACGAGAAGGTACTGGACTGGCCTTGTTTACATGGAATATCGAATCGGAGCTGTCTGTGCGCGAACCTGCGGTGAAGTTGCCGGAATCGCTAGAAAAGCGATAGCTAGACGGGTTGTCCAAGTATTGTTGAATATCGCCGTCATCTGATACATCCTGATGGAACGTCCTCGGGCTGTATTTCAGTTCGTGCCTTTTCATTTTTGCCGTACAAACTGTCGTGAGCGAGAGCAAAGTCCACGTGACGGCGAGCGCTGTGACGACCCAACCAACCGGATGATGCGAGTTGGTGACGTACAAGTCCGGCGTTGACTGGTTGTAAACGAGTCCGGCGAACAGGCCCAGAGCGTTCACAACGTGAAAGAGAAGCTGAGCTTGCAGTTGGTATCTAGAACGAGCGACATTTAGCATGAGTGCAGGCGGGAGTACGACCACCCAGGCCACGATCATAAGAGCTATGTGCGCGTACACCCATCCCGCGTGATCTGGATGTCTAAAGTAAGTCGGTGTCACATCCTGGGCTTCAGCGCCCACGGCGAGAACGTCATTTTGCTCTGTCTGCGCATGCCCGCCCCCATGGGCAGCGACGCAAGGCAGCGCAGCAAGTAGAAGTCCGGCGGCGGCTGCTGTGATCGCGCGATTCATCTGTATGGAGAGATGAGTGCGTGCGTGAATGGTGTGTGGCGGTCAGTGGTGTAGTTGGCTTTCCGCGAAGCTAATGAGATGGTTGAGAGTGCGCAAATTGCTTTGCAAGATGGAGGTTCCTCAGTCAATGGCGGTGAGATGAGGAATAGGAGGCTTGAGAGACAACGCGGCGGGAGCCCACGTCTGCGAGGTTTGCTTATAAGTTGGCATGTTCTGTCGGACCCTCCACACCTTTTAGTGGTGACTCGAAGACCCAAAGATGGTCAGATGACAACGACGAGGAAAGCCCGCAGTTATCGATCTGTAAGCAGCGGTATTGAAATGATCATAATCGGCGCCAAACTCCGAGAGGTGGGTGTGAAGTAAAGTGCAGTCTGACGTGATGCAAGCACAAGTCGCCATTCACATGCAAAGGAGCGGCCATAGGGCAGTGATGTTAGCGTTCCGGACCGCCGGTTGCCGGTATCCGCGGACTACCAGATTGAGGTGTGGTCACAAGGCTGTCGTCAAGCTCGACAACACATCTTCATAATCCTGACAACCGAGTGGTTCGCCGAGGTCGAGTTCCTTTTCCACGCTTTTAGCGATATGTTTGTAATGCGACCGTTTGCGCTGACTAAAGCATTGCAGCAAAGAGGCCGGACGGCCAATCACGCATTACTTTCGATATTGATGTCGATGTCGACGTCCATGGTATTCCAGATTTCTGTGAAGCGGACTTGGGGCCGAAAGATGGTCCAAAGAGCCCGGCACTTTTCGTGAAGCGACGCCATTCCGCTTGGGTTCCGCGGATTGTCGACAGACCCCCGAGATCGCGATGCGAAGTGATGTAGTACGGTCTGTATGATACAACGCATACATCACATCAGCGGCATCAATCCGAGCTTTCAATTAGATGTACTGTACCATCGGAGTTTCCACGCGAGAGCGCAGCCGCAAACAGCCGTAACACCTCATGTGTTGGTGATTCCGCCACAGCCGATAGGCCTGTAGTCAGTCTGCTACCTTCACACCCATGTCCGGCATTAATGGAGGCACCACTAGCCTAGGCTGAATCCTGCAGCCACGCGGTTGTCTTGCTCTCCGACAACCGTACCGTACAGTAGTATGCGACATTTCGGATTTCGATCCATCCCGCGAAACACAGGCTACGAGCCTTTGTTCGTCAGAAGCTGCACTTTTGCCAGTATGAATTTGCGGCGAGATTCATGTCGATCACGGCATTTTGTTGATCTGATAGTTGCCTTGTCACCGTGTGCGGGTGGCTCGGATGTCGAGATGATTGGCAGACGTGCTGTCAGCTGCCAATTGCAAAAGAGGAAAACTTGCGCCATGTGCCAAGCTCCGATCATCCGGTCCTTGAAGTCGATCATTTGAATGTCGGCCTTTCTCGCTTTTATGCAAAGTCCTTCAACATGTGCAAGACGCCAAAAAAACATCTAACCATCGAGGGTAATATTATTCCAGTGGAGCTATAGCATGAGTCGCTCCGCGGCTGCATTTGGGGAGTCAAGCAGCTTTTCACATGGGGGGGAGAAGAATCGGGACATCTTTACGGTATTCGGCTCGGCCTCGTAAGGCACTTTGGTATCTTCGAGGCCCATCAGTTCAATAGACAAGTTTACTTCAATACATCACTCTCAGTGGCATCAGATGATAACTGTCATTCAGACTTCTCAAGTAGTACGATGAGAGACGTGATCCGCTAGGTTCTATCCGTGAGCAGGCCAGATCACAAGTCCACATGGGCGGTAGTCCACAGTTCGCGAGACGGGGCCCCATGCGACTCATTTTGAATCAGTAACCTGAGATCGTCTCGTTCAACTCTGTCGCCGAGACAGGGAATGTAGATGGACCATACTGCTATTCTGTAGTCATACCATGTACTCTCGATTACCATTCGTAAGCACATGATGTCCTTGGCTTCTCTGTTGAAGTTCATGGTAGCATGCCAGCCTGGTCTTTGTCACGACCAAGGGTAGAATATGGAAGTCGAGAGCAGCTGTGGCATCAGGCGGATCCATATTCGTCAGATTCGTCGAAGGTGAGGGCGCATGTGTAATTCGCTGCGTGGTTCGACCGTCGCTCTGCGGTTCAATACATTCCCAATAGTTTGCCCGCAGAAAGAGTGTGCGCCGACGTGAAATGCCAACCGTGGACCAAGAAGAGAAGCAACTTGATGTCACAGATGCTGATATGTCCCCCGAACGGGTCGTAGCAGCTAGCTGATCAAAGAAACAGAGCACTGAGCGAGTCTCGAATTGTAAGTATGGATAGGAAGCTCGGCAGACCTTCCACGAGTGGCGTCGCGCCTTCCTATGTTCGTCACCAGCCTGCATTCGAGCTCGCTGGAACAGCGAACAACATCATCAATCCATCTCTTCATACAACTCATTCAAACGCGCGACGACCGTCCACACACAACTGAATACCACACATAAGCGCGCACTGCGAATCACACACCACACACCATGGCTGAAGTCCTCAACCCAGCCAACACTGAGGCGCCGCACAAGCAGCAGCCGAAAGCGACCTCCGGCGGCATCAACATTGACACCATCGAAGGTCTCAGCTCGGAAGACGACCAGTATTCGACATTCAAGAAGCTTCAGAGACAGCTCGAGTACATCAAACTACAGGAAGAGTACATCAAGGATGAGCAGCGATCTCTCAAGCGCGAGCTCGTGCGGGCACAGGAGGAGATCAAGCGGATACAAAGTGTGCCGCTCGTCATTGGGCAGTTCATGGAGGCGATCGACCAGAACACGGGTATCGTACAGAGCAGCACAGGCAGCAACTATGTTGTGAGGATCTTGTCGACGCTGGACCGGGAGCTGCTGAAGCCGTCATCGTCCGTCGCGCTGCACCGCCACAGCAACAGCCTGGTCGACATCCTCCCGCCAGAGGCCGACAGCAGTATTGCAATGTTGGGCGCAGACGAGAAGCCCGACATCTCATACGCTGATGTTGGTGGTCTGGACATGCAGAAGCAGGAGATCAGAGAGGCCGTCGAGCTGCCACTCACACAATTCGATCTCTACAAGCAGATCGGTATCGACCCTCCCCGTGGTGTGTTGCTCTACGGCCCTCCCGGATGCGGCAAGACTATGCTCGTCAAGGCCGTCGCAAACAGCACCACCGCGTCGTTCATCCGTGTTGTTGGCTCCGAGTTCGTACAGAAGTACCTGGGTGAGGGGCCACGTATGGTCCGAGACGTCTTCCGCATGGCGCGTGAGAACAGTCCGGCAATCATCTTCATCGACGAGATTGACGCTATCGCCACCAAGCGTTTCGATGCACAGACCGGCGCCGACAGAGAAGTGCAGCGTATTCTACTGGAACTGCTGAACCAAATGGACGGCTTCGACCAGACTTCGAACGTCAAGGTCATCATGGCCACCAACCGTGCCGACACCCTCGACCCTGCGCTTCTCCGCCCCGGCCGCCTCGACAGGAAGATTGAGTTCCCCAACCTCCGCGACAGACGCGAGCGCCGCCTCATCTTCTCCACTATTGCATCGAAGATGTCGCTTTCACCTGAAGTTGACCTCGACAGTCTGATTGTGCGAAACGACCCGCTCTCCGGTGCTGTGATTGCTGCTATTATGCAGGAGGCTGGTCTCCGGGCGGTGCGCAAGAACAGATACAACATCATCCAGCAAGACCTGGAGGACGCGTACACCAGTCAAGTGAAGGGCACGAGCGAGCACGACAAGTTCGACTTCTACAAGTAGGCTATGCTGTAGTGAGAAGTGGATGCAGAATGGGTTTGAGTCCTTGTGTCGACATGATGGATACAGGTGCATGGCAAGCATGCCAGTGGCTTGCTGTACGATAGATCGTGGCGAAGAAGGACGAATGTGCCTTACCATAGCAGTAATATGAACGACAGTACATTTACAAGTACGAACGCACGCATTCCTGGGGCAGTGAGCAATACAAGCGATGTAGACAGTTTATGTGATGTGTTGTCCCGTTGCCACGTATACCAACCATTTAGGAGTGACCCCATGGTATGTCATGCACAGACGCCGAATATGTCAGCTATAGAAGCCTCTGTTAATCCATAACAATCACTTTCCAAGACCTGAGACAGCCAAGTGGCACAAGCATCACGTGACCCGCGGCGAACCGAACGAAAGTGCGGCCCGTGCATTGAGTGAGCTTGCTGCACGTCCAATCGACCTCCGACGTCAAGCAGACGACGGCAACGAGCACCGCCCATCCCCCATTCCTCACCATCACCGCCCAGCAGCATCGACCTAACCGCTCACTATTCTTGTGGTACAGGCTGCCATCCAAGCATTGATCCGCCCCGCCGCCGCGCACCTCTTCGCGCCCTCCCACCGCCCTCGGGCACGAACCAGCCCTCCCGCGCCGCTGCCATCGCGCCGCTGCTCGCAGCACCACCACGCGCTTTTACCCGGTACCTTTGCGTGATTGCTGGCCGACACTCCTGGTGAGCCTGCGGCACGAGACGACCGTCGTTCATGCCGAGTGCGGCTGGTGCTCATGTACAAGAGAAGAAGACTTCGCCGGCCAGAACCTCCTCCCACCTGAGACTCGCGTCCCCCAACCTTCAACACACCTTCGCAGCAAATCGCGCAAGCCCGCTGAGGACAGTCGTTCCCTCTAGCTCTTCGCTGCCCGGTGATGGCAGATGGTTTCAACCGGTTCCAAACCGGCGGCCAGTATCTCTACCAGAACCAGCACAATAGGAACTTGCACTCCCAGCACCGCAACGGCTCGCCGATCAGCAACACGCGCGGTCTCTTCCAACCCAATATCGATACGCCCTCCCCGAACCGCTCGCCCGGCACCAATTCGCCCGCTCACAACAGCGCCTATACCATGTTCAACCACGGCACCCACCGACAGAACCACGCCTTGCTCAATGGCAACGCTGGACACCACGCCTATCAGCCACAAATGAACCTCGCAAAGCATTTTCAAAATCACGCAAACGCGCACGGAGGACATCATCTGAGCAGCCAGCACCAAGATTCCGTCGGATTAGGACACGGGGCGAACTTTGCCAATCACCAACACACCATATCTACAAGCACTCTCTCAAACACGACACCTCACTTTACACCCGCGCATTTGCAAAACGGAACGCCCTCGAATGGCGGCGCCCTCACAAAGCCGTCAACCGCGCACTGGAACGAGCAGATTAGCGAATACGAGAAGCTCAAGACAGCCGCCGAGCGACCACATTACTACGCGAGAACCACGCCTCACGTGAGTCGGACGCCTGGAAGCGGAAATGGGAACAACACGCGGGATGGCGATGATCGGATTGAGAGGCGAAGGGCTGCCGATGAGCCCGAGGAAGAGAATGTCTGGCAAGCGATAGATTTTGGCGGACAAGGGCTGAAGTGCATGGGAGCATCACTCTTCAAGTACAACTTCTTGAAGAAGATTTACTTCAATCACAACAAGCTGTCATGGCTGCCGGAGCAGATTGGCGAGATGCGGAACTTGACCGTGCTCGACTTGTCGTTCAACGAGCTGTACCGACTGCCACCAGAGATTGGCATGCTCACAAACCTGAAGCGACTACTCCTGTTCGAGAATAAGCTATCAGATCTGCCTTTCGAACTCGGATCGTTATATCAACTCGAACTGCTCGGAATTGAAGGAAACCCTATGAGGACTGACTATGTCGAGCGGCTAGCTGAAAGCGGCACCCAGGAGCTCGTAAAATATCTGCGCGAGCAGGCGGACCAGCCTACGCCGCCCGAGGATCGCGTTTGGGTTTCTATCAACGATATGGATGCACCCGATGCAGACAAGTTCAACGTACTCAGCTGGAACATCCTCTGCGACAGAGCCGCGACACAAGCGGCATACGGCTACACTCCCTCCGAAGCTCTTTCATGGGAGCACAGGCGAGGCATTATCTTGGACGAAGTACGCGCCCGGAATTCCGATATTGTGGCTTTGCAAGAGGTGGACATCGAGAGCTACAATGAATACTTCAGGCCGAACCTGGCAGCCGAGGACTACAAGGGCGTCTTCTGGCCCAAGTCGCGCGCCCAGACTATGGCGGACAAGGAAGCCAAGCGGGTGGACGGATGTGCGACGTTCTACAAGAATAGCAAGTATATCTTGTTGGACAAGCAACTCATCATTTTCTCGAGGGAAGCGATCAACCGGCCTGACATGAAGGGCGAGCACGACGTCTACAACAGAGTCATGCCGAGAGATCACATTGCAGTGGTACTGTTCCTAGAGAACAGGCAGACCGGATCGAGGTTGATCTCTACCAACGTCCATCTCGCGTGGGAACCTTGGTACAGCGATGTCAAGGTCATCCAGGTTGCCATTCTGCTCGAGCAGCTAAAGAAGCTTTCCGACGGATACGCCAAATGGCCTGCGTGCAAGGACAAGGAGGTGTTCCGCTTCGCCAACGAAGACAGTGCCGACGGCGTGGAGCGCGAAATCCCCAAATGCGGACCTTCGATCAAATACGACGACGGCACTCAGATCCCGATGATCATCTGTTCGGACATGAACTCGACTCTCGACTCTGGTGTCTACGATCTTGTCACCCAAGGTTCCCTGTCGAACTCTCACCCCGACCTGGGCAACCACCAGTACGGTGATTTCACCCGCAATGGAATGAGCCACCCCTTCAGCCTGAAGTCTTCGTACAGCACCATTGGTGAGTTGCCATTCACAAACTACACGCCGGACTTTAAGGAAGTAATCGACTACGTCTGGTTCTCGTCGAACTCTTTGTCGGTTGCCGGTCTGCTTGGCGAAGTCGACACGGATTACATGAAGCGTGTCCCCGGATTCCCCAACTACCACTTCCCCTCGGACCACTTGGCGCTTTGGGTCGAGTTCGTCGTCAAGGGCAAGAAAGAGCGGAAGCAGGTCGAGGCGGACTTTGGACAAGGCCGCAAGGGCAGCAGCAGGCAGTAAGGGACGGTAAGCGAAGTGGAGAGGTGGAAGACAACCACGACGCATTCCACACCTGGTTGATGTTTTGCTTGTTTTGTGCTTTATTGCAACCTCCCTTCTTGCACGCGTTTGATTCTTGTGTCTTGCCTGGTTATGCTAGTGTACAGTCCGATCTTCTCTTTTCCAACCTCTGCAAAACAAGGAAAACAAGTTGTTGTCTTCTTCTCTTCTTTTTCTGACAACCTCGACTGATGTTCAGTGTTTTCCTTGTCACTCCCGGAGTTGGCGCAAGAGTTTCAGAGAGAATGGATGGAACGGAAAGGCTTTTGGGGGGGATGTGTGTGCTCCTTGGAAATATGACCAATGTCCTGTTGTGGTGGTATCTGAACAGGCTTTTTAGATGATGATGCATTGGGCGGACGGAGTCTTGAGGATGGGAGGGAACACGGGGCTAGCTGTTTTTTGCCCGATGGACGGGAAGAAAGGGGAGCGAATGAATGTGTGAGACAGGCGTTGCTGCTTTTTGTTTGTCGAGAGGCTTGTGTTTTTTGTGCTTCTCTGTTAGTTTAGATAGTTGGGGAGATACGTCGGCGTTTACTTCTTTTGCTAGGAGTATGTTATTTATCTGTCTTTCCATTGCGCTTCGAGATTAGGCTTTTATCTCTTCACAATGTATACGCGGTTTGAGGAGGAGGGCTTGGGGGAGACTTGTAGTGGAAGTGAGATCTTTCTGGTTTGCTGCTAGACACCTACTGTACTGTCTTTCTGTGAGCTTTTCTTCTTCTTCTTCTTCTTCTTCTCAGACCGAAACGGATACATAGGACTTTCCCTCTCTCCATGCTTCTTTTTCTAGCCATATGCGAAGCTGGCTTCTAGTTGGATTGATCGAGGATGCACGGTGGAATCTTGATCTCATACGTACACACCCACCTACACACACAATCCTGAACGTTGACTGCACAGACACGCGCGACAGGCCTGAGAGACCTGCTGCACTGCAAAATGGGCGGGTTATCCAGCAGAAGATGAAGCTCCGCTCTCTGCACATGCATCGATTAGTTTACATATTTGACTTGAGTAAACCCATCTAAAGCGAAAACATAGAGCCACTCCAGATCAACCGCCGCATCGTTCCCATCGGCAACACTCTTGATGCCATGCTCGACGTTGCCAGGTATGAAAATCACGTCACCGGCCGCCACTTCCCTCGCCTCACCTCCAATGGTCATCTGGCCCTTGCCCTTGATGATGTAGTAGAGCTCGGGGGCTTCGTGCTGGTGAGGCTCTAGAGATCCTCCGCCTGCTGCGCAGGTCGCATATCCGGCGGTGATGCTGTTTGTAGGGGTGTCTGGCGCTGATATCAAGGTCTTCCAGGTGACGTCTCCTAAACCCGAAGCCGGAGCGAATGACTCGGCCGGTAGCGCGATGCGCTCTTCGTTGGTGATTATGGTAGGTTTATTGGATTGATCGCAGTTGGTGGCCAGGCTCCCTGGCGAGACGGACATGGTTCACAGTTTCTGTGGGTTCGGCTGTCGGTCAGAAAGGCGTTTGATGATGGGCTGAGGTACCAGAGAAGCGCTTGAAGAAAGAACGACTCGTGTTGGTCGCACTAAATGGAGGCGACAACCTTCAGGTTCCGTTCTGCCAACGCTTTATGCTCTTTCAAGTCCCCAGACCGTGATATCAAAGCCTGTGGATCCATGTCTGACTGTCGGCGCCCTGGCTACGACGGACCGGATCCACCAGTCTTACTCCTCACTTGCCGGCATTTCGACGACACCATGTAAGTAGTACTCCGGAATGTCATCGGGTGGCGATGCCTATTCCAGACTGTTCGCCGCCGTCATCTGTAACCCAGATGGGTTGTTTTTTCCTAAATACTTACGCTTTCTTGTAATTTCGATTTTGTAATAACATCCAGTTATCCGGCTCCAGGTAAGTCTATAGGCGTCACTACTTATCGAAAAGACTTTGACCAAGCTCATCGAGCCAAAAGGGTTGCGTGGAACACAATGATCCTGCGATTCGAACCATCCGATTCCTTACAATAACCATCAACATCGTAACCAAAAGTCTCGGATTTCCACAGAGGAACTCGAAGGTTCTGATCATTCTAAACGGCAATGAGATTTGCCAAGGTTCTCAAAGGCGCGACGCCAGTGCATCATCGAACGCTGCAAAACTGAAATGCCGATTCCTCGGCGTCTCTATACCTTTCTTCCCGACTCATCGACTACCTCCTCGACATGCGTGTTCTGCTTCACCTCAATCGGGTCCTCCACATGATTGTCCCCTCCAAAAAGCTGATCGATCTCTTCCAGTGCGACGTTTTTCGTCTCTACGATCCAAAACCAAACATACAGAAACAACACCACGTTGATAGCACCAAACATGTACATGGCATAGAATCCCTCTTTCGCGAGGAAGAGGGGGAAGATTTGCTGCAGGACGGCGTTCGCGACGTTCTGCGACTGCGCTGAGATAGCGATGGCCTGGTTGCGGACGTTCATGCTGAAGATCTCGCTGGTCCAGATCCAGACCGTCGCTCCCCAGGACGGCTTGAAGAAGAATGCGAAGAGAAACATGAGGAACACTGTGGCGATGCCGACGGGCCGTGATTTGGCGCCGTCGGAGCCGCCGGGGGTCGAGGTTACCACGGCCGCTGCTGTGATCATGGACGCGGCCATCCCCACGGCTCCGACGAGCAGCAGAAAGCGGCGGCCGTATCTGTCTACGGTCCAGGTGGCGTTGAGGGTGAAGATTATGCCGAATGTGCCGTTGAGGGCGTTGATGAGCTGGATGGTTGAGTTGCTCGAGAAGACTTTTTGGTAGATGATCGTGCTGTAATTGTTCAGCGAGCCTTGGCCCGAAAGCTGTTGCCCGATGTTGAGCAAGACGGCCAGCACTGTGCCGGGGAACTGGTGAGCTTTTGGCTGGCAGAACGGTCTGTATCGGTCCACTTACGAAGCCTTTGTCGGATCGACCTGTCCCTCCATAACGCTGCGTAGCCCGCGACTTGGTTGTCTTTCTCGTACTGAATCGCACGACAGATATCGGTCACTTCGGTCTGCACACGTTCCGGGTCGTCTCGTATGAGCTGCAGAGTCCTGACAGCTTCTTCAACCCGGTCTTTCTTGATATACCAGCGAGGACTTTCGGGACAGAACCAGAGCAGAGCGATGACGCAGACGGGTGCCAGGAGCTGGAAAAGCATGGTGATGCGCCAGTCCCAGTTGCCGAGCCGCTCGCTGTAATTCGAACAGGCAAAGTTGATCCAATAAGCCATGAATGATCCGATCGAGAAGTTCATCTGCCTGGAGGACATGTCAGACTTCGTTCTGGTCGCAAGACGCACGCATGGGATGGAGCGGTTCTTAGGCCATACCAAAAACTCATGATCTTGCCACGACTCTCGGCTGGTGCGATTTCGCTGATGTAGGTTGGACCGGCTGGTAATGCGATGCCCTGACCGATGCCGACGATGGCACGTCCGGCAATGAACCCGCCCATAGTCCGAGGCGAGAACGCCGAGACAAAGGTAGAGATTATGACAACGATGCAGCCGACGATGATGGCGACCTTGCGACCCCAACGATCGGAGATGGGAGCCGAGAAGAACAGCCCTGTGGCCTGATGAGCCAGTGTTTTTTGACAGGCTTCCCAATGAACTCACCAGCAACAATGCCACCGACGGTATACGCAGTGTTCACAGAGCCTGTGGAATCGTGTGTTAGGTCTCCGAACGTACGACACGCCCGGGGAAGCGAGCTACGGACCAACGACATTTGGACCCGGATGATTGAAGTACTCTTTCCAGTTCGGTGATCCTTGGACAGCGTTGAACGTCGACGAATCGTAGCCGTAAAGAATCATGGTCATGGCTGCCACAAGGCAGACGTACCAGACGTACACATTTTCCTTACTCCGAGTCATTTTGGTCGTGACGGTAAGTGTTTGCTCGGAGCCACTCGGCGGTGTGTTGACGGAGACTTCAGCGTACTTATCGATACAGCAGCATGACTTGATCAGATGTTGAACAGATCAGTCGATATCACTTTCCTGCGGTCTCGCGGTGAAATGCGCCGTGTTGATTAGCCTAATGATACACGATCGCTGGTTGACATATGGACAACACTGAAAAGCAAGTCGTAATGGTTGTCTCGGCGATGTGATGGGTGTAATTCCCCTCTTAAGCCCTATGTTAGGGCATGCCAAGGTTGATGTTCCTTCAGAGGATTTCGGTATTCGGATAGCATTCGTGGATCAACTTCATTGATGCATAACCGGTATGACTCAAGTGAGGGGTACTCATAATGCTAAGGAATTTTGCGACACAGATTCAAAGCAAAACTGTTCCCGGGATGCCGGTCAAGACTGTCACAAGACTCAAGACTTGGGAGATTGTGATCATTGGTGGAACCTAGGGATGACAGAAGAGTGTTGTAAGAGCCAAAACGTCGAACGCCTGTCAGCGAAGAGTCGAGCATCGATTGACGGAGAAACACAAAACAGAACATCTGGGAGGCAGTGCTGCAGCTTGCGGGCTTTGACACGTGAACGATAACGTCAGTGTCAGCTTGCATCGGACCTGGTGACCCAACATCTGTTCTGACCTTGATCAAGAAGTGCTACGAATAGTAGCAAGTACACTAGATCGATCATCGTCAACGCTTCCTGTCAGCAAACGCTCTCGAACCTGTCATGCCTACAGTCGAAAACCCAATTATTCCGGGTTTCAACCCTGACCCTTCTATCATTCGGGTGGGTAAGGACTACTTCTGTACAACCTCTACCTTCGAATACTTCCCCGGCGCTCCGATCTATCATAGCACCGACTTGATCGACTGGACCTTGATCGGTCATGGCTTCACCAGGAAAAGCCAATTGGACATCAAAACAGTTGAGCCCGGCGGAGGAGTCTGGGCCGTCACCATCCGCCATCACGAGGGTTTCTTCTACCTCACAACTGCAGTCTTCGACCGCTACAGGCCGCAAGTAGATGATCGAGTATGGCCTCGTGGACTCTACATCAAAACCAACAACATCTGGGACTCGGCTTCCTGGTCGGATCCTGTGTATTTTGACCAGCCGGGGTTCGATCAAGACCTCTTTTGGGACGACGAGGGGGTTGTCTATTTGTCCAGCACGTATCGCAAAATTGACAGAGATCCAGGAAGTAAGCTCAAAGACTTTGCGATCCACGTGTCTTCGGTCGATCTCGCCACTGGAAATTCGACCTCAAAACCTGTGACGGTGAGGGAATCATCGTCTGGAGTATCCGAGGGTTCGCACATCTTCAAACGCGGCAGGTTTTACTATCTTTTCACCGCCGAAGGTGGCACAGAATCTGGACATTGCGAGTGGGTGATGAGGAGCGACAAAGGGCCCTTTGGGCCTTATGAGCCTGGTCCCAACAACCCACTTTGGAGAAACACGACCCAAGACGACATCCAGAACACAGGTCACTGCGATCTGGTCGAGGATGAGCAGGGGCGATGGTGGGCCGTAAGTCTTGGAGTTCGACCGTTGAAGGCGGATGGCGTTTTCCATTCTTCTGTCTTTGGTAAGCTGTAGATCAATTGCAACAGGAATACAGACTCTGACTGAGGCAGGGAGAGAGACACTGCTTCTGCCAGTAGTCTGGGATGACGACTGGCCGATCTTCAACAACAGGGAGCCCGTACGTTTGAAGCAAAACGTCCCAGCTGGCTACGTGCTACAGAAGACCGCAGAATGGAGGGACGACTTTAGCTCACCAGAGATGACTCTGGGATGGTATCGGAAAAGTAAGTTGCGGTCCAACACAGACATCTTCCATCATACTGACCAACGGTAGACACACCTATGAAAATCGACTTCAAACTGACAGGAACACCGCCACATCTGGAGCTCTTTGGAGGCCCTTGGAACCTGTCCACGCCGGCGGCACCGACCATGTTCCTGCGTAAACAGACAACCCGACAGACTCTGTGGAAGACTCAACTCGACTATCAACCTGACTCCCTCCGAACGGAAGCCGGCACTGTCTTATGGTGGAACTACTTCACCTACAGCAGCATCGGGATCCGTCGATCGTCTTCCCGATCACGCTTCATCCGCTATCGCCCGGCTTCCGGTGAAGTGGTGGACATTCAACTGCGAACGATGGAAGCTGAAGTGCTGTTGTTGATTGACTGTCACGATCTGGAGTATCGACTAGGGTTCGTCGAGCTTCATGATGAGACTAGCGAGGTTTCGAGCAAAGAAATCGCTACTTGGGTGGGTTCTGTCAGCACAGATATCATGACCAGAGATCCTGAAGTTGGAGCTGCTTTTACGGGCATGATGCTTGGGCTGTATGCTTTCGGGGAGTTGGAGCCTTGCCTGACGCCGGCTGTGTTCAGATTTGCAGCGTTCGAGTGATTTCTTCGAAGACGAAGATCGTTGATGTGCTGGCTTTGCACTTCTATAGAACTTTGATCAATCCCATTACCTTCTACAGTGATCAAAACCATCGTGGTCCTCCGTGAACTTCGAGGCCTTTGTTGCCATGTATTGCAAGGATCGAATGATTTGAATCACAGGATTGCTATGCTCTTTGCAGTTCTTCCGGTGAGCCATGCACATGCATCGAATTCGAGATGCCACCAATCGCTTTCAATAAGTCCGAGATACTCCTCCGATCCACTCCTCTGGCAGGAGCCAAGGCATGTTGTCGGAGTTTTTGCTTCCAGCAACAAGCTCTTCGAGCTGGAAGCCCCCGATGCTCCCTTGTCACCGTCCGCGGTCGTCATGCCCAGTTTCACCGGCAAATTGATGTTCACAGGTTGGCTGGATTCTACCGGCGAGCTTAGCCTACGATGTCAGGCAAAGGTCGAAGACGCAAGGACGAAGTCAGCTTTGGATTGATGCTCGGAGATGCTAGCTAGTTGGGCACCCGAGATCCGTTATACCTATATAACAGACCTACAGCATACGAACAACAATTTCAGCGAGCAGAAGCATATCGACTGTTGCATCATCCACGATGGCTCCGTTCTTCCAGACCTTGACACTTGCAATCCTGTCTTTGACTCCCTCTGCCTTCAGCATCCCAACAAGAAGACAAGAAGCCGACTGTCTCCACTGCCGGGATGAAGCTCACGGCTTTGCATCCCTGAACGGCGGTACCTTTGGTGGACGGGACGGCGATGTCGTGGTAGCAACATCTCACAAGGAATTGGTGGACTTTGCCAGCCAGCAAGGCCCACTGATCATCCGAGTCGAAGGCGAGATCGTTTCGGACCCCACCGGCTACGAGATACCCATCGCCAGCAACAAAACCATCATTGGCATCGGCGATTCCGCTCATCTGGTGGGTGGCGGGTTCTCGATCGCTGGCACAAGCAACATCATCCTCCGAAACTTGCAAGTGTCGGACACCCATCTCGTCGACGACTGGCCTGGCAAAACGAAGGACTGGGACGGCATCCAGGTCGACACAGGAACAAACATATGGATCGATCATGTAAAAGTGAGCTACCCAACAGAACAACATTTCAATTCCCTTGTCCAAGGAAGGCTGGCTAACTTCTTTCTGCACACGCAGTTTGCTCGCATGAACGACGGCCTCATCGACCTTCGAAAGGACTCGGACTACGTCACCGTGTCCAACTGCATCCTCTCGGAGCACAACAAGGCGTTTGGCATCGGCTGGACGCAGAACGTGACGGCCAAAGTCACCATCAACAACAACTTCTTCAACTCGACCAGCGCCCGCAACCCCAGCGCCGACAACTTGCACATGTGCCACATGTACAACAACTATCACCGCAACCTGACCTCGTACGGCAACTATGCTCGGGGCGCCACGCAGATGCTCGTCGAGACGTCGTATTTCGAACGGGTCAACGACCCGCTCGTCGCTGGGCCGAACGCTACCATCAAATCGAACTGGTTGGTCTTCAAGGACTGCGAGGGTCAAATCATGCTCGACGTCAAGTCCGAGAGCGTGTTTGATGCTTCGGACTATTATGAGTACACCTTGCAAGACCCGTACGACCTTCCGAATGATGTTCCCTACTTCGCCGGGCCGGATGAGGAGATTGGATCTTGAAGTCCCGTGAGAGTTCTTACGGGGTGGGAAATTTGGGGAAGAAATCCTGCAATGCTTCTTTCTGGTGAAGGAGATGCGATCTCAGGCGCTGTCTGATTGAGAGTGCATGTAGTCTACAGCATGCTTGAACATTTGGGCGGTAATCATTCTTAATCAATTGTACTAAGAGTGAGACGTAGATCGAAGACTTCCAGGAGAGGACGCCCCTCCAATCCCCTCTACCTTCAAACATCCGCCACCGAGTTGCCATAAGAATGGATCTATCCCAAGGTAGCATGTCAGCAAATGTCTCCATCCGACTCGCATCATCGTTCATCACCACCGCCGAAAAGAAGGAAGTGGCAACCAAAGAGATACTCACAGTCTGATCCACACACCCCGCCGGCGTCCCATACAGGTACGCCCCCAGATTAATCCACAGACTCTGCTTCTCGCACACATACCAAGCCGCCACATTCTGGCGCTGGACCCCGGCCGCGCTCCACGTGAGCGTGTCGCCCTGGTACGCGAACGCCCCGAAAGAATTCTTGCTGGTCGTGAAAGATACCGGCAGGTAGGTGGCGGACGCACTGGGCGCTTGCCCGACGTTGGCGTACAGTTTCGTGCCTTGTGTGTCGATGACTTCGATCAGCTGGCCGTCGAGGATTTGGTATTGGCCGGCTGTTGTGGCGGAGGAGAGGATAGCTGTGCCTGGGGAGGAGTTGAGGGGGCTTGTTTGGAGGTATTTGTGGAAGTTGGGGGCGGCGACGGCGCGGATCCAGGTGTAGCCTGGTTGCAGGGTGGAGCCTGCGCCGGAGCCGGAGGAGGGGGTGCTGCTGCTGATGGTGGTGGTGCGGGAGGGAGAGGAGGTGGTGCGGGTTGGGGTGCTGGTTGTGATTGTGATGGTCGTTGTGCATCGGGAAGCTGACGAACTACCAGATGCCTTAGTCGATGAGGAGGTGATGGTGCGCAGGGTCTTCGAGGTCGGGGCTGCGGTGCCGGGCTGGCATTGGGAGTAGTAGTCGTTCAGGACTACGCATGTGTTTCCAGATGCACATGTTTTGGCGCCGGACCAGCCGGTGCCGCCGCCTTGTGATGAACATTAGACTGTGTTGTCTCCATCTGGTGTTCTGGCATAAGGAGAAACTCACATTGTCCCCAGACGGACTGCTGGGCAAAGGCACTTGGTAGGCTACCAAGAGCGATGAATCCCAAAATTGCGTACATGGTGATCAACAAGACGCTCCGACGATGGGACAGAGCTGAAAAGAGAGCGAGGGAGTAAGGAGATGCGTGTACACAACAATCAGTAATCCTCGCAAGTCTTGTAGTCAGTCCAAGCCAATGCAGCCGTCTCGGAGGCCATGGATTAGGCACGGCTTGGACTCTGGCAATACGGACCGGACACTTGCGGCGAGACGGTATGTATAGTAGTGTAGTAGTCCATCATGCATGCATGCGGACCGTCGAAAGGGCTTGTGCTAGTATAGCAAAAGCTTGTTGTAGCCTTAAGATCGCTTCGCCGTGACCGGATGTTGACTTCTTCTTCCTTCAAGCCATTTCTCCTGATCCCTGACGGTCTGGGGGATGATTTGAAATGGTACAAAGTGGTTTCGCAAAAGAGCGCGAGCTCGCCATTGCAAGTCCTGTGATGAGACGTTAGACCGACCACCGGATAGATTAGTCTAGCAACGGAGGTCGTCCTTCCGAATACCATAGGGATGGTCCCGCTAGCCATGCAGCACAATATGGGTTCTTCCAATCAGACAAAAATCACACTAGAAAATCCCATCGGTGTTCAGCCTACGGAGATGCACAGTACCCGATTAGCACGAGTGTTGGCTAATATCGAGTGAGTTAAGACTCGAAGAAAACGGAGCGGAATAAGTTGAACATGAATTTTTCTGAATTTCTGTAGACCATGCCGGAAGCAAGGCATACTCTGATGTGAGAAAGTCTATCTCTCAGCAGCCGGAAAGACCACCTTGCGTACAATGCAAGTGTATGGCCTCCTATACTCGCTCGCTCGCCCGCGTCTGCGTGATTCACGCGAATGCCCCCATTTTTCGTTTCCCCGTAATTGACGTTCAGTGTAGAGAGGACAAGGCTAGCTATTACTCCTTCTTCAAAGCACTGCTCAACCTCCTCTCATCCCTCAAAGACTTCATGAGCTCGATCGCCTGATCGACAGGGACGAGCTCGCCCATCTTCTGGGTCTCGGGGATATCACGGTTGCGGATGTTGACGGAGCGGCTGTCCTTTTCTTGCGCGCCGACAACCATGATCAAGTTGTACTGGGCAAGCTGGCCGGTACGGATCTTCTTCTGCATGGTGTTGCCGGAGATGTCGATGTCGGCATGGAAGTGGTGCGAGCGGAACTCCTTCTGCAGCTCTTCGCAGTAGTCGTTGGCGCTGGCCATGACGGGCACGATGAGGATCTGGCGCGGGGAGAGCCAGAAGGGCCACTTTCCGCCAAAGTGCTCTGTGAGGATGCCGATGAAGCGCTCGAATGAGCCGTAGATGGCGCGGTGGATCATGACGGGGCGGGCGCAGCCGGGGGTGAGCTCGCGGCGGTAGTGGCCTTCGTCCTTCTTGACTGCGCTCGAGTCGGCCTCTGCGGGAGGGGCGGAGCGGATGGTGAGCTTCTCCTTGTCTGCCTCGCCGTCTGCAGCCTTCTCTGCGGGCTTTTCTGCGGAATTCTCCTCTGCGGGCTTCTCGTCCTTCTGCAGAAGCTCGACGGGCTTGGTACCGGCAGCGGCAGCCTCTTCAGTACGGTATTCCAAGTTGAACTGTTGGGGCAACTGGAAGTCGAGCTGGATGGTGGCACACTGGAACTCACGCCTGAGGGCGTCGGAGATGGTGATGTCGATCTTGGGGCCGTAGAAAGCACCATCACCGGGGTTAAGCTCCCACTGAGTACCAGTGGATACCTTGAACTCGTCGAGAGCCTTGGTGAGCTGTGCCTCGGCGCGCTCCCAGGTGGAAACGTCACCGAGGTGGTTGTCGGGCATGGTGGACAGCTTCATCTTGAAGGTGAAGCCGAAAAGACCGTAGACAGCCTGGAGGAAATCGAAGAGGGCTTGAATCTCGGACTCGACCTGTGCCTCGGTACAGAAGATGTGGGTGTCGTCCTGCATGAAACGACGGACTCTGGTCAAACCCGAGAGGGCGCCAGAGGCCTCGTTACGGTGCAGAACACCAAAGTCGGCGATGCGCATGGGAAGCTCGCGGTAGCTGCGGTCCCTGTGGCCGAAGAGCAAGCAGTGGCCGGGGCAGTTCATGGGCTTGAGTGCCCACTCCTCCTTCTCGACTCTGAATGTGAACATGTCCTCGTGGTAGTGCTGCCAGTGACCAGACTGCTTCCAGAGGGCGGAGTTGTACATGTTGGGAGAGTTGACCTCCTTGTACCCACGGTTCCAGTACTCGCCGCGAATGTAGGAGTGGAGTGCGTTGTAGATGATCATGCCGTGGGGAAGGAAGAAGGCGGAACCAGGCGACATCTCGTGGAAGAAGAAGAGTTCTTGCTCTTGGCCGATCTTGCGGTGATCGCGCTTGGCCGCCTCCTCGAGCATGTGCTTGTGGTCGGCGAGAGCCTAGCTGTTGTCAGTATGGGTTCGCCACATCGAAAACCGCAACCTCAACTTACTGCCTTGTCAGGAAAGGAAACACCGTAGATACGCTGAAGGCTGTCGTTTTTGGCGTCGCCGAGGAAGTAACTTGCGGAGTTCTTCATGATGTCGAAGGCCTTGATCCTGCCGGTGTGAGGGACGTGAGGACCTCTGCACAAATCAATGAGAGGGCCGCAGCGGTATACGGTGGTGCTTGTGCCGTCGGGAATCTTGTCTTGGATGATGTGCTGCTTGTACTTGTTGTATGCGAACATCTCGAGCAGGTCCTCCTTGCTCAGTTCGAGGCGCTCAAAGGGCTGCTTCTCCTTGATCGCCTTCTCGGCGACCTGCTTCAATGGCTTGTAATCGGCGTGCGACACAGCGGCGCCGTCGGGGAGGGACATCTCGTAGTAGAAGCCATCGTCGACGGGAGGACCAATGCACAACGCGCAGCCGTAGTGCCTCTCGCAGGCCTCTCCCAGAATGTGAGCACTGCTGTGCCAGAAGACCTTCTTGCCCTCGGGGTGTTCGAAGTCGAGGAGCTCGAGCTTGCCGCTCTTCTCGAAAGGCCTCTCCAGATCCCAAAGCTCGCCGTCGACGCGCGAGATGACGGTGCGCTCGAACAAGCTCTTTGAGATCTCGCGCGCAATGTTACCGGGGGTGGTCTCCCAGCTGGTGCCCTTCTTGACATCGCCCGAGGCCAGGGTAATCTCAATCTCCTCGCGCGGCTGGTCGGCGACCCAGGCGTCCCTCTCGGCCTTTCTCTTGTCGAAGATGGCATTGCGAGTCGCAAAGTAGTCTGGCGGAGGGGTCATCTCCAGCGGCCTGCCGCTGCCCTCGTCCTTTTTGGCCTTGGGCGCCATGGTGGGTGTCGAGGGTGTGTACGATCGGAAGGGAGCGAGGGTGGTGGTGAATCGGGTGGGTTTGAGTCGTTTGGTACAGAGAGATCGTGAGGTAAACAAGGCTCTGGCAAGCATAAAGGGAAGTAGGAAAGTAAGGTAAGGAAAATAGACTGGTATGGAGGGGCACCAAGTGGATGTGGACCCAATCGGAGAGCATAAAAATGCCAGAGGTGACTCGATTGTGCAAGCGCGAGACGAGTCTCACTTTGCGGGGGAGCAAACGAGGAATAAACGCCGCAAGGGACACGGCTGTATAGCAGCACGTGAATATAAAATACAGCGTATGGAAGCTTCTAATCAATACATGTACTTTACGTACACGTACATACCTACATTAGGTAGTCCTCCATGTATTAATCATCTCATCCCATTTCTCTCCTACCATCAAGCTCGATAATACCACCAGCAGTATGTTCACGACTCTCGCAGCAGCGACGGGCTTACTCGCCACAGCCTACGCGTCGCAGGAGCAGGTAGTATTCGATGAGCATGCTCATCAAAGTGTCAAGCCCAAGCATGTTGCCATCATCGGTACGAATGCTGAAGCCAGATGTATATACATTCGGAATCCTCTAACAGACCTCAGGCGCTGGATCTGCCGGATCATCATCAGCATACCATCTCTCCCAGTATGCCGAAGCACACGACATACCAGTCAACGTGACCATCTTCGAGAAGAACTCCTACATCGGAGGCCGATCAACCACTGTCCATGCGTACAACGATTCCACTTTCCCTATTGAATTGGGTGCCAGTGTCTTTGTGGAAATTAACAAGATCCTCGTCGATGCAGTCGAGGCTTTCAACCTGTCCACCTCTTTCTTCAACACTAAGACCGACGACATCCCCGGACCCGCCCTGGGCATCTGGGACGGCAAGACATTCATCTTCACCCAGCAGAACGAACGCGGCTGGTGGGATACCGCAAAGCTCTTTTACCGATATGGCCTCTCCCCGGTGCGAACGCTGAATCTGATGAAGGCGACCATAGCCAAGTTTCTGAAGATGTACGAGGAACCGGTCTTCCCGTTCGCATCTCTCTCTCAGGCCGCGCAAGATGTAGGTCTCTTGGCTGCCACCGCCGCAACTGGAGAATCCTTCCTCCGCGAGAACAGCATCAGCAGTCTTTTCGGCAGAGAGATCATTCAAGCCAGCACCAGAGTCAACTACGCGCAGAACATTGACAACTTCCACGGACTGGAGACTATGGTGTGTATGGCGGCTAACGGTGCCATGTCCGTCGAAGGAGGCAATTGGCAGATCTTCGCAAACATGGTCGCCTCGGCGAAGGCCAGCATCCTGCTCGAGACGGAGGTCACCACGATTGAGCAAGGCAAAGGCGGAGGCTTCCAAATCGCATCGAAGAGTCTCTCACCGGACCTCAACACCCCCCTCTTGTCGTCTCACTTCGACGAAGTCATCCTCGCGGCACCATTCCAGTACGCCAACATCGACATGTCCTCCCTCAGCTTCCGCCAGCCCGACCACCACCCCTACGTCAAGCTGCACGTAACACTCTTCACATCGCCACACCTGCTCTCCCCGATATTCTTCGGCCTGGCGCCAGGGAAGCCCGTCCCGCAAGCCATCATCACAACCCTCCCACCCGACGAGCACCCACCCCACAACGCAACAGTCGGAAGTCCCGGCTTCTACAGCATCAGCCTGCTCGACCAAGTCGTCAATCCGAGCACCGGTGGCGTGGAGTACTCATACAAAATATTCTCCCCGGCGCCGCTCAGTACTGAGTTCCTCGCCGATCTACTCGGGGTCGAACGTGATGGCGTAGAGATCAGTAAGCGAGACATCACTTGGCTGTACAGGAAAGTGTGGCACAGCTATCCTTACGAGTACCCGAGAGATTCGTTCGAGGACGTCAAGCTGACTGAGGGATTGTGGTACACGAGTGGAATCGAGCGCTTCATCTCGACGATGGAGACTAGTGCGCTGATGGGGAAGAACGTGGCGAGGTTGGTGGTTGACGGGTGGCTGCGGCCGGCGACACTTGAGTAAAGGACTTCCCGTCTCAGGATTACCCGAGCAAGTAACACGCATGCTCACTCCTTTACTCTGCCAGCTTCGGGCAACTTTTTTCTTCAAGATAATCACAATCATGACGGACTCGGCACGTTTTCCAGGCAACTATCATTGAGGACCTACCTACCCCACCCAATTGATCCCCTCTTCCTACAACCTGAATCATAATAGTTTCATCGAGGAATAGTTCCCACTCCCTCCCCCAGCGGCCTCCGTGAAATTCCCCCTCACAGTCCCACTCCCATCGGCCATCCCCTCCCACGTGTCCTCCAGCGCCCACACGCCCACGCTCACCGTCGCATTAGCCGCGACCCCAGCCGCCGACAGCCTCATGGTATCCAGCGGCCGCGTGGGGTAAAATGTCATGGTCCCGCTCTGCTCCCCGCCGTTGACAAAGACTTCGAAGATGGAGCGATCGATGACGCCGCTGACCGTCCACGTGCCATTCTCCTCCGCGCCGCTGTACAGTCCCGAAGCGGAGAACTTGTCCGTAAAGTAAGGGTTGTCGAAGGCGTTTGTGTGCCCTCTGTCGAGCCACGTGTCGCCGTTGACCGCCGTGCCGCCGCGGATGAACTCGCCCGAGACGGAGGAGGTGAAGGTGAAGTTCAGCTGCCCGGAAGAAGCGGTGCAAGGGGTGAGATTTGTGATGTTCGCTTCGAAGTATAGGGCTCCTGAGGGGATGGAGGAGTAGTCGAGGAGCACCGATGAGTTCCCTAGGCTGCTGTTGTAGGCCAGCTCGCGGCTGAAGACGGTCTGAATGTTGTAGGGTTCGCTGACGAGGACGTAGCCGATGCGCGTCGCGTTCTTGAGGTAGTTGATTCGTGGGATTGTCATTTGGCTGCGCCAGCCTTCGGACTCGCCGGTGGGGATTTGTTGGGTGCTTTGGGGGGTAGTGGAGTTAGTGTGGTTCTCAGTCCCCTGGTGCGTGGTCTTGCGTGGAATGGAGGAAACTCACTATTGCCAATTCGAAGCCCAGGCCATCGACACCTGATTTTCGTCGCCGGGGATGCCGTAGAAGAATTGGCCGGCGTAGTTGTCTTTGGCAAAGTCCGCTATTCTGGCCGCTCCATCGAAGGGCTCGAAGTGCGTCCCGTTGAAGGAGCCGGGGAAGTACTCGGTGATGCTGCCACCTAGTGGGGCGCCCGGGTTGATCGAGATGGCGAGCAGCCAGACTGGATCTTCGGATCCCTCGAGCGGCATTTCCACCAAATTCGGACACTCGTATTGCAGCCCGAGCAAGCCTATGTGCGTCAGGTTGGATCCATGTGTCCACTCTTTCAGATTCTCAGAAGTCAGGAACTCGATGGTGAAATCTATTGGGTGAGCGACCGTCATGACCCAGCGTTGGCTCGACGCGTGCCAAATCACTTTGGGGTCTCGGAATTGGATCGAGGTAGAGGGGATCACAGGGTTCTCGGCGTAGGCTTCGAAGGTGTAACCGCCATCTCTGCTGTAGGCTATGTTCTGGTCTTCGATCCCCATCACGCCCCCGGGGTATTGTGCGAGGGTGTAGATTGCCACGACGCCGTTGTCTTGGTC
>Ga0265798_10002068_pt1 | contig 30147 bp, 31 predicted proteins | sample P3T30metagenome_FD_192430 | JGI IMG/M metagenome (GOLD analysis project Ga0265798, IMG submission 192430) | Plant litter microbial communities from East Loma Ridge, Irvine, California - P3 T30 | ecosystem: Environmental > Terrestrial > Plant litter > Unclassified | place: USA: California...
AAGTCGCTGCCCTCGCCGACCGGCTGCGGGGTCATGGCGTCGGCCGTGACAGCTTGGTAGGTGTCCTGTTGCCGCGATCCGCCGACTATGTGATCGCCTGTCTAGCAGCCCTACGGGCCGGCGGTGCATTCTTGGTCCTGGAATTGGCCTACCCTCCCGACCTCCTTGCGGATGTTCTAGAGGATGCTCAACCTACCGTCGTAGTTACTATCAGCGCCGAAGTCGGCAAGATCAAGGGAAGCACTCCGCTTGTTGTTCTGGATGAAACCAGTTCAACTACCAACGGCCAGTTGAGCGAGTCAGAGTTGAAGCCACTGCCCGAAGAGACCGATTTGGACCGCTTGGCCTTTGTTGCGTACTCCAGTGGAACAACTGGCAAGCCGAAAGGCATCGCCAACCCACACCGAGCGGCGGTTCTCTCGTATAACCTTCGATTTGGACTCTCAGACATACAGCCAGGCGACCGTGTGGCATGCAATGTGTTCTTTGTTTGGGAAATTCTTCGCCCGCTGTTGCGAGGTGCGACTGTCGTTGCTGTACCGGACGAGGCCAGCTATGACCCGCGCATGCTTGTCGACCTACTTGCCTCGAAAAAGATCACAGAGACTCTTTTCACACCAACACTCTTCTCTGCCGTTCTTGCACGTCACCAAGCGCTGGAGACGCGCCTGCCAAACCTGAAGACTGTTTGGCTTAACGGCGAAGTTGTAACCACAGACCTTGCACGTCGTGGTATCAAAGCTCTACCTAATACCCGCCTGCTCAATGTCTACAGCGCATGCGAGACCCACGAGATCGCTTGTGGAGACATTAAGGATATGCTCGAAAAGCTGGACAAAGATGCTGCCTACTGCCCTGTAGGACCGCCGCTCATTGACAGGAAATACATCTATATCGTGGACGAGAGTGGCCAGAAAGTGGATGAAGGAGAAAATGGCGAGCTCTGCGTAGGTGGACACTTGCTTGCTCGAGGGTATCTTAACCGCCCCGAGACCACCGCTAAAGCTTTTATTCGGAATCCTTACAGCTCGAAGACCGGTGCTCGTATGTACAGGACTGGCGATAAGGCACGTCTTCTATCGAATGGCTTACTTGAGATCACTGGACGTGTCGGCGCAATGATCAAGATCCGCGGATACTCTGTGGTACCAGGAAAGGTTGAGAGTGCAATCCTCAATCACTTGGCAGTCAGCCACTGTGCTGTTGTACCTTTCGGAGAAGGCATCGACCGCCAATTGGTTGCGTACATCGTGCGGGACAAGGAGGCGTCTACAGAACGTCCAGAAGTCGAGATTGACCGAACAGGCCGCAGCTCAACCGCCAGGCGCATGCTGATGGCATACCTTGCTCACTACATGATACCTGCACTTTGGGTCGAGATGGATAGTCTTCCAAGGAGTGATGTGTCTGGAAAGGTCGACCTCAAGGCACTTCCTCCTCCTCGACCTGCATCCCCTACAGGAAGCGCACGCAAATTCGAGCAGAGCCCTATCTCCATCGAACAGATTACCCAGATTTGGGCATCTATATTGAGCATCAGCCCCAGCTCCATCACTCCCGAATACAACTTCTTCGATCTTGGTGGCCACTCACTGCTACTTGCCGATCTCGCCGCGCGTCTGTCGAACACTTTCGGATTCAGGGTGCCGGTCGCACGCCTCGCTACTCCAGCAACTCTCAATGGCCATCTCGATACCGTTCGAGCTATCCGGGATGGCCACACCGCCGAGGTCCAGGAGAACCTGCCCGCCGTTCTACGAGCAGACGCTGTACTAGAGAAGGAGATACAGCCGAAAGACGCTAAGATGTGTGCGCTTAAAGATGCGAAGACTGTGTTACTCACTGGTGTCACTGGATTCTTGGGCGCGTTCCTGCTCCGAGATCTTCTCGAGACCACATCTGCCCAGATCGTGTGCATGGTCCGTTTCGCCGATTCCTCGCAAGACGACATACCTGCTGGTATTGCTAGAATACGTAGGAATCTGCTGGACTTTGGTCTGTGGAGCGACAACATCATGGAGCGTGTCGAAATTCTTCCAGGAAACTTGTCACGTAAACGATTTGGTCTCGCTCCGGACACATTCAAGGCCCTGGCCGAACGTCTGGACGTGATAGTTCACGCAGCTGCCACTGTCAACTTGGTCTACCCATATGCTGCGCTGCAGAAACCCAATGTTGGTGGTACACGGGAGGTTCTTCGTCTTGCCGCTCAAGGCGGTGCTACCGTACAATACATTTCCACCAACGGAGTACTTCTGCCTGCCAAGGGTCGCGAAGGATGGTCAGAAGATGCCATGCTGGAGGTCGATGATGTTACCAAGCTAGCTGATGGCTACGGCCAGACTAAGTGGGTTGCTGAACAGCTCGCTTTAGAGGCTGGCCGTAGAGGCCTTCCCATCAAGATCCACCGTCTTGGAACCATCAGCGGTCATAGTGAGACTGGTGCTGCCAACGCATGGGATCTGTTGACAGCCATGATTGTCGAGTCGATCAGAATCGGCTATTACCCTGATGTCAAGGGCTGGCGCGCGGAGATGACCCCTGTCGACTTCGTCAGCAAGGCCATAATGCACCTTAGCAACCAAACCGAGACCGATCAGACGATGTTCCACATCGGAGACCCTGACCCAGTCGACATCAGTAAGGTCTTCGAAGATCTTAGTGCCCTAGGATACCCAACCCAGCCGATGGACTTTGAAAAGTGGACTAGCCTTTGGGACGACAAGCGAGGTTCTGCCAAGGGTGGTGACGGTGCTTTCACCGTTGATATCCTACGAAGCGGTATGCCAAGCGTCGAGTTCCTGAGAGATGTGGTGGTGCTCGATAACGCGAAGACCAGGCCGCTGCGTCTCGCAGTGGAGCGTCCAAAGGTGGACCAAACACTGCTTGAGACATACACACGGCATTGGTATGCACGTGGTTGGCTTCCAAAGCCGCCCGCGCACCAGGATGCTGCTGGTGGCTCTGCTAGGCTTCCACGAAGAGGTCCTCTTTTCGGCAAGGTTGCCGTAGTCATGGGCGCATCATCTGGTATTGGTGCTGCTACCGCCACTGCTCTTGCCAGAGAAGGCTGCCACGTTGCCCTCGCAGCACGCCGAATCGACGCCCTTGAAGACCTCAAGAAACGCCTCGTGATCCGCGAAGGCAAGGTTATTACGCAAAAGACCGATGTCACCGACAAGGCTCAGGTTGAGGCCCTTGTTGCCGCAGCAGAGAGCCAGCTTGGACCCGTCGATATTTTCGTAAACGTCTCGGGAGTCATGTACTTCACCATGATGGCCAACACATACACCGACCAGTGGAACCAAACCGTCGACGTCAACTGCAAAGGTCTTCTCAACGTCATCTCGTCCATCGTACCCTCGATGCTCAAGCGCGGAAAGGGCCACCTTCTTGCCATCTCCTCGGATGCAGGACGAAAGGTCTTCCCAGGTCTCGGCGTCTACTCTGCATCGAAGTTCTTCGTCGAAGCTACACTGCAAAGCTTGAGGCTCGAGACCGCTGGGACTGGGCTGAGGGTTACTGCTGTACAGCCAGGAAATGTGGCGACGGATCTGCTCGGTATGAGCACTGACCAGGAGGCGTTGAAGAAGTTTGGTGAGCCAACTGGAGCGAAGGTTCTGGATCCAGAGAACGTTGCTGAGTGCATCGTGTATGCGCTCAAGCAACCGGATCACGTCTCTGTGAACGAGGTGCTTATTGAGCCGAGAGATGAGCCCATCTAGACGAAATTGTATGTATAGAGCGGTTCGATACAACGCCGATATGGATCATGATTGAGCCCTACAGCAATGAAACTTTGACGGACTTGTAGCGAATTATCTGTGCCCACTACTTTCGTTTAAAGATACGCGATATTAACCATGTACGAGAGTATGATGAACCTCATTGTCTTGTTGTCAGATTCATCCTTGAGACGCACTATCACAGCCGTCTTCATACTATAGCCTAGCCCCTGAACTAAGCCGCTGGACTCAACACAAAAGTCACCATACTCCTCCCCGGCACCTGCGCACTAACACTACCCCCACCCACCGCTACTGTAACCGTAATCTCATCGCAATCATGCCCATTATCCGTAATCCACGCCTTCGCTGCCGTAGCAACAAAACCACTTACCTGAACCGTAACGGCACCCGTCACCGTCCCTCCCTGGATAACCTGCACCGCCAAACTCCCATCCACATTCCTAAACGCACTAACCCGACTCCCACTCGGCCCACCACTCGCACCTACCCTCACAGCACCCGGTCGCACATGTCTACTCCAATTCGCGAATGCCCACAGCCGCTTACTCGGTATGACTGATGTTTTGTCATCCGAGATACGGATTAGCTTGCTGTTTGTTGCGCCGCCTTGAACGCCGATCCAGTATAGATACGCTGAGGCGTTGGCGGTGGTGAGGGCAATGTGGATTTTGGTTGCCCAGTTTAGGCCCTCGCCTGCGCCGTTGTTGCTGTAGAAGACTGTTGTCCATGCGCCTTGGAGATCGGCGTTTTCGGTTTGCCAGACGTGGTGAGGGGTGTTTATGGGACTGTTGGGTTGGGATGTGTAGGAACTGGACGGTCGTCAGTGCAACATCCCGTCATTTGGGAGAAAGACTTACTGTGCGGTGATTGTACCCAACAGGCTACTCACGCTACTCAGTGCACTCATCATACTTTGCTGACTGCTCCATCCCTCGGCATCACAACATGTAACCTTTACGCTCGTAAAGTTCGCTTTGTCGAGTGTTGGCCGCAATATCTTGATGAAATCTGCGGCTTGCTGCCCGTTGCTCCTCATGCTGGCATAGCTTGTCGTAAGATCTGGTTCGTTCAGGAAACCCAGATGTGTGATATCCACTCCGATGTTCTTGTAGTAGGTGATGTACTGGACCAGATAGTTGGCGTACGCTTGTTTCCAATCCCCGCTCGAACAAGTGGCGCCGGAAACCCCACAAAGAGATCCCCCATTTGCATCGTTATTGTTCGATTTCATGTATCCCGGTGCCGACCACGCGTTTGCATATACAGTGCGTAAGCCGTACGTCTTCACTGCTTCGGTGCTAACCCAGACTTGGCTGTTATCGTTGCCGTCAAATACGTATTTGGGCGTCGCATTTGGACCACCGGGATTCGTGGGTTGAATGGAGACCATGTGATCGCTGCTCGAATCCGGAGATGAACCGATGCCATTTCGCAGAATTGAGAAGCCAGCGCCGGACGTGCGGTTGAAGAGCAGGTCAAGAGCATAGCGTTGGAGCGAGGGCGAGAGGGCATGCATCTGGTTCGCGCGTTGAAAGGTTTCTGATATGCCGAAGCCATCTATGGTCTGGTAGGTTTTGGTCAAGTCGACGGTTACAGTGGAGGATTGTCGGGGTTGTAGGGATGCGTATGTACTCGCGAAGGTCGTCAGCGTCAGGAAGAGGTAGCTGGAGAGCGCCATGACTGGAGTCTGAGGTAACTTGGTCCCTTGGAATACACCTACTTGAATTGCGATAGGCGAAGCTTTTGTATAAGCATCATCTCCATTTAGCCTTTATCCATGTTAAAGGGAACGCCGCAGGGATGCTATTAGTTGGGAGCCCCACAATGGCTTCAAGATCAAGCTTCCTGTTCATCCAGTATACGTATACGAAGATCATCTGTGAGCTGCTCCCCGCCATTGCGGTATGATCGAGCAGCAGTGTCGCTGTGAGTGGTGGAATTACCCGGTGCTTACCTCCGTAAAGTACTATAGCTCTCATATATAAATCTCCGAGAAGTGACCTCGAGAGATTGAGCCATATCCTGAGCGGTCACACCCCACAATGTCGACTCCATGCTAGTACCCATGTGCGAATCCCTAGGAACTATCTCTTTCTGAATATTACACAGGACATGGCCCTAAATTCAGTTGCGTTGCTTCATCTGAAAATAGCTGGGGTCAATGATCAAGATCTTCCTACTCGATACGAGATCGACATGTCGTTGCTCGTCGGTGTCTCACCGATCTTTAATATGTCATGTGACCGGGAAGCAAGGCGGATCGCATGTCAGATCGCGTCGGGATACGACGGACAGATCACCGAGCATGTTATCAATTGTGCCTCTGACACATCTGAGGTGTTGCCGACCTTGCAGAACTGGTGCTTAGCCGTCGTGATGTTGAGGAGTGATGAGGCCTCATCCAGGGTCGAGGCTGTCGCATGCAAGCCACGCTAGTGGCTTGGCAGTCGTCAATCCAACATTTCGCGGAGGAGCGATTGCCCTCACAGCAACAACAACCCACCATGGCCGACCTAGCAAAAGTAGACGAAGCAGCGCCCGCGCCCGAAGCCCCTCAAAACGTCGAAGAGGAGGTCACTACCGTATCCGTACCACCGAAAGTCGAGAAGGCCGAAGCATCGGACACCATGAGCGCGAATGGAGCGTCAGCGCAAGATGCGATCACAGTTCACGAAGCCGCTTCGACAGAGGATGGCTCTCTCAGTGCGACTACAAACCCTGACCCGAAAGCTGCGCTCGCTGCGCGAATGGCCCGCTTCAAAGCGCTCCAAGCAGCCAAAGTGAACGGGCGTAAAGAGACAGAGCGCGAGGTGCGCGACGCCGAAGACCGCAGTTCTCGCCTCGCGCAGATCTCTAAACTTGGCGCCCTCAATGAGAAGGCCTCGTACAAACTCCTCAAATCCGAAGACCCTGATTTCGAGCGCAAGAGGAATTGGGACTACACAGTTGAAGAGAGCGAGAGCTGGGACAAGCGGCTGAAGAAGAAGTCGAAGAACAGGGAGGGAGTCGCGTTTGCGGATTACAGGAACGAGGCGAACAAGGTGTACAAGAGGCAAATTGGTCAGATGAGCAAGGTCGATCTGGAGGCGTATGCCGAGGAGAAGGCAAGGAAACTGCAGTCGCAAGTGTCCTCCGGACTCCTACAACTCGTTGAAACAGATGCCGGAGAAATCTACACCGTCGACAACCAAGGGCGCATAAACACACCAGTGGACGAAGCGTACAGTCACGACCACAAGCCATCGAAGGAAGCCGTGGATAGGCTAGTAGAAGACTTGGAGAAGGGCGAGCGCGCCAGGTTGAAGGCTAGGGCCGCGAGGGGCATACGCGACTCCGAGGATATGGGCGATGTCACGTACATCAACCAGAAGAACAAGCAGTTCAACGACAAGCTCTCGCGCTTCTACAACAAATACACGAGCGAAATACGGGACAGCTTCGAGCGAGGAACAGCGATATAATTGGGGCACAAAAACAATACTATACTTATACCCTGGCATTTTGCTCTCGAGGACAGGCGTTATATCATCCAGAAGGGCATCGGTGGGTTTGGCGTTATTACCATTGCATTACGGCACTAGATTCCATCACCAATACGGCTGAGGACGTTGGTTCAAGTCTGAAATATACTCGTATTCCTGGATATCATGCGCATCGCTCTACATCATACTACTCAACACCCTGTTCACATCCTGACCCGGCTCAGGCTTCTTCATCGCCTTGCTTGTAGCCGTATGCTGCGAGAACTCGAGCCTTCCCTTCCGCCTCTTTGGCTTCCCGTCTACTTCCTGTACCGCTGCTTCGGCCTCAGTCGCTGCATTATCGCCATCGACATCCTCTCCTCTCTTCCGCCTTGTAGCCTCAATACCACTAGCCATCTTGCCTCTCTCCACGTTCTCCAAGAACGCCTTGTTCTCCTTCTTGCCCTGCGAAATCTCAAATCTGAGTCTTGCCGCGCGCTCCGCATTCTCGTTCTGGATCTGCTCGACCAGGTTGTGCCACTTGACGCCGCTCAAGTATCGGATATTCCACACTTCGTCGTGCCACCTGCCCCTCTTCTTTCCGCCCATTGTTTGCGCATTCAGGTTCTCGGCAACGAACTTGGCGTCGCGTTTGTGTAGAAATTCGACCCAGCCGTCGAGGAAGAGCTTGCGACGCGTGCCGCCGTTGCGCAGGCGCTGGGTGCGCGATGTACTGTCCTCTGGGGTGAGGAATATGCGGCCGACGGCGCCGTAGGGTGTTAAGAGGGAGCGCATGACGGCTGGCTTCATAAAGGGCGGGACGCGCGAGAGGTATATGACGCCGGACTTGTCTTTCTTGAGTGATGACGGTGGCAGAGCCTTTCCGAGTTTCGTGGTCTGTAGTCTCATTTCCGAGGGGAGGGATGCAGCGAGTTTCTCGAGATGTGCTAGTTCGGCGTTCTTGGAAGCAAAGCGCTTCGGTGCGTGTTGCTCATCATCGTCTTCTCCATCTTCGGCATCGTCTTCGTTGAAGTCTTGTTCTTCACCATCTTCCAGTTCCTCCGCATCGCCCTCGGAGTCGGAGACGTGGTCTATTTTTTGCCGCTTTGACGTAGGTAGCATGCGCGCTCTGCTCTCCTCCTCGGAGTCATAGCCTCTCTCCTCGTCTTCGCTTTCCTCAACGTCGAGGTATTCGTTTCGTTTGCGCGTCGCCATTGTTGCGCGGGGAGTAATTCTTTCGCTGGTAGCAATATGATGAACTCTTCTCAGAGTACGTAACAGTCTTTCGGCCAGGAGACGCCTGTCGTGACGTGGATATTCGGGCTGTATACGGTCGCATTCGTTCGCTCGAAACTTTTGCGGAGAAGTCGCGGAGGTCAACTTTTGGGTGGGGCCTGACCTAGCGCCTTGGCACTTTGTCGCGCAACTCATCTGCCAGCCTCCATCACCTTTTCACATCCACACCCACCACACCCACCAACGAACTCACTTACCCGCGCATCATACCTTTCTCGCAAACCCTCCAGCGAGCTCACCTACTCGTGCATCACACCTTTCTCGCAAACCCACCAACAAACTTCACCTACCCGCACACACACCACACCTCTCGCAGCCATGGGAGGAGATCTCAATTTGAAGAAGTCGTGGCATCCCCACCTGCGCAAGAACCAGGAAAGAGTGTGGAAGGAGGAGAAGTCTGCGCTCGAGGAGCGCAAACTGATCGAGAAGTTGCGCAAGGAACGTGAAGAAGAAGCGGCAATCGAGCAGCTGCAGAGACTGCAAGCTGAGAATGGCGGCAAGGTTGTACAGCGAAGGGTTGACTGGATGTATTCAGGCCCGAGTGGCGATGCCGGCGTCACAGAGGAGCGCGAAGGCTACCTTTTGGGCAAACGCAGGATCGACAACCTGCTGAAATCGAACGATACACAAAGCCTTCAGAAGGGCGCTGCTGTCGGCATCGACGCCGCCACGGCCGACACGAATGCGAACACTGCTCGCGACACACAGAAGAAAGTCCTCCAAGACCCGCTCCTCATGATTCAGAAGCAGAAAATGGAGATGCAGTTGAAAGCTATGAAGGACGCGCAGAAAGAGGCCAAATACGCCGAGAAGCGCGAGAAAGAGAAGGAGCGAGAGAAGAAACACAAACACCGGGACATGGAGCGGAGCCGGGATCGCGAACACAAGCACAGCAGCCGGCGCCATCGGTCACGGTCGCCACGCAGGAGGGAAGACCGCGAAGATCGTCGCGATCGCGACAGCCACCGTGACAGCCACCGTAGACGGTCGAGATCCCGCTCACGATCACCATACCGCAAGCACAGCAGCCGACGAGACCGCACTCGATCACCACGCAGGAGGGAGGACCGTGGCGATCTTCGCGACCGCGACACATACCGACGACGGGACCGTACACCACCGAGAAGACAAGTCGAAAAACAAGTCGAAAGCAAAGCCGATGATACGGAAGCCCGTCAGAGCGCTGCTGACCGCCTAGCTGCCATGCAAGCAGAGGCGACATCGCTAGAGGAGCAGCGTGCTGAGCGTGTTCGACTACAAGAAATCAAGGATGCAGAGGAGGAAGAGAAGCACAAGAAGAACATGGATGGAGGACGCCGGTTCATTTCGAGCGTGCGTGGACAAGCCTCGAACATGGATCTAGGCGATGCGATCGCTCGTGGACGGGGAAATCTTAGGGCAGAGATTGATGCTTAAGTATTTAAGGGCTTGGAGTAATGTGCTTATGATGAATAGATAGTAAATTGATACCCTGGTCTTTCTCATTAGAAATGATTCCACTCTCACTACCTGAGTTTGGGAGACTTCTATTTCCCCGACTGTCGAGACATGTCATTTTCCCAACATCCAGGCAATCTGCTGAACGGAAAAGAGTTCGTTGATTCTAATGTAGCGACCGTATATCTGTCGTGAACCACGAGGCCAATGAATTTCTACACCAAGGAAAATGAAGGAGCCAAAGTAAGAATTTGTCAAGATCCCAAGTGACTTCCCGCCTACCGAGACCTCTTCCATCCTGTTGTGGAGCGCTGCGATTCTCACTGAGCTTGCGTCCATCTCAGCAAGCTTCCTTCGTAGCTCGCAGTCTAATGTCCCTGCTGAGCGTTCACAAGCCGCTGTAAATGATGGCAACGGTAAGGGCCGTTACCAGAGCAGCCAAACTTGGTGAGCTGGTTGTTGCCGCAGATTTGGCCTTAGCATCGAGTCGCTCAAGGCAGTATTTAACAGTGTAGCTCGAATTAGCGCCTCTCGGAGCGCATAATAGTCCAACATCGTATTCGAACGACTGAGAATCGCATCTTTGCTGATTCTGCTCTAGATTGTTCAGTACTTCTGGGGTATAATCGGCTTTGCCGACTATAACGGGACCAGTGCAATCAGTGGGGTTATCGAGAAAGCCGAGTACGGTGCTGAAGAGTGCCGCCGGTAGAGTTTGGGGTCCAGGGACCATAGCAGCAACAGCCACTAGCCCTTCCACTAACTCTGGTGACTCATTAGTAGTCATAGGACATATGTCGATTAACTACTTACTCCAGGCCCGTTCCTCGTCTGCGTCCTCTATGTTGAATCCACCAATGGCTACTGATAGATTCGAGGCAGTGTCGGTAATGTCGAATTCCTGCATGTATTTGACGGTGTCGTTTGTCGCAATGGTTTGACCCTTATGAACCTCGCCCACCAGCCAAGTGGAGTTCCCGACGATGTTACTACCGCCTGCAGTTGAGACGAGGGCCAAGGTCAAGTCCTCTTCCCTCCAGTCGCGGGTCACCCCGATGCTCACTTCCTGGATGGTGAAACTGTAGCGACCTGCAATAGCCACGTTTGCCAGCAGCAGAAGGGATAGCAGTAGCCCCTGTAAGGTGAACGAAGACATAATAGCGAGAGCGGAAGTGTATCACTTCAGCGAGAAGCAAAGCTTAGAAGCTGGGTGGGGTTTGACTGAAGGATTCCGCTGATGCAGATGAGTTTTCGGAGGCAGGAGTAATCTTAGGTCGAGTTCTGCTCTATTGCTACGAGCACCATCCCCTATTTATGTTCTTGTGTTCAGCCTGACCCAAAGGGTGAGTATGTTAAGGCCCAGTCCCATGGGGGTCGGATTTGCCGACCGGATATCCGCGACAAAGCAAGGGAAAGCGAATGTGAGGTTCAATGGAGCCTCTTGCGGCTATCAAGAGGCACTGTGCATGCATCTTTGCCAATCAACGACGCTGGCCCCCCAATATCACACAGCATAGCGTGCTGATGGTGTGATGAAGAGACATCGCCGGAATTGTAGAGATGACCAAAGCTCATGTTGACTCCGACGCCGTGGCTTTTGGGGCCGAGTCATTATGCACAGGTGCCAAGTGCGTATTCTCGCCTGTGATTTTGTATGCCGTGAACATCTGAAGATCATTTGAAGTCGGTTCCTTCTAGAGTACTTGAAGTGGCTGATGTGATCTGGCCGACAGCTTGTATAGCCCGAGAAACTTCCTCAACAGGAATTCCGTCCATCTTTGATGAGTCGGAAACCATTGGCGCTGAATGCTGCAACGGGTCCGAATACCTAGATTTTCAGCCTTGCTGTGCGGTGCTTTTTGCGCCAAGGAAGAATTGCTGACACCGCCCCCATTCAGTTCAGGAAGTAGAACTGAATAGAGCAAAGTGCTTCGTATGTATGCTACACCCAGCATTTAGCCTGACAGGGTACTCTGGCGTTCAGTATCATTCGCGGGAGACTAGCTTAAGCGGAGTAGGATTGCTGGCGATTGCGGCCTCAGCCTTGTGAGCCGCAACATGAACTCAGACCGATGTGCCGGGAATAGCTGACTAGTCAGATTATATTCTTGGTGTTCCACAGTCAGCGCTAGCTCATCTATGGCAGGTACCAGGCTAAGAGAGCGACTGTGCCTAGGTAGCTTGGACGCATCCGGCGATACTGAGAAGGTATACCATGACGCCACACGCAGTGAGCCAAATTTCCAAGCCGTTATGATGAATGACCGCTGTTAGACACTTGTTCGGCATATGCAAGACCGGGCACTAGAAGTACGGCGACAGATCTGGTGGACTTCTGCTCCTCAAAATAACTTGGTGCAGGCGGCACGTGCTTTGTTACCACAAGGGTAACAAGCATAACCAACTTCGTCCTTGTCAAGCGATCGACGCCATGTTGACTTCAGTGCATCTGATCGGCATAGCTAGTATCTTGAAAGCGGGTCTTCCACCGACCGTGTGGTGCGTAGGTACAGCATCTTGAGCTACCAAGAACTATAAATAATTTTTCGTGATGAGAGAAACAATGGGGCGCCATGCCCGGTGCCGGAGCTTTTAGCATAATGAATGCGATGTCAAGTAGCGTATCACACGCAGTTGACGATGATGCTTGTGCCAACAGCCAGGATGAGGCTATGGTGGCCTAGTCTCTCGATGTCGTATTGTTGATGAGAGAGGGGTATAAAAGGATGGTGCGAAGTGGCTGTAAGAAGCGCCGGAAGCTTCATATCCGCACATCTCCACAGACTCGAGATCGCTGATGAGGCTGTCTTGATTTCGCATAGTCATTAAGAAGCCGAGAATAGGGCTAAGGTGTATCGACAGATATGGACGATGGCGACAGTTGCGCGATCGACGTCCATACGCGCGCCACTGGACCTCGACGTGCAGAAAACCTACGGGTTGGAGATATCGTGATCGTGAGCCGGTTCGTGTCGGGCCAGGTAGGCATGTTTCAGAACCAAGAAACGGAGCTGATAAGATTGTTAAGTATACCCCGTTGCCCCTGGTATACAAATCGCGGGTTCACCAGAAATACCAATGATCTTGATCATCCTGTAGTTCCTGCGCCGTGTAGCGAGCAGGGGACGTCGTGAAATCGACAAAGACACTTTCCGGTTGAGGTTCATAGTAGGAGGGATCCGTGCTCAGGTGCGTCCCATTCATGACCAGTCCTAGATTGGCCAGCTTAGGCCAATTGCGTCTGATCCCTAGTAGACGTTAGCACTGCTTGACGACCCCCTGACCAACGGCCATTTACCTTTGTCGTCTCTGATTTTCAACATAATGTCAAACGTGATGGATGACGTCTCGTATTGCGCTTTGATCTGTACCAGCGACTGAAGTCGTTCTAGCAGATCGAATTCTTCCTCTCCGCGTTGGTAGTATACCCATGTGATGTATACATCTTTCAGCGACGCTAAGGTACCGTCCTTGTGCGCGGTGAGAACATCGAGAAGTTGTTGATCGGCTTGGTCGTTTGGCTCACGGGGATAGTGGATGTGCAGTGATGTGATGTTGGGCGGTAAGAAAGCAGGCAGACTTCGAGCATTCAGAGTTTCCCCCGGATCAGACACCAGATACAAAGAGACCCTGACCGAGTTTAACTTGGTGAACTCATGGATAGAATCGAGCTGAGCCATGCCAGTGTCCTCTAATGAGGGGAAATGTTGCCTACACAACAACGATAAGTTTTGAAGACTCTCGATGTGGTTGTTCAGCGCAGGAATGAGACCCCCAAACCACTGTTCGAGCCCGTCGCATGGTGCTGGGTGAAAGCATTCGAATCGCTCCAGAGCTTTACACGACGTTATCATATGATTGACCATTTCCTCGGACACAATTGGTTTGAATAGCGAGAGCTTGGTGATAGGCGATGAGAGGTACGGCCACGACCACTCACGGTCGAAAATCGACTGGTCGTAAAACTCGTCGTAATCAAAGTCGAGTCCATCATCGTGCACTGGGATGTTGTAGTTGCCACCCCATGCGACAAGAGTAAGCTCGTCCAAGTTGGGAAGAAGTAACAAAGGTAGAGCATACTGTACGTGCGTTTCCGGCGATGAAGTGAAATCGATATATAAAGTCTTGAGATTGTCAAAATGGTGAGTGTCGAGCCATCGTCCGCCCATAGCCATACGACCTATGCCCTCAAGAAGTGTACAATGACAGTCGCCAGGGGACCCTTGGTTCGACATACCCGGCCGCATCCATAAAAGTTCCAAGTTCGGTGTCCTAAATGCCACTAGAGCGAAGTATAGGTCCTCGAAACTAAGCCAGCGGCCTACGAGTCTTGAGGCGTCTTCGATGCCTAGTCCAACGGCTTTCAAGTCTCTCAAAATGTCCTTAACGTACTCATCGCGAACACGTATACGGTCCTGGCCGTCCCGTATCAGCCTAGGGCGCGTTCTCTGTCGAAGGGCTTTGACCTTAAAGCGGAGACTTGGCTGTTCTTGCAGATGACGCCAGAGCCTTTGAGACTGTGAGCGAACGACTTCATTCGAAGGCAGATCTATCGATTCGTAGAGTAAGGGTTGGGCAATGTGGTACAGCTTCTTTGAGACGGAGCAAAGAGCCGCAAGGGCGTGCATTCGGCTGTAATCTGCTGGTTCTGACCAGGTCGTTGGGCCTCTTAGTTGGTCAACAATGTGGATGAGCAATTCGTTAGGAATGTCGTCCATTGTGAAAACGATTCGAGACCCAATGGATGGTGTTGGCGATTTTGTCGACGGCAAGAGTGTTGGTGGGATGAACAATGGCGTTGACGGGTATTGGAGAAGGCACGACCGTGACGCGTCGGGAATGAAACACCTCGGCGGGAATTCGCGCCAGCTAAGCGAGCGAAAAGAGGAATCTTTACTCTAGTACGATGGTAGAGAGAAAACGTCTGACAATGATGCTTGCTAAGCCGCGTCTGTTGCAGCCTCTTGGAGGGAGGCTCACGAGTGGGCGAATTGGCTCATGGTGCGCGGCAGTGAGGCGCGAACCTGCCACGACCTTAGGTGAGACACGTGCAGCTACCCCACGCCCACGCTACTGGGCCCGCGTCAGCCCCCCGCCGATGCCTTTGGAGCTTACCAGACGACTCTCAACCTCAACTACCACCAACAACATGACCGCCACTATAGACTCCGAGACACTCAAGCAGTACTTGGCCGATAGCCCGCCCACTGTCGTGCCTCTGACCATCAAGCCTCACTTCGATGCGCTCAGCGACAAAGAGAAGCTCTACGCCCATCATCTCTCAGTGTAGGACATACATATGCCTCAGCAGTATACGGCATAGTCATTGACACATACTACAGAGCCTGCTTCGCCGGAACACGCGTCGTCCTCCGCCAAGTCTCCCCCGAATCCGAGCACATCTATGACTTCATCGTCGCCCTTCATAAGCACGCCAAGGGCGACTATACCTCCCTCGCCAAAGACACGGGTCTCTCCCAGGAGGAGATTGACGCATACCTTGATTACTCAGCGCAGTTCCTGGGCAATCTAGGCAACTTCAAGTCCTTCGGAGACAGCAAGTTCGTGCCCCGCCTCGAACCGCGACAGCTGAAGGCACTCGCGACCGCCTCCAAAGATACTCTGGCCATATACGAAAAGTTCAAAGACGCCATATATGCTGGAAACGATGTGGGGAAGCTGCATCTGGGCTACCCCGGTGCGGGACACATCTCGACCTACTACCCCGATAGCCCCGACATCACCAGCGAACAGATCTCTAGCGTGAGCGATTTCCTCGAAGGCAAAGGACTGCTTCCAGAGAACACAAGGATCAAGAAGGCGAAGGATGGGTACGAGGTTCTCATTGCTTCAGCCTCGGACAACCCATCGGCAGAACAACGCGATCTGAAGGAGAGCGAGTGGACAATGGACGATGGGAGCAAGGTGAAGCTAGTCTTTGGTGACTACTCCAAGGAGATGGATACCATCGCGCACCACATTGAGCAGGCGAAGAAATACGCAGCCAATGACCACGAGATCAAGATGATGGAGGAATACTCCAAGAGCTTCAGGACTGGGTCACTCCAGGCTTTCAAGGAGAGCCAAAAGGCATGGGTACAAGACAAGGGACCTCAGGTGGAATCAGACATCGGATTTATCGAGACATACCGCGACCCACACGGCATCCGTGGCGAGTGGGAAGGCTTCGTTGCCATGGTCAACAAGGAACGGACGCGAGCCTTTGGCAAGCTGGTCGAGACCGCGCCACAGTACATCCCTCTGCTACCGTGGGACAAGTCGTTCGAGAAGGACAAGTTCCTTAGCCCTGACTTCACCTCGCTCGAGGTGCTGACATTTGCGGGCAGTGGGTAAGTCAAGAAAACTTTCAACGTTGTTGTGTGACCTCATCTAACATCAACAGCATCCCTGCCGGAATCAACATCCCCAACTACGATGACATTCGGCAGAACTTCGGCTTCAAGAACGTATCGCTTGGCAACATCCTCTCTGCAAAAGCACCAAACGAGGCTGTTCCGTTCATAAAAGACAAAGACCTGGCCACGTACCAAAAGTACCGAGACCCTGCGTTTGAGGTCCAGGTCGGTCTCCACGAGCTGCTAGGCCACGGTTGTGGTAAGCTTCTCCAGGAGACTGAGCCAGGCGTCTTCAACTTCGACAAAGAGAACCCTCCAATCTCACCACTAAGCGGCCAGCCAATAAAGTCTTGGTACAAGCCAGGCCAGACTTGGGGATCAACATTCGGCACCATCGCTGCTTCTTATGAGGAGTGCCGTGCCGAGTGCGTTGCCATGGCACTCTCTTGCGAATTCCCCATTCTGCAACTGTTCGGTTTCGGTGATGGCAAGGCCGACATGAACAGTGAGGCCGGCGACGTTCTCTTCACAGCATACCTCCAAATGGCCCGCGCGGGTATCGCAGCTCTAGAGTTCTGGGATCCCAAGAGCAGGAAGTGGGGTCAAGCCCACATGCAAGCTCGCTTCTCCATCTTGCGCACATTCCTCAATGCCGGTGTCGAGTTCTGCCAGCTGGAATGGGAGAAGGATGATCTCTCCGACCTGACTATTCGCCTCGAGCGTGATCGCATCCTGGATCTAGGCCGCCCTGCCGTGAATGACTACCTCCAGAAGCTGCACATCTACAAGGCCACTGCCGACTACGCAGCTGGTAAGAGGATGTACGATGAGATAACCACCGTTGAGCCGTTCTACGAGAACATGGTCAGGCCGGCCGTTCTTAAGAAGAAGACACCCAGGAAGGTCTTCGTCCAGGCAAACACTGTCGAGAAGGACGGCAAGATCGACTTGATTGAGTACGACGCGACCAACAAGGGCATGATCCAGAGCTGTGCGGACAGAGAGTATGTATAAATATGTTAGTCGAGCTGATTAAGGGCGTTTCCTCGAGTCTCATGACGATGACAGTCGTGGCTGGGCTTGATGCATAAGACCGGAGTATGAGTGGCTATGAGTACATGAAATACAAGCCATCTACGACGTTACGAAGACTAAAAATATGAACAGTCGCAGTCAGTCATAGTTTCGATTACTCAACACGTCGTCCGAACACTCGGTAGCCATGTGGAAGTGGGTTACGGACATTTAAATCCACCTCGTAGTCTCCATCCATCGCGTCCTGTCATCTAAAAGTCCGACGAGCTACGCGCGTGAATATTCTTCCGACACTCGACAGGTGCGGATACCAGCTTCCGTGCATAATAGTCGCAAAGCAAGCGTGTACGCCTGATATTGCTGCTCCTGGGGCAACCTTGGATCATTTGCAGCATCACATTGTCAAAGACGGGTTTTCTGTTCCGTGAATCAGATATGCATACACCTAGATGGGTATAGCTGGAATGCTGGCAACTCAAACACCGACATGCCTATGACCGGGCAAAACATTGCCGAGATGTGCTTGGTGTGCTTGTAGCGCCGGCATATGCTACGCTAGCGCAGGTCTACCAAAGTGCGGAGAGACGAAACGTGCTAGCCCAGGGTCTGCCATCCGCCCTACCCGTTCCGAAGAGAACGCCGAGGTCTGCATTATTCTTCCACCGCTCAAGCGCTATCTCTATATGAAGCCAGATCAACTGACCAGCGATTAGCTCGAGGCTGATCGCGAAAAGATGAGCGACTAGGGTACGATCTAACAGCAGTGTGGTGTAGTCATTCGGACCGACGTCGAATACACGTTCATCGACTACACGTGCGAACACCTGGGCAGACACCGACAACACCTGAGTCGCGCGATTAGGAACGTCCGGTACCAATGGTCCCACACCTATTTCCAAGAGCAGAATCCATCAGGGCTCGAGCGCGACAGCCGAAATGATGCAACTTCCAGAAGCAGGGCAAACATGTTCACGTTCCCTGGCACAACGATAGCATACCGGCAACAGTACCTGAAGAGAACGAGATTACAGGGATCTGGATAGCTGTCAAACTACTCACAGTCCCTGTGGCGTTCTCGACTGCGCGCCGCTGTCATTTGGAGCGTGCGTTAGCGCCATGAGCTGGTGCTTTACCATGCCCCTATCATCACCAAGCGCTGGTCCTTCCGCGCTGCTAATGGAGGAAATCAACACTAAGGCGCAGAAACTACTCCCCTCAACATCAGATGTATCTCGATGCCGGCATGGTTGCCGAGTATCCTTCCAGAGGGGTACCCTTCTAGCTAGCATGGGCATTGCTTTTAAAGAGCAGATGTGCCACCGGTAAAGGACTATCTACAGTATCAAACCACTCTTTCTACTTATTAAGCCTTCATCTTGCTTCAGGAAAGCACCATTCATTCGTCCTTTACTATGAAGTTCTCTATTCTTGCGCTCGCAGGCGCGTACACAGCAAGCGCCGCCGTTCTTGGAGAGAGGCAATCATACGGAGTCAAGGGCACGCCTGAAGGCTTCGGAAGAGGTACTACGGGAGGTGGCAATGCAGCCTGTGTTGTACCTTCCTCGGTAGCCCAGCTGAAGACCTGGCTCAGCGACAGCACTGCCCGCTGTATCGTACTCGACCGAGAGTTCAACTTCAAGGGTACTGAGGGAACCACAACAGCCACCGGCTGCCGTCCCGCATCCAACAAATGCCCTGGCAATGGGGGTCAAGACGCCATCAACTCTGCCAACTGGTGTGACAACGGAAACGCTGGAGCAGGCGCCACGTCTGTCCAGGTCAAGTACGACAATGCCGGTGTGACTGCCATCAACATGGGCTCCAACAAGTCCCTCATCGGTGTTGGCAACAAGGGTGTCATCCGTGGCAAAGGTCTCCGCATCGCCAATGGAGCACAGAACATCATCATCCAAAATATCCACATCACCGAGCTCAACCCACAGTACATCTGGGGTGGTGACGCCATCACCCTCGACAAGTCCGACCTAGTCTGGATCGGTACGTCCACTCCCTCTCATCCTAACCCCTCCCACATCTAACACCCCCTCCAGACCACGTCAAGATCTCCCTCATCGGCCGCCAAATGTTCGTAGCCGGCTACGGCGCCTCGGGCCGCGTAACAATCAGCAACACGGAATTCGACGGCAGCACCTCCTGGTCCGCCTCCTGTGACGGCCGTCACTACTGGAGCATCCTCCTCCTCGGCGGCAGCGATCTCATCACTATGAAGGGCAACTACATCCATCACACCTCTGGCCGCAGCCCCAAAGTAGGTGGACAGGGCAACACGCTGCTCCACGCTGTAAACAACTACTTCTACAGCAACACAGGTCATGCGTTTGATATTGAAGCTGGCGGTATGGTTGTTGCCGAGGGCAATGTGTTTCAGAATGTCAACACGCCACTGCTTAACAACAAAGGGCAGCTTTTCTCGGCGCCTTCGACGGGCGCGAATGGTGTGTGCCAGACTTACCTTGGCCATACTTGCCAACTTAACTCGTTTGGTAGCAGTGGAAGCTTCAGTGGTACTCAGACAGATTTCCTGGTCAACTTCCAGGGAAAGACTGTTGCGGGTGCTTCGGCGGCAAGCTCGAATGTTGCTAACACCGCTGGTGTTGGTAAGATCTAGAGTGAGTTGACAAGGGTTGGGTCGAGTTGAAGGTGTACGCAAAGCATGAGGCCTTTGCGAGTCGGAAGGCGCCATGATTTATCTTCTCTGTATCTACTTTACCTTTACCAAATATGTACATACAATCTACAATGCAACGACCAATTGCATCCCCATCAAACTCTCCATACTCACTCCCCTCCAAAAACCTCTCTAAAAGCCTCCAAATTCCTCATCCCCACCGGGCCTTTAGCATAAACCGCAAAATCCACACTCTCAAACCACCCCTCAAACTCTTCCTCTCCCAACACGCCCTTCATCTCCTTCGCCACAGCCCTAGGCGGACACCCATAAGCGCCACAACCCATCGCCCCAAGCACCAATCTCCCCACACCCTCCCCCGCCGCCATCCTCAACACCAGCCTAACCTTCTCCCTGAGTTCCTCCACCACAGTTTCCTCCTTAAACACCACCTCCCCCTCCCTCTCCCCCTCCGTCACAACAGCAGGAAACCTCGGCGCCGCAACCGTCATAACAGCAATCACAAACCGCCGATCCTCCGATAACTCAACAAGCCCATTATCTAGCGTATCCCTAAACACAACGACATTGGGCGACATAACACCAGCCACACACCCCGGCCCCGTGTTAGCCCACGGATACCACTCCGGTTTCAACGTCGCGTATAGCGTGGATGAATAACACAGGGCTTCTTCTTGCGTGGAGGATAGTGTGAACCGCCAGCCGCCGCCGGGCTCGGCGTCGGAGGCGAGGTTCAAGATGCCGGGTTTGGAGGTGCCGGGGAGGGTGCGCGCGAGGGCGAAGGCGTCGCTGTTGTGGATTTTGACTGGGGGGAGTGCGGGGTAAGATGGGTAAGATGGGTATGTGGAGAGTGTTTTTGATAAGGGAGGGAGTTGGGATGGGATGAAGTAGCTGGTTAGGGAGCCGGAAGGGGTGGAGGATGCGATGGAGGACGAGCGGGTTATTGTGTCTTCGCAGATGCGGCGGCGGGTTGCTAGGTCGAGCATTTTGGGGGGTTTGGTCGAGGTATTTCCTATGATACTTTTTCCTGGTTCTTTCTTGAAGGAATTTTGAGTGAGTTTTGATCAAGTTTGGAAGTTGGCTTGGATCAATAGGCAGCGACTTTGGAGTTGTGGCGGTGCAATGTGGCGCAGTCACAGGTCGGGCAGTTGAACCATCCTTCCAACCTTCCACCGGGCCTTCTCCCATGACACATTTACGAGGAAAATGAGCGAGACGGATGCGCTGTGCAGATGCCTGCTAATATCAGCCGAATGCTACTCACCGGTAGATGGGAACTGCACCGCCACTTTGAACCAACTTGACAACGTCCCACAGCCACCACGGCTATGAACATATAACTCTACTACGTCCGAACACTCGAGCCCAAAGATCTTCTCATAATCAGCAATCAGCTCGGGATATCTATATAGGCATCTCTGAAGATAACGTCAGAACCACCGCTCACTACTCAAACCCGAAGCTTCTCAAAATGTACACACAACAAACATCCAACACCCGCCCCTTCCTAAGCCTCTTCCCGCGCGAGATCCGCGACGAGATCTACACCCACCTCCTCACCTCCCTACCTCCAAAACTTCAATACGCCCAACCCAGCGACCCATCCCCTCTACCGCCTCTCAGCTCGCGCCTCCCACCCTACCTACGCCTAAACCGTCAAATCAACCAAGAAGCTTCTGAGGTATATCTGCGCCACATCGTCATCGCTGTCAACGACGTAATCAACCTGGAACTATGGATGGTCGGTATGCCTTCTAGCGCATGGAGCTGCATCCAGCACCTCGAAATAGGGACTGTGCGGGAGACTGCGCATGTACCGCGGCTGAGCCCTGTTTGGTACCGCGCTGGGAGTGTTGTTGATGTTGTGAAGAGATGTCCCGGCCTTAAGAGTCTTACTGTGGGTGTTCCAGGGAGTATGTTTTTGAAGAAGCAAGCAAAAGATGAGGAGTCTCAAGACGCGAGGACGTTGCGTTTAGTCAACGAAGCGACGTTTGGGGATATGGCGGAGCTTGCGGATATGGTGGATTCTACGGGTCTCCAGAAGTTGGAGTTGGTTTGCGTCGATGGTAATGAGTATTACTACGCCGATCTCGAAGACAGCGATGTGAAGCCGAATAAGAGTCTGACTTGGACTGCTTTGAGGGACGCGGCTCAGATTTGGGCTGAGAGCTTTGTTGAGAAGAGCAGGGAGAAGCGAAGTAACGTTGATGTACAGGTCAAGATTATTCCGAACTTGGGGTGGTCATGGAGGGATGAGATGTGCTTTTATCCAAAGGGACGTGTCACATCCTTTCAGTATCTTTGCTGGTTTGGGTAGGAGTTTAGGGTTGGCGTAGCTGGATGTCGCGTTTAAAAGTCAGTCCAAGGGACGATGATGTTATAGAATGCGACAAGTAGTTCATTCTGGTGCTCCTCCGTATATACTAGTAAAATGACCGTCCATTTGTTCCGTTCCACCGACTTGTGCTATTTAAAGTACGTTTGAGGGACTTCCCATGCGAAGCGTACATGGCGATAACTCTACTCTTGGCTGCAACCACTCTATCCACGCCAGCAAGTGGCGGACCTGGCTTTTTGATAGAGCCCTCCTCCAGGAGAAGGCAGCCCTTCAACTCCACCAATGAGGCCTTTGCAGTTATTGTCCCTATCACACGTTCTGTCAGCAACCAGCTTCAAGGGTCTTAATCTCACATAGACCACAGTACAAAAGAGAACCCAGCCGCGAAGCATAGTGCATAACACAATGACAACTTACCGGAAGAAACGGCATCTATAGCCTGCAAAAACAGTACAGGTACTGGCCTGTCCAGGGAAGTTTGGCGAACAACCACCGTTGGCTATCAAGGGAGCTCTATGACTTAGATGATCGGGTATACCGCCTGGTTCATAATAGATGTAGCCGGCGTCGGAAGCACGGGGGACCAGATGCGTGGCCTCTGTTTCGGCGGTTGGAAGGCCGCTCGCGAGGAATGGGAGAGCAACGAGGGAGAGGAGGGCAGCGAGATGCATGGCTGGTCGTTTTGCGGATAGCTTGGGAGCGAGAGGTGGTGTAGAGTAAGATGGGGTGATCAGAGTGTTCGATGATACCATGTGTAACAACAGAGAGAAGGTAGTTTATATAGGCGGCGAGAGAGTGCGGAAAGGACCTTAGCGATAGATTTACGGTGAGAGATAGTGATACTACCACGTGTGATTCCGGCGCAGTCTGGCTCGTCTGATGTGCCCCAACGTACAGGCGCGCCCTTACTTTTGTTGGGTCTGGCAAATTCGTAGAATCATTTTATCCTACTATTGTTCTTGGAACGAAGATAGCAGTAGGACAAGAAGATCTGTTAGAAACCTGGGAAGTGCACAGCGGGTAGAGTGCCCAGGTGGTCTTTGCATAGGCATTTCGTGTATTTACCCATAGCAGCACACTGCAGACCAACACAATATGCCACTCAAGAGCTGGTAGATCTGGAAACTTACATGTATGTGTCTGGTGCTGAAGCATGAACAGCTGAGCTCAACGATTAAACCCACAGTGAAGGACAGCTCGTCCAAGGCTGTCACTGTAAGAACGTCCAACTCATTGCTTAATATCAATAGACATGACTTATCAAAGAAATGTACTACTTCATACTATGGAAGAATGTGTCCAGGAAATACACAAGCATTGCAATAACTAGCGTGTTGCTTAGCTACGCCGTACCTGCGTTTAAACCCAAGCACATTCAACGAACAATAGTAAGAAAACCCAGCGAGCAACCGCCATTAGCGGACGACTTCCAGATGGGGATCGCGCTTGCACTCCTTACTCCGGCTATACCCCGAGGTCTTCTACCCCCTGACGTGGTAGCGGGTATGTGTGTGGACCGGCAGACTGGCACCTAGTAATGCTCGTGTGGCGGTGAGAGAGTAGATACAAGCACAATTTTATTACTGCGAAGATCTTGCAATGCCTCAAAAGACGATCCGCGATTGTGGAACAGTGATCAAGAGAATCGGGGCTTGGATAGGGTGGCGTCGGTCGTTTGTATCAAGGAAGCGCGAGGAGCGAGGAAACTTCCGTCATGTAGCTGTGTGGCGTGGTGGCAGATAGGCGAATATCATTACCAACACTTCTTGAACCCCATTAACCTCCAACGTCTCAGCATCTCCGGGAGCAACATCTCAGCCCAGACCAAGAATATCCAAACTCCCCCACTCCCTCACCACGGGCCTAGTACCTCCACCCCTCCTCGCCCCCTCTTCCATCTCATCCCCCAACCCGACCCTCCCACAAGCCGCAACCGCCAAACTCCCCGAAGCATGAACAAGACTCCCTACAACAGGCGCCTTCCCATCACCCACCTCCACCACCTCATCAGCCTGTACAGCCCCCTCCCTCCTATACGGATCCCTCCAGACCCTCATCTTCCCATCCGTCCCACCTGCCCAAACCTCATGCGACACCCCCTCAACATCATACGGGCTCTGTCCCGCATTCCACACATCAAACCCCAGTTTCTGACGAGCGAGCGCTTGTCTACCCGCACAGTAACCCAGTGTGAGCGAGAAGTTGCGGACGTCGTAGATGAGAAGGACGTCTGAACTGCGTTCCGCGACGTAGAGATATTTACCGCAGGGGCTCCATTTGAGGGATGTGACGCCGTCGCCCATGACGCTTTGAAGGTTTTCGTTGCGGAATTTGATGCCATTGACCGTGCCTGGGAGTGAGAAATGTGTCACTTCTGTGCCGCCGATGGGGTCGTAGATGCCGATATAGCGGGTGCGTGAGCCGGCTGCTAGAATGCCATCGTGTGATGTGGAAGTGGGTGGCGAGAGGGACAAAGCGGTTATTTGGCCTTTGAAGCCGCGACCTCCGCCTTTGAGTTTGTTGCGTTTGGCGGGTATGGTGCGGATTGTGTGGATTGGTTTATCGGTCTCGAGGAGGTCGAAGATGTGGATTTCGTCTTTAGAGCCGGCGAAGAAGTGGGTGGCGGTGATGGAGTAGGCGAGGCTGAGAGGTGCTATGACGGCTTCAGTCAGATTGTTGATGAGTTTGTATGATGCAAGAGGGGTGGATATGTCCACCGGTCCTGAGCTCTGATTATCTTCGTTGTGCTTTTGCGAGGTAGGCCATAATGCGTTGTGCAGACTGATGTAGGCATCTCTCCGACTGATGAGCACAGTCGTGCTGCTGGCGTCTTGTAAGTTGAAGAGTGGGTTGACAGCAAAAGCCCAAATAGGATCAGCAGAGCGGAGAGATGCGTAGGGCGTGAGAGGCTGGGGGCTGGTCTGAGTCAGAATGTCGTTGGAGATGGGATACACGGAAAATTGACGGCTGTAATCCGACGTGAAAACGCAGCTACCATCCGGTGAGAGTTGGGCTTCTTGTATGCAACTCGTGTACGGTTTGGCATCCAACACATGATCTGAGCTGACAGACTCGCTGCCATCTTCTGATACCGATTCCGACTCGGAAGATGAAAGTGATGATCTCGGAGAGAATTGGCGATCCGAGGGGTGATTGTTGTTCTTGTCTTCCAGATCGTCTTCCATGGACTGCTGTGGTGCCTCATCGCGGCTAGCCATCACCCTCTCCGCCTCGCCTGCCTCATCTGACTCGGCAGGACCCCGATCTTCATCTCTCTCCTCCTCTCGTTCCTTCTCTTGCGCGTCGCATATCGAAATCCTTGTGCTAGCCAGACATCTCACATTCATAGCCGAAGCAGACATTCTTTCAACGCGCCATCTTCTTTCCGTGAATACCACGTTCGACACAAAGAAAACAAGGAACGGTATCGTCAGTAATTCGTGTATCAGGAAAACATTAAAATGAGCAAGGTACTCGTCTAGTCAGGACGAAAGAAGTAGACAGTCCACTAGCTTGCGCACAGACCCTTCGTTCTCCAACGCACGTCTTGACTCCCATCGTCATGGCCCGCCGAATTACTTTCCCACCATGCTCGACTCCTCACGCGCACAACCACCACAAGCATGGGTTGAATCGCCATACTTGAGGTCGCTTATAGTAAGTAATCAAATCATTCAGGTGTCAGAAAAATGCCTTTCAATGGCTCTTGCTCTCCCGATATCGGGTTAAGGCGCATCATCTACATCTTTTATTGCCATTGCGAAGCCACTGGGCCAGATGCTGTCTCGATTCCATACAATACTCGCAATGGATGTTCATTTCTACATATCCTCTATGTTCTACACTCTGCGATCCACCTACCCACCCACGCAAACAAATCCACACATACTAACACCCACCCAGGCAGGCGGCCTAGCAGGCACAACAGTCGACCTATCCCTCTACCCCCTCGACACGCTAAAAACGCGTCTCCAATCCGCCTCCGGCTTCGCCGCCAGCGGCGGCTTCAACGGCATCTACCGAGGCGTCGGCAGCGCAATCGTCGGGTCCGCGCCCGGCGCCGCCCTCTTCTTCATAACCTACGACACGATAAAACGCACCTTCGCCCAGAGCCAAAGTCTAGCTACAACCACCGTACGGTATAACGCGGAAGGAAAACCGTATAAAGAAGATGCGAGGGACAGTGGGACGGAAGCGCTCGTGCACATGGCAGCCGCGAGTGCGGGGGAGGTCGCTGCGTGTGCGGTACGTGTACCAACAGAAGTAATAAAACAACGCGCCCAAGCATCTCAACACCCCTCCTCCCTCTCCGCGCTCACCTTCATCCTCCGCCAAAGACAGACCCACGGTCTCGCACACGTCTGGATGGAACTCTACCGGGGGTGGTCAATAACCATAGTCCGCGAAGTGCCCTTCACAGTAATCCAATTCCCGCTCTGGGAGGCGCTGAAGAAATGGCGGATGAGCCGGACTGGGCGGGCAGAAGTAACGGGTCTGGAGGGGGGTCTGCTGGGGAGTGTGGCGGGGGCTGTGGCGGCGGGTGTGACGACGCCGTTGGATGTGCTTAAGACGAGGATGATGCTTGCGAGGGAGAAACAGCCTATGATGCAGATGTTGGCGTCGATCATGAGGGAGAGTGGGCCGAGGGCTTTCTTCGCGGGGATGGGGCCGAGGGTGGGTTGGATTAGTGTTGGGGGAGCGATTTTCTTGGGGACTTATCAGTGGGCGAGTAATGCGTTGGGGGGTGTGGTTGAGGAGTGAGGTGAAGCGGTATGGTTGATCATGTTTATGGTTTTGGAGAAAAGGATGGAGGAGGGAACAACGATAATGAGAGTATAGGATTACGTTCATCCTACTCAGCTGTTTGAGGCCGAGGCCACGGACTCATGGAAGAATCTACTGGCGAGTGGGTATGCTATATACACTATTCAACCCCTCTGGTCTTTATCCAAAGAACAATACCAATGTCTCCAACTGAGCTGCCACACAGCCAGCCAACCCTGTCCCCTTGCATATCCAAACCTCCCGAACCAAACCACTCCAAACCAAACCAAAAACAACCTACGGTCCAAAAACCGCAGCATCCTTGGTACTCCTATCCGCCTCACTGCTCTGCTTCCCCTCACTCGCATTGCTACTCCCAGGCTGCGAGTTCAACCCCGCACCCACCTTCAATCCATGCATAGGACCAGGAGGCGCACCAGACTGCGGTCCAGGGTAAGGCGCGTGTCTGATTTCCTTGCGGCCATTGGCTTTGTACAGGAGGAGGACGTCGCCGCCACCGCGCCAGATGTGTGCGCGTATACTGGCTAGTGTCATGGTTGGCGGGATTAACTGTTAATACAAAAATTAGCACAATTCCCTCCACCAACGTTATATAACAAGTAAACGTAAAACTCACCTGATTATTACAATACAACTCCAAATACTCATCCGGCTTAAGCACGCCACCATTCTCCGCCGACTTCTCGAGATCCTCCTTGGTGGGCGCGGGTTCAATGCGCTCAGCCACGTAACCCAGTATCTTGCGTGCGCGCAACATTCTATTTGCGTTGAGGCGGTTGTTACTGAGAGTCGCGTTAGCGCTGGCGGCGGTTTCGAAGGGGAGGGCAAAGGGAATGTACCCGTCGGATGAGATGGAGGGGAGCGTGTTGTTAAACGGTTCCAGCACGAAGGATACTTTGACGATGTCTTTGGGTGGGAGTTGGTTCTGTGAGGGGGTTGCGTTAGTAAATATGGTGGTTAGGGTGTAGGGGGTGACGAACTCGTAGGAGGACTTCTGCTAGCCACATTGGTGCGGCTTTTTCGATGAGGTCGGCTTGGGTTCCTAGGGTTCCGACTTTGCCCTCGAACAGGTCGGCTACACCGCCGGAGTCGGGGCGGTCCTCTTGGATCAGAATGGTGGTCATAGCAGGTGGTTTTAGTACAGGTGTTTCGTTGGGCAGACTGGGTGCAATCTGCGTGTCCAACTTGGTCGCGCCGGCCGCAAGCTGTTCCTCGTAACCCTGCCTTATCCGTTGAAGAGCGCCGAAGAAGTTATCTTCAATGGTCTTTTCATCCGTCTTGTTGGAGTGTGCATCGCTGTCCTCGGCCTTTTCGTCAACGGCGGGTTTGGCTGGCTCCGGAGCGGCTGTGCCGGTGCTGAACTTCTTCATGCTAAAGCCCATGTTAAACTTCTTACCAAACATGCCTTTGCCCTTCTTAGCTGGCGTGTCGGCCTCGGTAGGTGATTGAACAGTCTCCTCTTTTGAGTCCGCAGAGCCGTCTTTCGAAGCCTCAGTGGCTTTTCCACTTCCGTTGCCGTTAGCAGCAGAGGCAGAACCAAAGTAGTCACCGCCTTCTTGAGTCGAGCTCCGTTGTGTTTGCGTCTTCTCCAGCTGTGCGCCCTCTTCCTTAGTAGGAGTCAAGGGATTGGTGGTAGAGTTGCGTCCTGCACTCATAGGTGCTGCCATTGGCGTGGCTAGACCGATAGCCAGACCTGGTGTATGTGGTAAGCGCATTCCGTCAGCTCTGATAGTCGAGCCTGAAGCAGGCCCAGAAGTCGCATCCGTCCATCCGTTGATGTTCATGTTCGGTAGCTCGATGTTTGTCGGGCGACCCGGCTGAGGTTGTTCTTCCTTCTGTTTGAGCAGCTCTGCGCGCAGGACCTCATCGCGCTTGATTTCCTCGTCGATGAGGTTGGAGAAAAGGTATCGTAATATCCATTTGCCGAGGTTTATACGATGGTCTTCCCGGAAGTCAATCTGCTCCTCTAGTTCCAGCTCGTCTGCATATGTCTCGGCATCGAAGCAGTAGTTCTCTTCGAGCATGCACGTCAAGGTCCCTATCCTTGTATCGACAGCGCACCAGTGAGCAACGGTGTCGACGGTGTTAACTTCTGGCACGACGTCCTCCATGTGCTTCTTGCCATATGACTTGATGGGTGCGCATTGCAGTAGATCCCATAGAACCACCTCTCCCGCAGTGTCGAGAGTGAGGACTCTTCGCCGATCGTTGAGCAAATGATGCTTGATGAGACCGTTCTGGCCTTCGATTGTAAAGTCTGGTAGTGCCCGGACAGTCCCAACAGCACTGTGCTCGGGAGCCGCTAGTACTTCGGAGGGTTTGCGCGTGCTGGCTAGAGTTGAGGTGTCGGCATCCTTGGTCGCAAGCGCTTGCGGGAATGGGGCAGTGTTGGACATGCGTAGTAGAGACTTGAGCGGAATCTTGGAGGTTTCGTTCTTCGGAGGGCTGCCAGCAGGAGGCGAAGGAATGCGCGATCGCATAGTCGACACGCTGTTCCTATGCCACTTGTAGGACTCTGGAAGCTCGACCTCGGCCGCGGTTTCGACGTCGTTCCACCGGTTGATGCTCGAGCTTGAGGTTGCAGTCCAGATATAGTCGCCAGCTGCGACAACCTTGTTCACACCCTCGTGCTCCTGACACACTGCTAGCGAGAGTCCCTCGTCCATCTCGGCGCAGTTGCGCACATCGCTTTTGGCGACTATGCCGGAGCGGTCGGAGGAGTAGAAGACGTCGAGTTCAGGCGAGTCGGAGTGCAGAGACCAGACGCTGTCGTTGTGCATAGTAAGCGTGTACATGCAGCGGCCTGCCGTCATGGACCACACCTTGACCGTCTGATCGGACGAGCCCGTCAGGATCATGTCGCCGTCCTGCGCCAGGAGGATATCGCGCACATTGTCCGTGTGTCCGACAAACTTGGTGATGCGCTTGCCCGACCTCGCGTCCCACACGCGGACGATGCTCTCCGGCCCGCCACTAGCGATGAGGTTGGGTGTTGCTGCCAGGGCGTATACAGAGCCCTTGGCGGTGTTCTCATCCT
>Ga0265798_10002069_pt1 | contig 30147 bp, 23 predicted proteins | sample P3T30metagenome_FD_192430 | JGI IMG/M metagenome (GOLD analysis project Ga0265798, IMG submission 192430) | Plant litter microbial communities from East Loma Ridge, Irvine, California - P3 T30 | ecosystem: Environmental > Terrestrial > Plant litter > Unclassified | place: USA: California...
TCATTTCTACGTCCACGTCTTCGTTCTCCCGTCTTGGGATAACATATGGTCCCTCTGTGGGTGCGATCTATAAGAATGTAAGCATGTTGATGGTAAGCAAATGACCCTCGGACAGACTGGTTGTTCGACCCCATTGTCGCCGACAGAGCTCTGAGCAAGTAGCTGAGATGTGCTATTCCCAGTCACCTGCGTATCAGTCTCGCGCTTCGCATCCTGATGGTCTGCGCCTGTGACATCTTTCGTGGCATAGGTCACTTCTTCAGATCCAACGTCTTGCATTAGGGAATCTTGTGGCGTACTGTCGACGGCTGGCAAAGCACTCGACCCTGATGAGATCAGTTCATCAGTTCCAACGGTGGTTTTGTCTTGAGAAAGGTCGTCGTCGTCCGCGACTTGCGTGCTTGCATGCTCCTCTTCGATTTCGGTCGGACTGCTTTCTTCTGGCTTCGAATCACCGGTGATGCCAGTTTGGTCAGGAACAGGTGGCACAGCTGCAGGTTGCTGATTTGGAGCATGCTCGGTCTCTCGTTCTTCAGAATGAGAGGCGGATTCTGGACCAGGATGGATCACGTCAGTTGGTACTTCAGTCGCATCAAGGCCCGTCATTGTTTGGGTGGTCTCTTGCTGACTGTCTGACGTAGTGCTCGTAGTCACTGCACCTAGATACGAAACTACATCGGGGATTTGCGCGTGTTGCAGTGATGAGCTCGTTGATGGAAGAGGTGTCACTTCGCTGTCGTGAGCTTCACCAACGTGACCTTGTGCAGACGTCGCTGCTTCACCCGCAGGCTGCATGTCAATCGGCGCAATGTCGTTAGTTGAAGCATTCTCCTGATTAGCCTCCAAGCCACCAGCTCGGTGGGTCGGTGATTTGGCATCGTTCTCAGCGTTTGCTTGGTGAGTTCGTGCAGCGTCCTGTAGCGCGTCTTGGGTGTCTTGGAGTGCGACGGGCGCGTCTGCGCAAAGCTTGTCGGCAGCACTATCCGAAACATTGACAGGCGAAGATGTCATAGGCTCATCTTCCGAATCCAGGACCTCTGTCCTTCGCTCCCCAGCAGCCATGGTCGGTATGGTGAGTGAAGGTGTGTGTGAGCGGAGGGTGTCGGCGATGTTGGTGTTCCAGCCCGGCCAGTGGCGGAAGCCAATGAGCGACGCGCCTTCCCTTCACGTAAGCGCATGAATGCGCCTTCTCTTTACAGATTCGCCGTCATTCATCCCAGCATCCTTCGCGCACCTTCAAATGGTTCACTCACCCTGAAACGCTCCGCCTCAGGCTTTCAACACCCTCGCCCACGCGCTCACCACCAAGCGCCACGATCCGGCTTCAGCGACAGTAAAGATGGAGATGCGGACAAGAGCACTGGCCGCTGCGGCGCTGCTCCTCAGTACGGCCGTCACCGCACACGAACACCATAATGACAAGATAGAGGAAGGCCACGCGATATCGGCAGACCCTATTGTGTGTAATATAGAGTATTGAAGGAAGGTCCGAATGCTAACGCCTGCCTCAGGACTCGATACTATGGATACACATATTGATACAGTGCTTAGCCTGGGGCATCATCTTTCCCACAGGCATGGTCTTAGGCGTATGTTTTGTATGATATTCATACACTCCAACCATCTGACCAACCTCCAGATAATACGCTCGAAATGGCACGTCCCAGTACAGACACTCGGCTCCGTCCTCGCGGTTGCCGGATACTTCCTCGGCCACAAGCACAAAGGCCGCCAATTCTCCACGAACGTACACGCTCAATTCGTTCCTTACATCATGCTCATGCTCATCGCCCAAGTCGCCATGGGCATCTATCTGAAACTCCACCTTGAGAAAGGCATACAAGGAAAGATACGCAAGGTCGTGATCAAGGCACACGGAATCTGCGGAAAGGCCTTGCCGGTCGTGACCTGGGTCCAGTTCGTCTTTGGTGGCATTACAGCACTTGGGTTCTGCCGGTCTGAAGGCGACCACACCGGACAATGCCTTGCCCACTTCATCATGGGCAGCGCCTTCATCGCATACGGCATCGTCCTGATCATCCTTCTTTTGGTTGGACAAGCCTGGCTCAAGCGCACGGGACGAAGCCAGGAGTTCTTCGACTCGCTCGTAATCGCAGCGTGGGGCTGTGTCAACACTTTTACGGAGCATAGATGGGGCCACGAATGGGGCGGCAACGACCTGCAGCACACGTCCATGGGCATAGTCTGGTGGGCTGCCGGGCTGGTTGGTGTCTGGCTGAGTCGCACAAGAGACGGAAGACCGAAGCGGAACTTGATTCCGGGCATTGTTGTGTTCATGACTGGATGGGCCATGTCTTCGCACCCGCAGCATCTCCCTATCTCGACTATGATACACACGGTATTCGGTTACACGCTCATGGCTGCTGGAGCTGCGCGTGTCATCGAGATCGCGTTCGTACTCAAAGACCGCAACGTCATCGCAGACGGCTCAGACCCGAATAGCTTCCAGTACATGACGCCGTTCTTGCTCATGGCTGGTGGCTTTTTGTTCATGGGAGCAACCGAGGAGCAGATGCAGTTGCTTAGCGACGCGCATGTCACTCACGTGTCATACGTTTTGATTCTATTCAGCATTGCTTTCTTGTTGTTCCTCTGTAAGTGTCTTTTACCAGCTTCCTTGTGGCCTCGTTAACTTTTGCACAGTCGTCAACATGCTCGTGCATTTGTACGCGGTCAGCGCATGGGGCCACACCTCCAAGTCCGACGCCGAAGCACCACGCACGAACGGCTACACCAACGGTCACGTCACCAGTAACCGAAGAGTCCGCGATGCTGAAGAGTTTGAACTTGCTGGAATCGACTCAGATGATGATGACGAGAACGAGCCTCTTCGTAGTAAAGAAACGAGACCGCTTGTAGCGCATCATTAGATTTTGATGGCTGTATTTACTTCTTGATCAATGATAAGGTATAGAAGCGGCGTCATTAGATTCTGAACTTCACATGATCACGATTGAGGTTTTGTACACTCTGATATATATCTCTCGCTGTCTTGACATCGTGAACTTATCCACTGACAGCCACCTGAACCAAGATTGAACTAGCAATATACGTTGGCCAGAGTGCACGAATTGCAAAAACGGAATTGCTTTGTCAATTATGCTTGGGTATCATCTGAGATCGCACCTATTCCCACCTGGTCAAAACTCCAGCTCCTCAACTTCCATCCCACACTCGGCACACATCTTCTTCACCATGCCCGTCGCCGGATCAGCCACGCCTCTTCCCCACTCATGCTCATGTCTGTCATACCGACCCTTGATCTTCTGTCCAAACTGCGCATCAGCACCACCGTTCAATTGCGCGCGCTTGTACGCCTCCACTCTCGTCCGTTTCTTCAAGTCCTGCAGTTTGTTCTTGAATTTCTTCTCCTTTCGCGCCTTCGTCACAACGCGCCTCTTCTCGTACTCTTCATCCAACGCCTCCGAGCTCCCCCACTTCGCCGCACTGAACGCATATGCTTCGACCTGTAGGCGCAAGAACAGCTGCATGGCGTGGAAAGACTGCTTGTGCGGATTCGGACGCTCGAGATGGGGCAGGAGGTCTTCGTCTTTGAGTTCGGGGTCCGTGAGGAGGTAGTCGTCTCTCGCTTCGGTCTTTGTAAGAAGGGAGTATTTATCTGGAATCTTGTCCTTGCATATGTTGCACACCCCGATGCCGAATATGTCCTGCCACTTCCAATCGATCTCCAAGCTGCTGCACTCGCGACACTTCCCCCTGATATCGCGCTTGCCGTCGCCGTATTTGCCCTTGAAAACACCCGCTTCGAGTTCCGCGTTTTCGGCGGCTTCGAGAAGCGCGGCTTCTTCGTCTTCTTCTTCCTTGCCGTTGACGGTGTTGAGGATGGATATACCGGGCTCGAATGGGCCGGAGCGATTGGCGCGTAGTTTTCGGCGTATGCGTTCGCGCTCCCATTCGACTATGCTCAAGCCTTCGGGCTTTTGTTCTTCTTTTTGCATGCCTTTCCACATGGCTTTGTTGTGTGGGTCGTCGACTGTGTTTAGGAAGCCTCCCTTCGTATCGGTCATTTTGCTGAAATCATAGTCGATGTAATCGGACCGCGCATATTTCTTTGCGGGTTCGATATAGGCGTTCGATGGTGGCTGTATCATGCCACTCGCATCACGCTTTTGGGGCGATGCTACGGCGGCATTTCGTAGTTGTGGGGGCGCATTCGAGGCGCTGATTGAGGCGTGAGTGCGCTTTGCGCCTGCGACGGGTGCTGGTGAAGGTACTGCTTGAGTCTGTTGTGCGGCGGCTTTGGCTTTCAGACGAGCTATCTCCATCTTTCGGATCTGCTCTGGCGTGGGGGGATTTGGTGGTAGCCGACCTGAGGAGCGAGTCGCCCGCGGTGGCGTTCGCGGTCTGTCCGCCATGGTAATGTGGAGTGAGAGATGTGAGTGCGATTAGATATTGCTCGACTGTGTGCGAGAAAAGCTGAGTCAGAAGCTCAACGTCGAAGTCTGTCAGGCACGCGTTGGTGGCGAAGTGACAGTCTGGCGGTCGCATGCGCCTGGACCCTTGTGCCTGAACGATGACGACGATACGCCAAGAGATCAATCCACAACTTCGTACCGGGCGTCATCGGTCGCACGTGCGCCAGTACCCCAACACCAAGTGATCGCTTGCCACTCTAATGTTCCTCCTCCGTATGGACGTCGTCATGGTGCAGGACGCTCGGCCTCCGTTGCCTCTCTCACCACCATACTGGTACCCACAATCACACGCCGCTATGCGCAACGCATTAAGTTCTGCGGCGAGGAGTTCATTGTTTCATCAGCGGAGCGCCAACCCGATACCTCTCTGTTCCCGATGCGACTTGATCACGAAACTTCTTCACAAAGCGTAGAGCACAGTGAGGAGGAGAAAGTGATATGGAGTCAGTCAAGGCTCCTTGCTTTCGGTTCGTACGGCTTCGTAAGAGAGTACACGTCGAGTCCTATGGATTTTCCCGTCGTAAAGCTGGCTCATCAAACGCCACTCGCCCGTCAACTCATGCACAACGAGTTTTCCGTTCTCTCAGAACTGTCGTCGCAGTGTCTGCCAGTCGTCAAGGTTCATTCACCCCTTGAAGATCGATCAGGCATATTTGGCTTCTCGATGCAGAAGCTCTTCAGAATCAACCCAAATGATCTTCCGTCCTACGGCGATGCTCTCAAGGATGCAATCATACAACTTCATAGCAAAGGCTTCGTCCACGGAGACGTCCACCCCAGCAATATCATGCGCACCAAAAACCACGAGATTCGACTCATCGACCTTAGTCATGCAGGTAAAGTAGGCCAAGCCATCCCCGACTACCATCCCGCGCGCACACTTAAACACTGGCACACATTCGAGGCGAAAATGGATTTGTTGGAGTTGGAGAAGATCATGAAGCTATAGCCGCTAACTAGCGATACAAACAGCATGGAGTGAATTAGATCTCTCGAGGTGAACTGATCAATAATGAAACAAGTGCGTGTTATCAAAATCTCATAGCGTGGAGAGCACAGGCTCGATCGTATTCCCTAGACCTGCCCGCCTTTCCCCCCTTCCGTCCCGCCATCTCACCCTCCTAGTTGTTGACGCTCCACCTATTGGCTGCGAGATTCAGCCGAGTGTCCGTCAATAAATGGGTAGAACACGGTACGCTGCAAGGATCGACCAACAAAACTTAAAACTGCATTTTTAATTCTAGTCTATTTTCAGTGACGTGTTGAATTCATGGCTGACCGTAGAAGGGCGGCTTACCAGCACACGGCCAACGGGCTCGCCTTTACCAATCATTATGACTCTTCCATGTGGCGGTACAGTTCACAATGTCTCTAATCTCTACCACGGTTCACACAAGAGAATTTGAGCTCGAACAATGTCCCATAACCTACAAGTACTACAATCGCCGCTCATTCCCTTAGTTTCCCCCCACAAACCTCATCTCATTTACAACCTCGCAAAATATCGAACGCGCCAACACGTGCGCACGTGGCCAGCCCTACAGCCAAAATGCAGATCCCTACCGCCGATCCCCTACTCTCAAAATCCCGACCTTCAACACCAGAATCAGACGGCAACACACCCATATCCCCCACCCAACCCGCATTTAGCCGTAAAGAAAAGCGACTCGCAAAGAAAATCATCGTGCTCCCCACCCCACCTACCAGCGACACCGAACCCCCATCCCGCAAGCCCCGCAACAACCCACCCAAAAAGCCCACATCCTCCATCCCACCACCCATGCCGCCCGCCTCAAAAGCCGCACAAACCGCCTTCCCCCTGCTCATCGCCTCCCTCGGCAACCCCGGCAAAACCTACGCCGACACACTGCATTCCGCAGGGCACATCGTGCTCCAACACCTCGCGGCGCGAAAGTCCTACAAGCCCTTCACAAAAGGCCTGTCCGGGCTAGTTTCGCGGCCCGATACGAGCCGCTTGGCGTTCGTTGGGGTGATACAAGGCTTCCGACGCGTAAACGATAAACAGGCAAATGTGGATATGGTCGAGGATTGGACGTTCTGGCAGAGTACGAGTCTGATGAATGTATCTGGCCGGGCAGTGGGGAGGGCGTATAATGAGTGGCTGAAGGGGATACGTTCGCAGTACGGGGATAATACGCTGGAGGGACGGCTGGTGGTTGTGCATGATGAACTCGAGTCGCAGCTCGGGAAAGTCACGGTCAAGGATGGGTCGGCGAGCGCGAAGGGACATAATGGGCTCAAGAGCTGCCAGGCGAGTCTGGGCAAGACGAACTGGTGGCGTGTGGGCGTGGGGATTGGGCGGCCCGAGAGTCGCGAGCCGGATGTGGTGAGTAGGTATGTTTTGAGCAAGGTCAGTGCGAAGGAGTTGGATGTGTTGCAGCGGAGTGGGGTGGGGGTTGTGGATGCCTTGGAGAAGATTGCGGCGGGGCAGAGGTAGAGCGTGGTGTTTTTGTTTGCATTTGCTGGCGTTGGAAAAAGATACCCACTTGCACACATATTGCAAGCATGTTGTGTAGAGAGCAAGAGCATTCAATGACGGAATTCGAAATGATAAGCAAAGGTATCTTCTTGTACTCCTGTGACCGTAAAGATAGTATAAACAATACGCCACGAATAATGCTGCCAGTGATGAAGAGGGATCGAGTAGTCCCCTTGCACAATGAGGAACATGCCTCAACTCAAGTGGGAGGGTTCTTCCTTATCTTCCTGCGTTCCTCCAACCGCTTCTTCGCCTCCGCTTTTCGGTCAACTGGTCCAACCTCAGCGCGGTCCTTCTTGACTTGCGCCGAGCCTTCTGCGTGATGTGCTGTGATCTTTGACAGGTCAAACTTCGGGTCTGTAGGCGTAGGATGTGAGGACACGGCTGTCTTGCTCCGAGCTTCCGGCTTTGGTATCGATCCCTCCTCCATTTTGTGAGCTCGTCCAGTGCTCTTTGAATCGGCGTTACTGTCTGCTTTGATGTCAGGCTCGCTACGATCTGTCTTTCTTGACGATGCATGCTTCGTGTATGTTGGACGCTGCTGTTTGGGCGGAGGGTTCCACTCCGGTCTTGAGTATGGCTCTCCAGCGTAGTTTGGCATCGCCAGCTTGTCCACGGGGCGGATCGAGCTCTCATCGTTGAGCCTGATCCAAGGGTCGTCGAGGCCAGGCGATGGCACAGGTATTGGACTGGACGGCAGCACAACATCCGGTGATTTGGGTGGCGAGATCTCCTTGGAAAGTCTTGAGATTCGTGTCCTGACTGGTGATCTCTGTGTCTGCTCGGTCGGACTGGTGTTGGAATTTGTTTTGGATGATGCTTCCATAGACTGCACCGTGGGCCGCGGAGATCTTCCCAGGATGATAGAAGCCTCACCCTCTGCAGTACCTAGTCTCGCTGGTGCGCTTGGGCGGACAGATGACTCCGGCAACATATGCCGACGGTGGCGGACGGGCATTGGGGATTTATTCTCCTTGCCGGAAGATGCCATGCTGAATGACGGTGCCACCAGGTCGTCCTCGTCCTTCTCCGCGAGCGCGTCCACTTGACCAACATATTTGCTGGTATCCTCATATATCTGGAACGTCGGCTTGTTCTGCAGCACCTCGGACGATATTGTAGTTCTCGATTGCTCCAGGATGGCAATGCGCGCCTTCAATGCTGCTACCTCAATTGTTGCCGAGGCATTTTCAGCCATGGCTTTGCGAAGACTTTCCTGGAAGTCGTTGTTCTGCTGCTCCAGCTCGCTTTCGCGTTGCCGTGACTTCCTGCGTTCTTGCTCGAGCTTGATGGTCAACTCGCTAACCTCGCCATCCTTCTTCATTGCAAACTTCTTTGCAAGCTGCTGTTTCGCAATGACCTTCTTCATCTCCTTCTCGCTCTTCTCGGCATAGCTCTCATACTGTTCTTTCCAGTATCTACCTGACTCGGATCGCGGCGCCCCTAGGTCGATTGTGATATCGCTGTCGTCCCTTGCCTTAGGCTTCTGGCCTGGCGTTGGCTGTTTCGTTGTGCGCGCATCGAGTAGCGCTTCTGTGAGTTTGGTGCGTGGCCGCTTGTCGCTCCCGAGGTCCAGCTTCAGTTCGGTTCCCGGAGTCCAAGGACTTGGGAACTTTCCAGGGCAGTCGTTTGGTATGCCGCTCTTGCCAGTGTTGCCGCGCTTGCCCTCATTGTCCACAACATGTGAGCCGAACGACACCGTTTTCCGGCCTTTGCTGGCTGTGCCTGGGGTTCGAAGCACGCCACCTGGTTGTTTCGAGGGTGAAAGAGGCGGTCCATCTTGATCGGGTGGGGGCAGATCTATGACTTTCGCAATCTTTGCGTCCATCTTTGCATTCTTGTCCTGCCTTTTGGTGACCTTACTCGCATCTTGGTGTGCAGGGCTGCCAAACAAGGCATGCTTGAAGGCGTTCACGGCAAATTGGTGAGCCGGTGTTTCGGGAGCGTCGATGAAGGTGGACTCATAATTGTTATCTAATCACTCATCAGCATTTCAACGTTTACTGCTCGGCTTATGCGCTCACCTGGCTGCAAGTCCTCGATCGCATTCGTGATGCGTGGGCCAGTAATCCACGAAAACATAGCGAAAGTGGAGATGTGCGCCTGTGTGGCGTGGGACGGATGGTCTCAGAGGACGTTGTTTGTTTGGCGGTTGTTTACTCGTAGAAAACGACGGCATGTAGTCCGATCAACCGGCGTGGCGCGTATCCCTCGGTCAAATAAACGTGTCCAAGGCTATAAGCTTTCGGGGCCGCAAGAGCTGGATGTGGATCTCATAAAGCAACAACGGCCATGTTGTGTTCTTTCCGTCTGTGGTCGAAACGAACATGAAGTCGCGACGCGGCCACTAGCGCGTGCAGGGATCTGTGCGTTAGCGGGGCCCACTCACAGCATCTCTCGCCCCGCTATCGCCGCTTCCATGCGCTGGCAAACGAAGACATTTGCTCTTCGTCTCAAACAGCGCAATCACCTCATTACTTAGTGAAGGATATGTCTGCAGTCTAGGGCAGCAGCTTCGGCTGCTCGTCAATCCGAACCCCCTAATGTCGGAATCTCGAACCAACAACACCACGGCCCAATATGGCACCACATAAAACACAGAAAAACAAAAAGCAACAACAACATGCTCACCCAAGTCCCAACGGTGTTGGCTCACCGGCAACGAGTCCGATGCAAGAATCGCTTCTTGTGCGCCCTTCACTCGTCACTCAGTCCACCGAGACCTACGAAGAGGCACAAGAAAATGAGCGAGAAGTGTTACAGGCCGTCTTCATGGACGATTACGAAGAGTCTGAAGCGACCGGAGCATGGAGTGTAAGTTGCTTGCAGTCTCTTGCACGGTGACCATAACTTTGCAACATCACTTCGTGCAATGACTCAGACTATCAGACCTGGAGCTAATGCTCGTGCAGAAAACCACTGATCGAGTGTTACGGCTGAAACTGAGATCTTTCACGAAGGAAGAAATTTCGATAACCCTATGCGCCAGGATATCTGCCACCTACCCCAGATCACTGCCGGAACTTACCCTTGAACATGCAACCCATCTAAGGAGGAGGACCCTGGAAACCCTTCAAAGTCTGCTTAAGACGCGACCCAAGGAGCTTATTGGAGAGGTGATGATACACGAGCTCGCAACTGACATCCAGAACATTCTTGAAGACGAGGTTGCTGTGCGAGAGCATGACGGTACATTCGAGAACTTGGAGGCTGAACGGGCCGTTCAGGAAGCCGTGGCCGCTGAGACTGCCAAGCAGCAGCAAGAAGAGTTGCAGAAGAAGCGAAACGAAGAGAAGGCGGAAGAAGATCGTATACTTCAACAGATGGTCAGCGACGAGATGCGCCGCAAAGACAACATGGTGAAACGCAAGAATAGGGTCTCTGGCATATCAACGTCATACTTTCCCACCGAAAGCAACACCAGTCGCGTATCGTTCGATAGAAAAGTCATGATACAACATGATGACACCATGGTCGACTGCAGTGTGGTGGAAGGCCTACTTCCCTTCCGAACAGGACCTGTCACTGAAGATCTTCTGGTCAAGCCAGTGGGTGACGTGGCTTCGGTTACACTTGTTTTGAAAAGGGCTCGAGTTGGTGGCGGCAACTCAGCGGCCGGCCCCCAATTAAAAAAAGCGATCATGGAATTTGAGGAAGAGATGGAAGACGTCAAGCGGCTACGACAGGCAGCAATCATGACGGTCCTCGATTTCAAGATAGACCATCTACCAGCATCCGGTTGGGAAATCAACATTCTAATGGAACATGCCAACAAGGGGTCCCTAGGCGAAAAGTTGGAGGACGATGGGCACATCGTTGTTGCCAAGGTTCGTTCTTGGACGATCGAGCTGTTAGAGGCTCTTGATTTTCTCCATCGCAACGGTCTCGTTCACAAGCGTGTCCACCCGCGCAACATACTCCTGAAGAAGACGACCACTGGAAGCCTTTCGGTCAGCCTCGCCGACGTAAGCTACCAGGATAGTCTACATCGCCTGCAAAATCTGTGTAGAGGTGAACAGCATCCGATTACCTCCAGGTCCGTATTCTGGATCCCCGCCGAGCTCACACAAGACTCACGTCGGACTCGCAAAACAGACGTATGGGATCTTGGAGTTGTCTTTCTGCAGATGCTCTTCGGCTTAGACGCGCCTCAGAAACATAGTTCTCCGAGAGACCTTTCAGATAATCTAGGCTGCTCTGAGCCGCTGCAGGAGATGATGCGCAGGTTCTTCAAACCTGATCCGAAGAAACGATCATCTGCTTTTGATCTCATCCCATGCGAGTTTCTGAGAGACGATGTCTCGGTGTACGAGCGACCTCCGACACCCGTTCGTTCCCGTCATTCATCATCTTCGCTCAGTCATCCGCGGCTTCGCCGGGAATCATCGGCTGGTGTGGGCGTATCCTATTCACGATACGCAACAGATTGGGTTGAGCAGGGAAGACTTGGGAAAGGAGGCTATGGTGTCGTCGTCAAAGCCCGTAATAAGGTCGATGGGCGCACCTACGCTATCAAAAAGATCAAGCAAAATTCGGCGTCCGCACTGACCGAAGTTTTGTCTGAAGTCATGCTGTTGTCACGACTCAACCACCCTTGTGTCGTTCGATACTACACAGCATGGCCCGAAGAGGATAACCCAGGCATGTCTGAAGAAGACGAAGATGCGTCGACGACGCTTGATTCAGATGACTCAGATAGTGACTCTGATGACGCTGGCAACGACATCGATGCCATAGACTTCAGTCAAAGTGCTGGAGGTCTTGACTTTATCAGCTCGAGTGGCTACCCAAAAATCGAGTTCGGATCTGAAGCAGAGTCTGATGAAGAGGAAGGTGCTGGAGTCGTCTTTGGTTCGGACTCAGGTGAGTAATTTCTGCGTAATTTTCACCTTACGCTGACTGCGAGTAGAAGACGATACGGGAACGGCAAGTGCCGGCCCCCGATCTCCAGTGAAGAAGCGCACGATGTCGAATTCGCATCCTCAACGACTGGCCAAATCGGTCCTATACATTCAGATGGAATTCTGTGAGAAGCAGACGTTGCGCGATCTGATACGCCGAGGTCTTTACGACGAACCTGAGGAATATTGGCGACTCTTTCGCCAGATGCTAGAAGGGCTTGCACATATCCACGGGCACCAGATCATACATCGCGACCTCAAGCCAGACAATATATTCATTGACTTCGCCAAAGTACCGAAAATCGGAGACTTTGGACTTGCCACCAGCGGGCAGTATCAAAGATCCGATAAGAAAGTTTCTGCTGGCATCCACGACGGCGACATGACGCGAAGTGTAGGCACCGCGCTTTACGTGGCACCAGAACTCAGCTCGGAAATGGCCGGTAGCTACGACAGCAAGGTTGACATGTATTCCATGGGCATTATCTTCTTCGAAATGTGTTTCCCTCTGTCAACGGCAATGGAGCGTGATAAAACGATACGATTGTTGCGAGACCGAAAGCACGATCTACCTGCAGACTTTGACACACCCGAGAAGTCGAAGCAGGGTGGCATCATCAATGATCTGATCAGCCATCGTCCTTCTGAGCGACCGAGTTGTGCCGAGCTCCTGCAGACCAGAGTACCAGTACAGATCGAAGATGAAGCGGTCAAGGAAGCCCTCAAAGCTTTGTCCGACCGAAATTCGCCGCACTACAGCAAGATGATGGCTGCACTCTTTTCTCAAAAGCCGGATACCCAAGCACGAGATTATGCATGGGATATGGGCGTCGCTGCTAGTACGATCAAAGCGAACGACGTATTGCTACAGAACCTCGTCAAAGACCGGTTAGCAATGGTCTTCCGAAGCCATGGCGCTGTTGAGATCCAGCGGCAACTGCTGCTGCCGTGGTCGGATCATTACTCCAATAACAAGGTTGTCAAACTCTTCGACCCATCAGGTACACTCGTTCAATTACCATATGATCTGACTCTACCATACGCACGCAGTATCGGCCGAGGTGCGCCATTCCTCGAGAAAACGTTTACAATCGGCCAGGTGTTTCGGGAAACCTACACAGAAGGTGCACCCCGCAGCATTGGAGAGGCAAATTTTGATATCCTATCGTACGACACACTTGATCTCGCTCTCAAGGAAGCGGAAGTTTTGAAAGTCGTTGACGAGATCATTGAGGAGTTTCCTTCTTTCGGCTCGACGCAGATGTGCTTCCACCTTAATCATGCAGATCTTCTGGACATGGTCATGGACTTTTGCCGCATCAGCACACCTCAGCGACCTGTCGTCAAAGCTGTGTTGAGTCAGCTCAATATTACCAAGAACAACACATGGCAACGCATTCGAAACGAACTGCGATCGTCAGAACTTGGCGTCTCTTCCACGTCGCTCGATGATCTTGCGCGTTTCGACTGGAGAGACACACCTGAAAAGGCATTCGCGAAGATCCGTCGCTTGTTCGAAGGCACCAAGTATCTTGATCGCACCCATGCAATCTTTGCCCACCTAAGTTCTGTCATAAGCTACATGAAGCTGTGGGGCGTCAAGCGCAAAGTTTACATCAGCGTGCTAAGTAACCTCAACGAGAAATTTTACACTGGTGGCATATTGTTCCAATGTCTGTTCGACACCAAGCAGCGCGAAGTGCTCGCCGCTGGCGGACGCTACGACAAGCTGATCGAAGAGTACCGACCAAAGGGACCAGGCCATGCTCACCCAAGTACAAGCTACCATGCAGTCGGCGTCAACCTAGGGTGGGACAGGCTCGTCAATTCCATGACACGCTACCTAAAGAAGCCAGAGAAGTCGGCCTTCCTGAAAAAGCACGCCGAAGAAGACACGCCTTCCGTATCCTGGATGCCACGGCGCTGCGACTGCCTAGTAGCCAGCTTCGACCCAAACGTCCTTCGTTCCGCTGGCGTCAAGCTCGTCGCCGAGCTCATTGCGCATGGCTATACCGCCGAACTTTCTGTCGATGCGCACTCCATCGAAGACATACTGCGCCACTACCGCGACGACCGCCACAGCTGGGTCATTGTCATCAAGCACGGCGTCGCGCCAGACAAGCCAGAGCTGAAAGTCAAGTCCATCGCTAAGAAAGAAGACACCGACCTTCGTACCGGCGATTTGCTCAACTACCTCCGCAACGAACTCCGCGACCGCGAGGCACGTGAAGGCAGCGCAGCCCAGCGCCTTATCAAAGCCAATGCCACAAGCAGCTCCAGCGCCCCATCATCCGCAAGGAATAATGTCGACGTCCTCATCGCCCAACACCGCTCCAAAAAATCCAACAAATGGTCCATCGTCGAAGCTGCGCAGTCGCGCTCCTCAGAGCTCCTCTCATCATTCCACTCCGCTCCCATCGCAGCCATCGAGTCGAAAGAAGAGGTCATGAACCTTATCCGCGAAACCAGGCTTAGCGATCCGGACTCATGGCGCACGGCGATTCAAAAGATGCCGATTGGCGAGAGAAAGTACTTGCAAGAGTTGCACGATTTGTTGCTGGGTTATCGGGCGAAGTGGTTTGAAGTGAGGAATGAGGAGGGGAAGGGGAGTGGAGAGGGCGGGAAAGCATTTGTGTATAATTTCCGGACTGGGGGTTGTTTGTTGTATGACTTGGAGAACTGATGATTTAGTAGTCACACTCCGCAAACAATGACATCTGCTAATCTAGTCACCCAAGAGGACAGAAGTTTGATACTGCTCATTCATCAAGAAGTAGTAGTCAATCACAGTGACTACATGGTCCCTCGCAGTCATCGCACTCATGTATAAAGTTCAGTAAAGTCTCGCAGAAACTACACACATACATAATCACAAACAAGTTTCAACCTCAGAATTGGCATTACAACGTCAACCACAAATCCAAATTGAACCACCTTATCCAGCCTTACAGCCATGAGTAAAAATTCTTCAACTTCTCATCTCCCTTGCCAAAAGTCTGTCCACAACACCCCTGAACAAGAGGTGAGAGGGTTCACCGTTCCAGGAAGCGAAGCCAACGTGTAAGTTTGCTAGATTACCCAAAACCAATCAACTAATCTTTACGCAGCACGGAGGTAAGTAGCCATAGTACGGCCTTGCGCTCTACCTTAGTGGCGCAAAAGTCGTGGGCCGATAAATGGAGTTCTGATAGCGGCAAACCTGCAACGCCAGCAGTCGCTACTTCATCTACATCTGCAGCTGGTTCGATTCGCAAGGCTGCTGATTATTACAACGAAGGATTGAACGTCGCCGAGGTTTCGAAGTCGTCGGACAATCCTATGACTGTGGCAAACTTGACCAGGGTCAAGGAGAAGACGATAAAGTGCCGCCATTGTGGGGAAGACCCTGGGTTCCAAAGTAACGTAGGGGAAGGCGAGACTATTCATGTCAAAAGTGTGGACGAGCACTATTTGACCCCGTGAAGGGGTCTGCTGCGGAGGCATAGCTGAGACCAGGCGCTAGTGGTGCTTGAAGGTACTGATAAGTTGATAGCGCATGTGTTCACAATTGCATCAGATGTCACCTGCGCATGCATTGTCAACATGAGAGAGGCCCCTCGGGTAGTACTGTATTCGCGTGTTGTTCATGAACACGCTTTGGGAGTGATCAGTAGCGTGCAGTTGCAGTGTCTCCTGTCCAGTACGTCGTGAATCTACTAGTGATAGTCATGAGATTTCAAGGAAACCATTATGCTCACACTTATCAAAATATGTCCCTCAGTTGGGCGCTAATTACCGCAGTGTTGTTCTGTGGTGTAGCTATCGTACATGGGATGGAGACATGGGGCTGAGGAGAAGACACCGTGTCACGGTTCGCGAAATAGGCGATTGGGGAGCAGAATTGAAAGAAACACTGAATTTGAATTGAAGTGAGTCTACGTTTTAATATATCTGCCGGAATGTCCGGAAGTCAGCAAGGTTATGGTGAAACTCTGTTCACTCAGGCCCGAGTACTATCGGACCGAGCAAGCTGTACGTAGACCGCGACACACCGACACCACTCGCTAGCTACTACCTAATACGATTATGCTTCTCCTCCACCAATTGCGGGTCATACTCCTGATGAGCTGTATATGCGACCGTTATATACGACAGTTCTTGTCATTTCTCTTTCGGTACCCAATTTACCGTGGTCAACGTGTGGTTGACGCACAGACTCGACCTCAGTGGCTGGCGGCCATACAAAGCAATAAGGTTGTTCTGACTCTTCATCGACTGAGGCATTCCGTAGGTACGGTATCAGAGTCTACAGTTGCAGAGGTAAGTCATGGTTTCGTGAAGTCAAGAGCGATACGACTTATAAAATATCTAAGCGATAGCATTTGCTCCACAAGTCATCGATGAGTTCAGAAATTTGATATAGCAGATATGTCAACAACCAAAAGTCAACTCCAGTGTTGAAATGTCACCATAGAGTCATTGCAGATCTATATAACCTCCTTCATTTCGCAGTAAACTCCTCGCACATAGTCGTAAACAAGTACAATAAGCTCAAGATTACTATCGGTCGGCCAACTCGACAGCTTCATTGATCCACCTGAAAACCAGCAGTACAGTTACGAGCCAGGGCTCGCCGCCTTTTCTTTTCACAGTCACGAAAGCAGTCGATAATAATTCCCGAGAAGAAAAGAGGGGAGGGTTTGCGATGTGAGTAGCTCATGTGTCTGAACAACGCCCCATCTGACACCTCTCCAGTGCGAAGGCGAAGGATGCTGGCACCGGCTTGCGTCCTGCTCTCGACACTCGAGGGTCCTGGACTGACAAGAGATGGGGCCCTCATATTGCTAACAAAGTCGACGAGCCAAAGCTCGTCACTTCAGGAGATGGTACTGAGAAGGTGTTGTTTGACAAAAGTACGGAACCACGTGATGCGCTGGGCAATCGCTCACCACCCATTGGGACTGCGAGTGTGAACAGAAGAACGAAACCTCTGATACGCTCGTGACGGCTGGTGCTGCGCCCGGTTTGACACCTGCTAGAAAAAATCTGACGAGGGATGTGATTGATCATAAGTGTAAAGGTTGCGGAAAATTGAAGATTGGTGACTAGACGGCGCCGGCTGGGCTCGCGGGTCGGACCGGATGTAATGGATGAGAGGATGGCAAAGGGAGGGAGTATTTGGTTGTCACGTTAGGATAATATGATGTACTTTTTGGCGGGTATCTAGGTTATCTAGTGACCATGGCACCTGTTTACTAGAACGCGGAACCGCCCATAGTAAGCTTCTTTGGGGGCGACAACGTGGAACAGTAGACCTATTGCGCCCTGAACATACAAGCCTAAATCCTTGACAGTTTTCGAGACGACTGTTGCAGTGTACATTCACTCAAGAAATCTTTGAGGCCGGTGGATGCGCTCCAACATTACATGTCGTAATTCATGACTATTTTGAAGAATTTATCGTTACCTTCGCGATGGCGCTATAGTCGTGAAGACTCATGCACTGGGACTGCTTCGATTTGGAGTCACTGCAACCATGACTTGGGAACCGCAACTTCCATCATTAGTTTCAGCTTTTCTAGTTTACACAAGTACCATGTTTCTGAGTTAATGAAGCCGGAGTACTAGTAATCTCGAAGACCCGAAGACAAAATGAGCGACAACGGAAGCAACGAACTTGGCAGGCTTCTGTTGTTTCGAACGCAAACAGATCCAAGATCAACTGTAGGCTTGTGCGGACGAGGAATAACCCTGAGCGCCATTGAACCCGAAGCAGCAAATCGCCACTGCAGAGCGGTAGCTCTGCTGAACGCATCGCGGCTGCGAACATAATCGCAACCGATGCATCTTCCTTCGACTTTTCTGCTATTCGAATCGTCACCGAAAATTGCATGATTGCGCTTCGAGGTGTAAGCCGGGGTAGCATGAGTGACTTAGCCAGCGATCAAGGTTGCCAATAGTACGAAGCACTAGAGCGATCCGAATGAGAGTCCTCCGAATTCTTCTTAAGCCTCCGCGGCTGGCTCGATCGCGGAAGTCTTCGGCTCGATCGAGACATCTTCACACCTCTTGATCAACTTTTTCCAAATTGTTTTGCTATTGTCCAGGTCCCCACCGCCGCTCAATCCTCCCGTAAGTGTATTCTTGTGACCAATTACTACCACACCGCATCTGGCCCTCGTCATGACAACATTGAGTCTTCGCATATCGGCAAGGAAGCCAATATCGCACGACGCGTTGCAACGAACGGTTACGAAGACTATGATATCTGCTTCGCGCCCCTGGAAGCCATCGATGGAAGCTACCTCGAGATTTGGTATAGCGGTGCCAAGAGCCTCTCTTTGTCGAGTGTATGGCGTCAGGATAGCGATCGAGGACGCCAGCGAATCTGAAGCCTTGGAAGACGACTCGTATGCTGGGGTAGAGAGTAACTGAATGACACGTTTGCACAGATCCACCTGGCCTGTGTTGGCTTTGGACTGCCGACCCAGATCTTCTTCGCTGCTGCATTCGATCCAAACCATGCGATTCTTCTTCGGCCATGGAAACGCCGACAATGGTAACGGACGACTGTCGTGTGCCACCGCAGTCTTCAGTTTACCCTCATAGAACTCATTGGAGCTGAATTCACAGATGGTGCGATGCATGCGATACTGCGTATCGAGCATGGCTTTAGCCACGTGCTTCCGTGGAGGCAGGTTGTAGTGGCGCTCGAACAACGAGATGTCGTACCCGGTCAAAACGGCATTCTTCTGGACTGTAGCACGAAGCTGGACGTGGTCACCAACCAAGATAGCGCGCGAGCAGCCTTTGACCAGAGGAACGAGCGTCGCAGGTTCGGTCTGCTGAGACGCCTCGTCTACGAGAACCACGTCAAATGATTCGCTGCGCAAGAGACCAAGACTTGCACCGATGCATGTGGTGAAGATCAATCGCGCCTCTTTGATCCGCTTTTGTGCTTTACGACGAGCAGCCACGTTGCTCGAGAGATCCTTTCCCATCATAGCATCGCAAGTGTACGACCGTAGATCTGGCGCCACCTTGGAGAGCTTGGAATGCTTAGCAAAGATCACAGTGTGAATAAAGTGGGGACTTGACATACCTGAGTAGACACTCTCACAGGAATTGTGCCCGATAATCTGGCCTTTGTATCATTTACAAAGCGTCTCAGCATGTTGTCGACAGCATTGTGGGTCGGGGCGGTGACGAGAAACCGCGATTTTGGCAGCGCTTGAAGAAGCTGAGTGAGAATGACGCAGATGGTGTGTGTCTTTCCCGTTCCCGGCGGTCCCCAAATTAGTGTCAGTGGGTGCTTCGTAGATGCGGTGAGCGCGTCGTTCTGGCTGGCATTGAGGGAGGGGTCTTGTATGATGGGCAAAGCGACATGATGGAGATCAATTTGCTCTTCACTGGGTAACCCTAGTAGAGATGCATATATTCTGCAGCAGGCTTCGCGCTCAGTGTAGAATGTCATTACAGAGTCGAAGGACGTCTTGCTCGTGACGAACGATCCGCATTGTACGACACTCCAAGCGCATTGGTCGAAATAGACGGGTGGCGTGTGTAGGCATCGAAAGGTAACAGCACCAGGTTCTGCGTTGAGAACGAGGGCGTCCATGGAGAAGGGTCGAGCTACCGGATCATTTTGCGGAGAGTTGGTCGCAGTCATGCGGAAATGATCGCCAACTTTCATAGAGCTACTCATCTCCGAGTCGATACGCAGAAGGCTCTTCACAATCGTGTAGCCATCCTTGTAGTCTTCGAGCGTTAGCTGGATCGATTCCTGCTCAGGTCTGTTGCTATCTGCTGCTTCGTCGATGTGGTCCAATGCAATGCCGAACAACGACGAAGTGAATTGTCGGGTAGCTGTTGGCCTTCCGACCAGAAGTCGCGAGGTCTCTGGCTCGAGGACATCCATGAGCAGATCCAGGGCAGCTTCTGACGTGCAAATTGTAAGTGTGATGAGCTCCACAAGCTCTGCAAAATTCTGTAGGGAAATGTGTTTGAGCTCACGCAGCAGAATCGCAAAGGGTTGTCGGACGAAGCCACCAAGCTCGTTTGATGACAGAATCAGGCCTTTTGCAATCATTGGAGCTAGGGCCACCAAGTCTGCCTCAATGGCACTCTTGTGCATCTTCCAAGTTTGCGACTGGAAGAACACCACCGTCAGATAAGCCGCATGTGGAAGATAATGCAACAAAGCTGATGCAATTTGTTGCTTGGCGCAAGACAGCGAAGAGCTGGCTTCAAGAGCCAGAACGTGGCAGAATACGTCACGGAGGCGTGATCTTTTGTTGAGATTCTGGAGCAGATCGAGCACACCTTTCAATCCGTCTGAGGACGTGAGGTGTCGGAGAGAAGAAAGATTGTTGTCGCGGCACACGCTCTGTATCAACTCCGAATGGTCGTCCCACTCTACGCCCTCTAATTTTGGAACTTTGTATTCAAGCTCAAGGGTGTCGAAGAGAGGAAGAACCTCCTCAGTGTCGACGTAATGAAGCCACTGATCGAGAACATTCATGGACTCGACATCGTGATTACTGATTACGTAGATCTCCTACCACAAATTAGTAAAGGTGCCGAAAGGTGCGAGAACGTTACATACTGCGCCCTGAATGCCTTCGCCTTGTATCTTTCCGACGTGGCGTTGTACATCCTTACTGATCTTGTCAAGCGCAATGCTAGCTTTGCATTCGTGATTGATCTTTAGGTTGAAAGTCTTTTCTCGCATTCTTCTCTTGTCACCCTGACTGGGCAGAGCGCGATACAAAGCATCGTCGCCTTTAGGTGTTCGCAAGAAGATCCAAGTGTTGCTTCTCTGGCGTTGATAGAGCTGGAAAATACTCTCGTCGCAGTAAAGCCGATAATCCACTTTGGTAGGCATGACGCGGTAGTTGGCTGATTGTGGTCCTTGAGAGTGTGGAAAGACAAATACTCGCACACTGGTCTCGACCGCCACTTCGCTGGCATGAGCTATCTTTTGGGGAATGTATATCGCGGTGCTCATGCGCTCGTTGATGTTCAGCACAATCAGCTTCTTGTGGAAATTCTCCAAGGCTTGACACACAGTGGGCAAGAATCTCCCCATGCGATCAACGCTCGACTTGAAAATTGGTTTCCAGCGCAGGCGTGGATGATCCAACCCGAACCGACCGAACTCTTCTGGGTATATCAGATCCGATTGCATCAGTCCATTACGGATCAGGCTTGGAGCAGTCACAGACGGCGGTAGTCGACCAAGAAGCCAGATCTGCTGATCGTCGCTCAAAGCACTGAAGTTGATGAGATGGTGATAGTCCATCAAATTCTGCCCCTTTCGGTCACACCAACGTATCATGACCTGCAACAGCTCGAATTCCGACATGGCCAGCTTGTCGCGCGACAACAAAAAGTCCATGACGTCCGGGTTATCGTGCACTTCTGGCTTCAGATCGCCCGACTTGCGGATCAGTTCGGTACATGTCTCATGTAGAACGTCCAGTATGAAGGGCGCAACAGTGGAACGAGGCTCGGGCGGGTCCTCCAGAGCTTTGAACTTTGTCAAGTTCTCGGGTATCTTGATGTGGTTGCCATCGACGCATTGGGAGAAAAGCCGATTCAGTTGTTGGCATTGAGGGCTCATAGCGTTACCTAGTCGAGCCCACTTCATATACAAGTTCTTTACTCTTCCCAGAGAAGCGTTTGTGTAGCGAGCGAAGTATTCGGCGCGGCTGTCTCCAGTCACTTCGCCAAACGTGATGAGCTCCTTGCCACCAGGGTATTTCGCAGGCTCGGCCATCGTTCTCGGGATGATGTCGCGGTCCCACGTGACGAAGACTGACAGAGTCAGTGAAAATTGTATGTCAAATGTGGGAAGAAATTTGTCTCTAGACTTACACTTGTCGCCATCAAGATCGCCTCCAGACATCAAGTCGGCACTTGGTCGCTTACCCCTGGTCGAGAATACGATGCAATCGACCAGATGTGCAAATTCGGGGACATCAACAGCTCTGAACTTTTGCAGATCTCCAGGGTGAAGGCACGGGTTCCTGGTTACCAACACTTCGGTGTTGATTATGGTCTGCGCTCTTCCGTCGCCGGGCTGTGTGATGCGTACGAAGCACTCGCCCTCCTTGAGGACTCCTAGCGATCCATCTTTTGCCGTTGGGTCACACACACCGAACAGCAGACGGCTCTTGAGAATCATGATGCGGCATCGCTGCTCATCCCGTTTATTGATCATTCGAGCATGTTCCTGTTTTACCAGGCTCCTTAGCGTCGAGCGAACTGACTCGACACCGTCCATGAGAAGCTTCTCGGCCAGATCTATCCGGTCGACGTGAGACAGAAACTGGAATGCGGCCTGAGAATAACCAAGACCTGCGTCCCGGAGGAAGTCAAGATACTGAGCCTGTTTTGCAAGCAACACCTCTTGTGTTATGCCCAATGTGTGTAAAAGAACCACCACCTCGTCGTTCAAGCTGCCGAACGCGTAAGGCTGATTTGTTAGCTTGAGATATATAGAGAGCTAGCGAGCAAAGTACCTTGGTGTAGTCCACTACAGCGAAACTGTAATCTGGCGCGTCCTTGAACTTTCGCATTGACTTGCGAAATTGAACCCATGTTCGTCCCTGTAAAGACATATCAAGTGTCAAAACGCCCTTGTAGCCGCGATAGCGAATTTGAAATACCGATGGTAGGTACCGCCGATTTCGGAACACTATGTGACGAAGCTGTGCCACAAGCCTTGCAAAGTGTATTGACATCAGGCCGCAACCATCGGTGAAGATGTAGTCCTTGTCTGCGACATCATCGATATCCTCGCAACGCTCCGGTGGTACTTCAAGTGATGCTTCGGCACTCGAGAACAGGAGCCCAATGCGCTTTGCTTTCTTGCCCACAGACTTGAGCTTTGAGAGGTCGCCCATAGCCTCTATCTTCGCGTGGATCTCGTCTTTTGTAGCTGCAAACATGAAGCAAGATCCCGATTTCTGCTGGCTGTTCGAATGACCGAAAAAGTTGTACGTCACGCCGTTCATTCGGATGCCTGTGACAAGCATGCGTGTTTTCCAGTCACCGTTCTCCCTTCCCGTGCCTGGCCGGGGTGCCCCGTCTGGTGAGTTTGCAGGCCATTGCAATCTGAAGTCGGAAAAGGACACCAGAATGAAGCGATCGAGGACCTCGTATTTGGTCACCCGGTTCAGAGGCGCCGTTTCAAGGCGAAGCGTGATCTGTTGCTTTTCTGTCGAAGAAACCACAGAGACGCATTTGATTAGCCTTGCCGCATTGGTCGCTTGTGCTTGTGGTAAGTCAGGAACATGGTAATCCCATGCCTGTTCCTCCGGACGGACGCTCGTCTGGAGCACTTTAGTATAAGCTCTCAACTTACTCATTGTGGGAACCTTCGAGCATAGTGAGCTGCGAGAGAGAGAGAGGAAGGAGTAGAAGAGGCCGAGTCCTTGGGCGGCCCACACGCGACGTGATTCGTCGGGCGGCCTTCACTTACGCGAGGTGACACAAGAAAGCCACCGTCGTACAATCAAGAAGATAAGGTGCAGTTCTGGCATACAACAAGCGGCAATCATCCGACTTTTTCTTCGCGATCAGAACCTCCAAAATCTCACGATAATCACCATGAAGAACGTCTACATCGTCGGAGCGCAATCCACCGGCAAAACGACCCTTGTCAACGCACTTGAGGCGAGCTTCAACGCCAGCAACTCCGCCCATGAAGTTCGATCACCCTCGCCGCTCATCGTCCGCGAAGTGGCTCGCACGGTCTTACAAGAGAAAGGTTTCAGCCGCGAAGATATCACCACGTCCCCAACACGCGCTCTGCAGCTTCAAAGGCACATCCTGGACGCTCAGTACGAAGCGGAAGTCGAAGCCAGCACTTCAGACGTGTCGCCATGGTATCTGTGCGATCGTTCTGGCCTGGACCCGATTGTGTATGCCAAATACTTCGTCGGCGCCGACGCAGCAGCGGAACTACTCACATCGACGAGCTGGCTCGAGCTGGAGGCGCGAATGAAGGAAGGCATCGTGTTCGTGTGTGAGGCAGGCTGCCACTGGCTGAAGGATGATGGAATACGCCTGATGCCGATCGACGCGGAGGAGTGGACACGGATTGACGACGCGTTCAGAAAGTTGTTGGACGCTAGAGGGATTCCCTACAGTGTGATTTCAAAAGACGTCATGGAGCTTCAAAAGCGCATGAAGCTGGTGACAGATGTCATCAAGGTCCAGGGTGAGGTCTGTGGATGAGGACGTACGTCGATGTTGAAGCCAGTCGCGTTTCGGGCCGATTCGAACGACACTGCCGAAGCGGATCCACCAGCGACCTCTCCACACTACTTGGACTCTCAGCGAAATGGGGCAGGCCAGAATAACACAGTTTCCCTGGTTTCTGTAACAAGCACATGGCTCAAATATGGCAAGCTGATTGCCGCGATTTCTTCCTCTGACATCTCACTTCTTCATGTGTCCCCGCTTCATGATGCATTGTTATACTTAACGTAGATACTAAGCGAGTTGCGAATCCAAGCGAGTTGCGAGCCCCACTAACTTGCCGCACCTCTGTATGCGTCTATCTCTATTTTTCAACCACCTGTTACTAAAATGCCTTCAAATGAAGCAGATGTCCAGCTTGCTATCTCATCAGTTGATACCTCACAGATCCCAGCTGTTAGCCGTGCTGCATCAGCCTACAATGTCGTCGAATCAACGCTACGGAACCGACGCGCTGGCAAGCCTGCCCGACGCGATTGCCAGCCCAACTCGAAGAAGCTTACCCAGCTAGAAGAGGAGGTGATTGTCAGCTATATACTCGACCTGGATCAACGTGGATTTGCGCCTACGTACGCAGCTGTACGTGATATGGCTGATAAGCTGCTCTCGGCGCGTGGTGGCTCTCCAGTAGGCAGAGATTGGCCGCGCAACTTTGTCAAGCGTACAGACAGTCTCACGACGCATTTTAATCGAGCGTATGACCGACAGAGGGCTCTATGCGAGGATCCTGTGTTAATTAGGAGCTGGTTTGAGCTTGTAGAGCAGACAAAGGCCAAGTACGGCATCCTTAACGAGGACGTCTATAACTTCGACGAGGCTGGCTTTATGATGGGCAAGATCACGACCCAGCTCGTCGTGACAGGATCAGAGAGGAGAGGCTGGCTAAAGGCTGTCCAGCCTGGCAATCGCGAGTGGACGACAGTGATCCAGGGAATCAACGCTGCTGGCTGGGCTATCCCACCGTTCCTCATCTTTGCTGGCCAGTATTATCTATCTGCCTGGTACGAGGAAGAGGATATCCCACGGGACTGGGCTATTGTCGTCAGCGACAATGGCTGGACGACTAACGAGCTTGGAGTTGAGTGGCTGAAGCACTTTATTAAGCATACAGAGGGCAAGGTGGTTGGGGCGCGCCAGCTGCTCATCCTTGATGGCCATGAGAGCCACCACTCTCTTGAGTTCCAGGAGCTCTGCAAGGAGAACAATATCTACACGCTCTGTATGCCGCCTCACTCATCCCACCTGCTGCAGCCGCTTGACGTTGGCTGCTTCTCGCCGTTGAAGCGTGCGTACAGCCACGAGATCGAGGCGCTGATCCGCGACCACATCAACCACATTACGAAGCTTGAATTCCTGCCAGCCTTTAAGGCAGCCTTTACGCGATCGTTTACGTCAGCCAATATCTGCTCAGCTTTTCGAGGCGCAGGCCTTGTCCCACTCCAGCCAGACGTTGTTCTGTCAAAGCTGGATGTGCGGCTCCGTACACCTACACCAGTCGCTCTGCCAGAGGCTCCCTGGGAAGCCAAAACGCCGAGCAACGTACATGAGCTTGAGGCTCAATCAACGCTAATACGTGATCGCGTGCGGCGGCATAAGAGCTCATCACCTGCCTCAATCATTCAAGCGATTAGCCAGCTTAAGAAGGGGGCAGAGGTAATAATGCTCTCAGCTGAGCTAATGCGCGATCGGATCACCAGCCTTGAGAGAGCCAACGAGGCAGCATCAAAGCGGAGGCAGCGCCAAAAGAAGCGCATACAGCAGCGCGGAGTCTTAAGAAAGGGAGATGGAGAGGATATAATTGCTCAAAAGGAGGCTGAGCAGCAGGTAGAGCGTGAAAGGCGTCAAGGTGGAGAGCAATCAGGCCTCAGCCGCCAGGCTTTGGCGCGCTGCACGAAGTGCAGAGAGCCTGGGCACAATGCACGTACATGCAAGAAAGATACTTTAGACACTGCTTAATCTATCCTATTAATATCTATATATTATTCCTTAATGTGGTTGAGATGTTTGCCTACAGAGGTGCGGCAAGTTGGTGGGGCTCGCAACTCGCTTGGATTCGCAACTCGCTTAGTATCTACGTTAGAAGAAGAAGTTATCTCGTCTTGGAAATGATTCTCCCAACCACTTCTTCTTGGACCTATGACAACCGAATAACAGCGTGTGACACGGGCAGGGCAGGAGAAATCAGTCTATCTTTCTATCTCGCCCTACTTGAGCACAACATCAACGACTACCTTCGTTACGACAGTACATAACCATCAGCTAGGCCAAATGTACCTTTTGACCCTTTTAATCTACCCCAACACCAACGGATTCCTCAAGAAATACTCCTCCAACCCACTCAACCCACCACCCACCTGCTCCCCCGCCCAACGCACCTTCTCCTCCCCATCCCTCCCAAAATACCCGTCAGTCTCTTGGAACTCCAACCCATCCACAAAGATGTCCACCAGCGGCGGCGGCAACATCGCCAACCCCTCCTTGAACTCCTCTCTGCTAACCTTCTTATACACGATATCCTTCCCTGTAGCTTTCGCCATGATGGCGATGATCTCCTCAAGCGTGTAAAATCGTTCAGCGGCGCAAAGAACCTTACCCTCGAATTCATCCGGCCTTTCCAAAATGGCACCGACGAACTTGCCCGTTTCACCCACGGCATCTAGCAGCGGCCACTTCGTATTTGCCGAGACATGCCGCGCAAGCACATACGTGCCGTCCCCATCCTTTCTCGGGCCCAGAAACGGCATTTGGGACGCGAAGTTCTCCATGAAGGAGCCCAGCGCCACGTATGCAGACTTGATCGGTAGCCCGCGGATGTACGTCTCGGCCTTGGCTTTAGCATCAAAAGGCGTGATGCTAGTACATTTACCGTTCGTCATTTCAGTGATAGACGGCAGGGTGCTGAAGATGATGTACTTGACGCCTTGGGCGACGGCTGCGTCGGCGATAGCTTTGGCGATACCGAATTCGTCGTCTAGGGCGTTGGGACCAAAGGAGGGGGTGGTCATTGCGAAGACGGTGTGAACGCCGTGGAGGGCGGCGTTGAGCGAGGCATTATCTGCGAAATCCGCTTGAACGACTTCGACTTTCTGGGCGAGCTGAGGAAACTTTTTGGGGTCGCGGGTAATGGCGCGAATGGTGAACTTTGAGGAGAGCGAAGTGAATTGCAGGACGTGGTTGACGATTGAGCTGCCTTGTTGGCCGGTTGCGCCGAAGACGGCGAGAATTTGGGACATGTTGAGATGGGAAAGCGTTGCTCAGTTGTATGATGATGGGACTGCTAATAGATGATTGAAAGTGGTTTATCAGACTTCTTATACTTCTTCAGTTCCATCACGACGACCTCTGTACCCAACTCCATCTCTCACGGCTCATCTTTCTGGCCCAAAAATCCGGTTCAAATTGTACCGCATCCGTCGGGGCGGTCAAATATCAAAGTTGCGAGATCCTTCAAAGGATCATCGGCGACCTTCTTTCTGACATCTTTCTGCTCTCTTCCACACTCTACACGAGACTGAATGGGTAAAGTGAACGCTGTACCAATCAAGCGGCACGGCGCAACGCTTCGTGTGTAGACGGAGGAAATCCTTCGAACATTCGTCCTTTTTCGTCCGGTCAACGTCCAAAGAGGATGTCGCCGCAAAGCCACCATCTTGTCGTACAATAAATTGCGAGTGCAACTCAAAACGTCCCTCTCAAGTTATTCCTGCGAATGCCACTGAGATGGATGCGGCACTTGTTTTGGTCTAAGTAATTAGAATGGTGAACCGTTAGCGAAGGCTGTCGTCCAAGTATTCTTAACGCTATAGACAGGAATATGGCCAGTGTGGTCATGCAAAGTCGCCATTCTCATTCTTAATATGTACAATACTCAGCAACGCAAGGTGCTTCCAACCTACTGTCGTGCCTTGGCCACCGGTGTCCACGCCGAGTACTTGTTCTTGACTCTGTTGGGTCGTGAGTATTTATCCACATCTTATCTTGCATTGCAACATACGTGCTGTACGGCTTATAGCCTGATCGACTCCACGTCAAGCACGGCCTGTGCTCCTTGGGCTCCCAGACGCGCACTTGACGCTGCAGGAGCTTGTCTTCGGCAGGAGATTTGTCGACCATATATGACATCCACGCGTGCCAGCCGGGCTCGATTTGAGAGCTATTGCCACGTTAGCCGTGGCGCCTTCCACAAGCAGCATGCAACATACGGGTCGAACTCGTGGTCCTTGTAGTCTACCCAGCGTGTCCTCACTGCCACATCGTCAGTCCGCGTTTCCATTGTATCTTTCTTGTTGAAGGCTCACAGGGCAGCTCTTCCGCTAGATTCTCGAAGTACTTGTTGCCGTACTTGTCCATGCCGATCATCGTTCCGGCTTTGGTATCACCTGTGCCGCGTCAGTCTTCGTCCTTCGGCGGCAATTCCGAGAATGCGTACCGATATTCTATATATACGAGCGGCTGCGGTCAGCTGGGCTGGGGGGGGTAATCTGAGGGTGTGGTTCTACGTACCGCCATCTGGTGGGCAAAGTCCTGTGATACCGTCAGTGTCCGTTCTTTTGCCAATTGGAGTGAGGGAAGAAGCGCACCTTGATTCCAACCCTGCGCAAATTGCGCAATGTCCTGAAGAGCGTCGACATGGCTGCGTTGTCTGCTTGCACGTCGTCTTCCTCTCCGGATGTTGAAGCGTGGTTGACGAACGCCAAGTCTCAGGTTTGCGCCTTACCTCACTGAGCGCTAGCTTTACCACCCCTATCGCGTGAAGCGCATCAAAACTTCAGGAGACTCGCTGCATCGTTTCCACAGCAGCACAAGTCTGTCACATGATGATAATACGAAGCTTGATCAGGGCCCAAGCGCCTATAATCGCATCGAGAAGAGTACTGCGTGTTGCCAATCGGTCGATAAAGACTGCCAGAAGATACTCGACGTCGAACGCGTCCATGGCTTCATCAACACCACAGAGTCAGGCTTCGATGCTGGCTACGATCACGACTGATCTTGATAAGATTGCTCCACGGTTTGAGATTCGACCGGAGCAGATTACCATCATCCAGACACCGACCGAGTTTTATGAGACTCTGAGAGTAGGTTCCTTTCTCTCCTATGCCCAGCTTCTTCTCAGTTCTTATGCTTCTTCTTCCGGTCTTCCCTCTTATAGTATCCTCCCACCTCGTCTTCGTCGGGAAGCACACTCTGTTGTTTGGTGGACATCATTCTCGGGCTTCTCAAATCCGTATCAGGTCCCTTCTAGTGGTGTCCATACCGAAGCCTTGCCTAGGTCCGCAACCTCAACCAACCATTTCCCTTTTCCTTACTGACACATCACAGGACAAAATCTCAAAAGCCAAAACACGCATCTACCTCAGCACCCTCTACATCGGCAAAACAGAACACGAACTCATCACCACAATCCGCACCGCTCTCTCCGACAACCCCAACCTCACCATCTCCATCCTTACCGATTCCCTGCGCGGAACCCGTGAAACGCCTGAGCCATCAACAGCATCTCTCCTAACGCCCCTGATATCCGAATTCGGACAAGACCGCGTTGAAGTCCGCATGTACCACACCCCAAACCTCACCGGCCTGCGTAAGAAGTACATCCCCAAGCGTATCAACGAGGGCTGGGGTCTCCAGCACATGAAGCTGTACGGCATCGATGATGAGATTATTCTTTCTGGCGCCAATTTATCGAGTGACTACTTCTCCAATCGCCAAGACCGATACCACATCTTTCACTCCGCCCACCTAACCAGCTACTTTTCCAAAATCCACGCCGGCGTCGCAGCACTCTCATTCGACATCCAGCCATCCAACGCACCAGACTCAGGCGGATACACCATGTCCTGGCCCTCATCCAACCCCGCCCCATCCCCACTCGACGACCCCAAGAAATACAAGGAGTCCGCAACAAAGCATTTAGCGCACTTACTCACGCCCGCCAACTCGCCTCCTGAATCTCCGTCGAATAATAGTCTCGAGACAACAACAACAACAACAACAACAACAACAACAACAACAACAACAACAACAACAATCTACCCAATCC